>OGXJ01003095.1_pt1 | contig 10353 bp, 5 predicted proteins | sample 1576231 | NCBI WGS metagenome assembly OGXJ01 (sample SAMEA3541539, study PRJEB24748) | human gut metagenome | biome: human gut; feature: human-associated habitat; material: faeces | place: China | collected 2012
CGCCTCTTTATGATAGAATAAAACTTGTGCCAGTTCACTCCTCCGAAGGTCTCCCAGTGTCCGTTGAAGTAGTAAGCCTCATTGATGTTGGCGTAGGTCTTGCTGAAGTAGCGGAAGCTTGTCCATATCTTCAGGTCGTCGGTTATCATGTAGCTCGGGTCGAACTCTATGAGCACCTGCGGTATCTCAGCCACGATGTTTCCTGTGGCGTTGATTTTTCCCTCATATCCGTCTGAGAAGGTGACTGACGTCTCATATTTCTTGTATGTCGGCTTCTGGTAAGTGAAAAGGAAGTGTATGTCGAGTCCCTTCACAGGATGCGCCATCACGTCAGTTGTCCATCCGATGGTCTGTATGTCGTATGTGAGCGGCGCAGCCATTATCTCCCCGCCGTGCTGGAGGTTGAGCGTGGAGTTGTTGTTTGTCTTTGAGATGTATGAGAAAAGCGAGGTGAGGCTCAGCCAAGAGTTGTTGTAGTATATTCCGGCACGTCCGAGCGGCACGGAGATTCTGTCGGTGTTGGGCAGTGTGGCGGGCGAGAAGTTCTCGAAACGTGGATGCTGCACGATGTATGTGAAGTCGCCTGTCAGTCCGAAGTTTCCTGTGAGCCGGTATGTGAGGGCGGCAGTAAGGTCGTAGTTCAGCCAGTCGTAGCTCAGTGGAGTGGGTGTGATTTTTGTCCCGTCAGGTGCTGTCGCGCCTAAGTGATAGTCGGCGAAGCGTCCCACATATTGTCCCTCGGCGTTTCTCACAGCCGCGTTCTCTCCTTTGAGCGACTGCCATTCGAGGCGCGCACCGTAGTAAACATTGAACTTCGGAGTGATGTCCCAGTCGTGTGTGAGATAAAGCGCGAGCTTGTTCTCGTGTCCCTTGTAATATTCGGATGCGTTCTTGTTGAAGTCGTAGAAATAGTCGCTGCGTCTGGCGGCGTCGTATACCCTCACCGGATAACCGCCGTCGGCAGGCACGCTCTGGTCGTACATCGTGGTGTTGGACGTATAGTCCACGTTGTAATACCACTCGTTCACACCTATGCGCAGGGTTGATGTGGCGAACTTCTTCGACAGCTCCGAGGTGAGGAGCAGCTCGTCTATGTCGCCCGAGTTGAGGCACGACATGCGCGTCTGCACATATTCTCCGGTATAGGGAGTGAGCTGTCCGCCGATGCCCCGGGTCACATAGTTGTAGCTGTTGCCGTCCTTCACGTTGATGAGCGACATGGGAGTCTGGTAGACCAGTGCTCCGTGCGCGTTGTCATAGCGTCCTGCCACTTTCCACGTGAGTCCGTTGTCCCATTTGTAAGTGTTCATCAGCGACACCTCGCTCGAGCGGTTGGCTATGGCGTCATAGAGTGTGGTCTGCTTCAGTTCGCCCGTGCGCATGTCACGATAGGTCATCGTGTTGTCCTTGGGAAGATACGAGGTTGTGCCGAGCCTGAATCCCCCATATTCCTTCACGCTGCCGTCTCCGGCATAGATGAACGGAGCCGACTGTGTGGCGTAAGTGTATACGGGGTGGCTGTTGGAATAGCGGTACATTGCCGTGAACTCACCCCTGCCCTCGCTGTAGCGTCTGGTGAGAGCCGCCTTGTATATCTGCGTGCGGTCCTGAAAGGGCGTAGACCTTATCTTGAACGTTCCCGGGTCGAAGTCCTGATAAAGGCTTGTGCTGTAATACCATCCCTTTCCGATGGAGCCGTTGAGGTTGAGCGAGAACTCCTGCAAGCCGAAGTGGTTCGACTTGTAGTCGAGTCTGCCGTTGAATCCTTCCTGTCCCAGCTGCGTGAACGAGTTGACGGCATATCCTATGTTTCCGGTAGTGATTGCTGTCTCCGAGATTTTGAGCAGTCCCACATGGCTCAGGCTCGCGTCCGAGCGCCAGTTGGAGTTGATAGAGTGAGGATTGGTGGCGTAGGTGACGGGCAGTCCGTTCTCCAGCACATTCACGTCGGCAGAGGGCAGTCCTATCTGTATCTCCCTCGGTCCGTTTGCGCTTGAGGCGTTGAGCATCACGTTGCGGTTGCCTTCCTCCTTTCCGGAGCCTTCATCGCCTGTAGCTGTCTGTTGCGCGTGTACATAAGAGCATGCGAGCAATGACATGAACGCCACTGTGCGGAATCTTGCTTTTGTGTGATTGAGTGTTCTCATAACGGTAAAATAAAAAAGAGTTGTTGTCGTTTTAGTTATTCAATTTTTTTCTGCCGCAAATGTATGAATTAAGCGTAAACTGCTGTTACATATATGTTTCAGAGTATATAAAAAATCGTTCATGTAACATTTTTGACAGGTTTTGAACGATTTTTTCAAACCACCGTATCATGCGGACAGGCATCCGGCGCACGGCAAGGCTCACGGCAGGGAACGCCATACAGCTTTCTGTGACGGAGCCCGTCGCAGTCTTGTCGCGCATTCTCAACCGCATTGCAAAGCCGTTGAAACCGCGCGGTAACATCGTATGTGTAGTTTTGCACGACCAAACAAAGCTATATTATGAACAGATTTTTACTTTCAGGATCGCTGGCGATGCTGCTTGCAGGACATGTATTGGGTCTTCAGGCGGACAACACCGGCACAATCAAAGGCGACGCCGACATGAGGACAGGCGACGTGAAGACCTACAGCGTGGACGAAAACGCTGACGTGACAGACTACCGCTGGCTGCCTGCCACGGGCTGCGACATCGTGGATGGACAGGGCACTCCCACGGCAAGGATAAGAGCCACGTTCATCGCGCAGGACGGTCCGATGATGGTGGAGCGCACCTTCAACGACGGCACGAAGGACACGCTGTCGCTCGACATCACCTTCCACCGCTATGTGAAGGGCTTCACAGACCATTCCATCAAACCGGGAGAGAGCATAGAGATAGCCGGAAAGACATACACCGAGGCTGACATCTACTATGAGCCCGTGACCGGTGACGACGGCTATGAGCAGGTGATGGCACACCGCGTGACGGTGGATCTCGAGGGCGCGCCATACCGCAAGATGACCGAGCCTTACCTCCAGACAGCCACCGACCACTCCATATGGATAAGCTGGAAGACCGACTTCGACAACACTCCGGAGGTGATGTTCGGCAAGTCTGAGGACAATCTCGACGCAACCGTGGGGGGAACAGCCGGCAAACTGTCGGACACTTACTTCTGGAACTCGGTGAAGCTCACCTCGCTCGAGCCAAACACCATATATTATTATAAGGTGAGGAGCGGCTCGGAGGAAAGCCCCGTCTACCGATTCCGCACCATGCCGGAGAAAGGCGGAAAGACTCCCATGCGCATACTACTCATGGGCGACCACCAGCTCAAGAAGCGCAGCGGATATGAATGGCTCATGCAGGCTGCCAAAAGAAAGATAAACGAGAAATACGGCAACCTCGAGGAGAACATCAACATGATAATGAACGTGGGCGACCAGGTGGACAACGGAACGCTCGACCAGTATGAGCTCGTGAACTACTGGAAGAACAGGCAGATGTCGCCCTACCTCCCCATCATGACGGCTGTGGGCAACCACGACACTTACAGCGACCCGGGCATGGAGCGGTATGCCGCGCACAACCATTTCGAGGAGCTGGAGTATCAGGGCATAAAGAGCGGCACGGAGAACTATTACGCCTATCAGGCAGGACGCATACTCTTCGTGGTGCTGAGCACCGAGCACACGGGCGAGGAGCAGAAGAGCTGGGTGAGGAAGGTGGTTGACGCCGCAAAGAACGACGACAGCGTGGACTTCATCATCAGCGTGAACCACCGTCCGATACAGGCGGAGCAGTATATAGGCGACATATCGGCGTGGGCAAGAAACGAGATAATGCCAATACTCTCGGAGACTCCCAAGCATGTGCTCAACTACGGAGGACACCACCACCTCTATCACCGCGGACAGATAGCCGACTATCCGCTCTATCACATCATAAACGGAGCGGCGTCATACGACCAGCTGTGGGGAATGTCGTCGGAGCAGGACTATGACGACGTGCAGAAAACCATTGACTACTGGGGCTACCAGATACTGGAGTTCGACTTCGAGAAGAAGGAGATGAGGGCTGAGTGCTACGCCATAGGCAACAAGGGACTCGTGGTGGACAACATCCTCATAGACTCCTTCCACCGCTCATTCGGCAAGGCGGCGCCCGAGAAGCCCGAGCTCGGAGAGGTGGACAGCGAGGTGGAGCTGCCCTACACGTTCCACGCCAGCCCATACAAGACACAGACCGGTGAGAAGCTCAACACCGTGCAGTATCAGTTCTCTACCAACGTGAACTTCTCAGCAATATCGCTCAACGTGGTGAGAGACGTGGAGAACCTCTACGGCTCTACCGGAGCCCCGCTCTATCTGCCCATAGACCTCAACCACAATCAGGACATAACCGAATATACACTGCCCTCGCGCGGACTGGGCAACGGCACATACTACGTGCGGGTGAGATACCGCGACGAGAATCTGGAGTGTTCGGAATGGTCGGAGCCGAAGGAGTTCGAGGTGACGGGAAGCGTCATAAGCGAGCCGCTGATCACCATAGAAAAGAAAGTGTATGAGCCGGGAAGCGAGATAGAGATATCCTATGCCAACGCGCCGGTGGGCAAGAACGCATGGATAGGAATATACCGCAATGGCGAGACTCCCGGAGGAGAGGGAGCAGGCACGACGACATCATACAAATGGAACTACACGTCGCAGGCTGCCGGATCGGTGAAGTTCACCATCGACGAGGTGAACGAATACTACGCCGTGCTGTTCGCCGACGAGGGCTACACAGAGATAACGGAGCGGCTGCCGTTCTACTTCGGACCGGTGCCTGAGCTGTCGCTGGAGAAGGACAAGTATGAGGTGGGCGAGGACATAAGCATCACGTTCGCCAACGCGCCTGGACTGAAGGACGACTGGATAGGCATCTACCGCATGGGCGAAGTGCCGGGAACGTCAGACCTCTCAGACTCATGGGACTACACCGGAGAGGCTAAAGAGGGTGTGATGACGCTCACGGAAGACCTGCCGAAAGGCTATTACTTCGTGAACTACTTTACGCGCGGAAAGTACTTCGAACCGTCGGAGAGGCTCATGTTCGCCATCGGAGACAACATCTCTTCGGTGAGTCTTGACAAGACGGAGTATCTCTGCGACGAGGACATCACCATACACTTCCACGAGGCTCCGGGCACACCGAAAGACTGGATAGGCGTGTATGAGGAAGGAAAAGTGCCGGGCGTGGACGACCTCGACGGATTCTTCTACACCTACGGAAGCATCGACGGGAAAATAGAGATAAAGGCGGGCGACCTCAAGCCGGGCAAATATTTCTGCTCGCTCTACATCAACGACTCGTGGGACGAGGTGTCGGAGAGGAAGCATTTCACCGTGAGCGAGCTGTCGACAGACATATCCTCCGTAAAGGAAGGGATGAAGGTGTATGCGGAGAACGGCGTGCTCTACATCTCGTCAGACAGGGAGTGCAAGGTGGACGTGTATCGTCCGGACGGCACGAGGAAGGCGCGTCTGAACGTGAAACGCGGACTGAACAGCTACGGCACTCTCGGAAAGGGCTTGTACATCGTAGGAGGCAGGAAGCTGGTGACGGACTGAACAGCCGCCTACGGACAGTGAGCGTCAGCCCCGCACGCCATGGTGCGCGCTTCAGGCAAAGGTATGCATATATATGCAAAAAGTCGGGCGGCATATGCATGGATGCTGGGGCATAACTCAAAATCAAGCCGCCTGTTGCGTACGGAATGTTTTTCAGAGGCAAATACACCGTTCTCGGAGACTTAGCGCAACCCGCTGCCGGTCAGCGGGTTGCGTTTTTCATGCCCGTCAGTCACGCCCTTCGGATATGCAGAAGAGCCTTTATGGGTCACCGATACGGGCTTTTCGGCACGGTGGAAGACGTTTTGCCGTGAGCTGAAAGAGCGCGTTCCGTGGCGCGGAAGAGCCTTTTCCGCAGTGAGAAAGGAATATTCCAGCCGTCCGGCTTCGCCTTTGCCGTCACAGAAAAGGCTTTCCGGTGTGAGGAAGGACACGTCATGGCGCACGGCGTTTTCTGTTTTGCAAAAATGTTTTGTCAATATTTTTTACCGTCGGAAACGTATATTTATGCAACGGCGCGACGCTTTTCCGGAATATTTTCGCGTGCGTTTGTTATGTTTATTCGGAAATTATCCTTATTTTTGTCAGACTTATATGATAAGCGGAAAAATTTTAAATTGAAACCCCAAAAATTAAAGATTATGAAGAAAATCGCATTTCTGGCGGTACTCGCCGTCATCGCATCATGCGGAAACAAACCTGTAAAACAAGCCGAACGGAAAACACTGAAGGAGTCGTCGTTCTTAGGCGACTTCGTGACAGAGGAATATGCACAGCGCGCCGAGGGCAACGACTGGACGGCGGTGAGCATAACGGAGACATCTGACTCTACCGCACACATAAGCATACGTTCAAGAGCCGACATAAAGAAACCTTCGTGCACCTTCGACGGTGACGCCATACTTACGCCTGACGGTGACTCTCTTGTTGTCGAGACAGAAGGAAACCACATATATTTCACCCTTCGCGATGACACTCTTGGCATTTCATCAGACGACGACACCATCCTTTATTATTACTGTTCGGGCGGAGGTACCTTGAAAGGAGATTATGTGAGGCTGCATGAGCCGCTTGACAACCGCCAGCTCAAAGAGGACGTAAAGAAAGCGGAATAGCTCTTTTTTACTCCGGACCGGTTATCGGACTTCAGCCGGACTTGCAGTGCGCAGTGTGGTTGAAGAGCCGGCAGCCTGTGGCAATATGGCTTTGGCGGTGTGACGGGCGGTCAGGGTGAGACAGGACATGCATGCAAGGCATTTATGTATATGCGACGGTATGTATGTGTGAGAGAAAAGCGGCTGTGGTGCCGCTTTTCTTTTTTATCCGCACCCGTGTGACGTAACGCATGCGGCGCGGCGGGAATAATGCTTGCGGAGAGTGGCTGTGGCATTCGTTGTTTTCTTGAATATGGAGAAACGGATGGGCGCGTATGGTTGTCGGGAAAATATTTCTTGCGTTGCCGCTATGACGTAATTTATTGGAAAACATATAGTTGCATGGGTTGTGTAACGTATATTCAAATGTAAACAAACGTTAACTACCCCTATAAGCTATTGCATCCGGCAGGGCGTTGTTATATCTTTGCATAAGACAAGCGGCGGCTCGGCAGTGTCAAGTCAGGCAAGACTCGGTCTTCCCTGCTTGCCGTTGCTCTCGCCTTGCAATATCTTTGCATAAGACATTGCTGCACTCGGGAAATAAAGAGCAAGCTCTCTTTCCTCTCGTTTGCATTGTCTTTGTGACGTCTGACAGGGGATGAAGAAAAACACGGTACCTTAGTAATCCCGCACCGGCAGAGGATATCTGCCGTATTGACAGCCAGCCGGAGGCATACTCATGGATGGTTGGGGAGAAAAACACAAACATACACACAAAAATGGAAAAAACAGTACAGACACTTTGGACAGGGCACAAAAGCCTTGTCAGGGACAGCTTTGGCTGGCTCGAACCGCAGTATCATCTCATGGCATGGGCACTGAGCTGCCTGATGCTGAGGGAGAGTTATGACGACGTGGAGCTTTACACCGACTCTGAGGGAGCGGCGGTGCTCATAGACCGTCTCAGGCTGCCTTACACGCGGGTGAGGGTGTGTTATGACCGTCTTGACATACCAGAGCCGCACTGGGCTTACGCCAAGATGCTGACATACTCGATGCAGGACTCGCCTTTCATACACGTTGACGGCGACATATTCGTGCCAAGGAGGCTCGCCGCCGACATAGGTTCGTGTGGACTCATAGCGCAGAACGAGGAGGAGGGCACGGCTTATTATAAGAACATTATGGACGGTCTGGACACACGTGACATGGTGATGCCGAGCTGCCTGCACGAGGAGCTGGCACGGCAGTCAATCGGCTCTTACAACGCGGGAGTGCTGGGTGGCAGCGACACAGGTTTCATACAACGCTACTGCGAGACGGCGTTCCGCATAATAAGGGACAACGGGCTTGACCGCGCGGACAGCGGACGGCTGAACGGCAACTATAACCTGATGTTCGAGCAGGTGCTGTTCTATGCCATGGTGAAGGCGGAGAGGAGGAAGGTGACGACGCTGTTCGCAGGAAGGACGTGCGACAACGGATATACCTACGGTGAATTCTGTGACTTCCTCAACATCAGTCGGCGTCCGCTGCTGCATCTTCTGGGCGGACACAAACGCAACGCCAAGGCGTGCGCGCTGCTTGCCAGGACGCTGCTCGGGAGGTATCCTGAATATTTCTGGAGAATAGCGGAGATGTTCGGCGGAAGGCATCCGAGGCTTTCGGGCATGCCGGTGGCGGAAACAGACAGGCTGTCAGCCGTAAGGTGCGTCGCCTCTTACGCTGACTGGCTGGAGGAGAGGAAACGGGAATGGGACACCGTTGAGCGTGACAGGCTCATACGGCAGGAGGAGCTGGCGGCACGTGTGGTGGAGTTCTTCAACATCGGTGAGGAGCGTAGGGACGGATGTGTGCTTGCCGTGAATCCTTACATGCGGATATTCTCCATCCCTGAGAAATGGCACACGGAGGCGCGGGCACTGCTCATATCCTCGCTCTGCGGGCACTGGACGTGTGGCATGCGCGACATAGCGTGTGTGCCGACGGTGACGGGAAAGGGCTACAGGGAGATTGTGCTCAATGACCTGTGCTTCAACATCCTGTCGCTGCTGCGACGGGAACAGTCATGGCGCGAGCTGCGCAAGGGCATCATGGCGTGCGTGGCGGACAGGCTGAAGATGGACGCGACGTATGTGGACGGATGCGTGAGAGATGCGATGGAGCGGCTGATGATGGAGGGAGCTGTGATGTGGAAGAAAAGGTAAAAGGGTAAAAAAAAGTAAAAAAGTAAAAAGGTAAAAGGGGAAAAAGGAGAAGGTGAGAGGGGGAGCAAGTGAGAGAGTGAGATGGTGAGAGAGTGAGAAGGGATGCCGGGCGGTCCGGTGTTTATTAATAAATTAAAAATTAAATGATTATGAAAAAGAATGTGACAAATGAAGGTCTGAGACTTATTGGGAATGAGGCTCAGATGAGTATGAAACCAAGTGCGATGATGATGAGGGTAGCGAGTGCGTGCGGAAGCGGCTGTGGTTGTGGAAGCGGCTGTGGTTGCGGAAGCGGAGACGATGATGAAGATGAAGATGGCTGTGGCTGCGGAAGTGGCTGTGGAAGCGGCTGCGGTTGTGGAAGCGGCTGCGGTTGCGGAAGTGGCTGCGGCTGTGGAAGTGGCTGTGGTTGTGGAAGTTTTTGCGGTTGTGGAAGTGGAGAAGGCTGCGGTTGCGGTATGTGGTCTTGTCCAGAGAACTGCATGCCGATAGAGATGTATAATGATTTGTGCAGCAAGGGACTTTTGAAACATACCGTATATGTATGTGGAAGAGGCAACATGCTTCCTGAAGTGGTTGTCAAAGGACATGCCAGCGGGAGCGGACACAGCTCGGGGTATAATAATGGAGACGGGCTGTTCCCGGGATATATAGGTAATCCGGGTTATGGTTCAGGACATGATTCCGGATTCGACAACGGCTATGGCTCTGGTCTTGATTACGGCTCCGGATATGGTTCGAGTGGAAGTTCCACCGGTAGCTCCGGTAATGGAACCGTTTACGTCCCCGGCAGTTCTTCGGGTTCTACGCACCACACAGACCATGGCAGTGACAATAATACGTCAGGTCTGACTGTTGAGAAGATGTTGAAAAAAGCATATGAATATGAAAATGTGAGATATGATGACCATGGAGGAATGACTAAAAATGGTATGGATTGCAGCGGACTCATAACAGTTGCTTGTGGCATGAAAGGAGAGAGGTTTACAACACACAAACCGGAAATGCTGAAAAAATACGGATTTGTAAGGCAGAACATCGAGGCTAAAGAAAATATAGAAGCAAAAGAAATCATGCCTAAACTGAAGAGAGGGGATATACTGCTGTGGGAAGGTCATCATGTCGCAATATATATAGGCAAAGGAAAACTGTTTCATGCACATCGTGGAGGTGTTGGAGAAACTCGTGACTTTGAAAAATATTGGTATCATGCACACAACTATTCAATGCAGGTGTACAGACTGAAATAGAATTGCGGTATAACATAATTAAAACTGACCATTAGGAAGACCACGGCGGTAAAAGGCTGTGGTCTTCCAAAAGTCTGAGAATGGAACAATAAGTGATTGCGGCATTATTTCTACAATATGCTTGCATCATACAACAAAGTTTTGTATATTTGCGATGTTCTATAAATATGTTTAACAAACAACAATCTCTTAACTGATGATAAATATGAATAAT
>OGXJ01003096.1_pt1 | contig 10343 bp, 10 predicted proteins | sample 1576231 | NCBI WGS metagenome assembly OGXJ01 (sample SAMEA3541539, study PRJEB24748) | human gut metagenome | biome: human gut; feature: human-associated habitat; material: faeces | place: China | collected 2012
GGCAGTCTGTCCAGAATTGCCTGTACGGACAGACCGGAAAAGGCAAACCGGATTCGCTCTAATTTGATCTTCAATCTCCGTGATTGTATCCAATCCAAGTTTTGAAATGACAGCATTTCTATCGGTTTTGACAGCAAAATATAGCCGATACAGATAATCCAGGACAACTCTTTTCAAATCATTTTCTGTGATATGATTAGAGGTACAGCTGTCATATTTCTGATATGCCTGACACTGAAAATATAGCTTTCCTTTCGTACTGCTGCAATACATTTTTTTACCGCACATCGCACAAAAAAGTTTCTGCCTGAAAAGAGTATCATTGCTTGTTGCTTTGGGCTGCGAAAACGCATTTTCGGATATGTTTTTCAGCTTTTCCTGCGCTTTCTCAAAATCTTCACGACTGATAATGGCAGGGTGCTGATTCTGAAAGATCACCCAATCTTCTTTGGGGATTGGCAATCGTTTTTTTACTTTGTAGGAAATCTGCCTGGTTTTGAAATTTACCGTATCACCACAGTATTCCTGAAATTTCAGAATTCGGCTGACAATCGGAAAAGACCAGTCATAAGGACGGTTGACCTTTGTGTATTTGTATCCCATATATGCACTGGGCGTAGGAATTTTATTGGTACGCAGATACTTTGCAATAGAATTGACAGACATATCCTGATTGAGAAACATATCAAAGATCATTCGCACAATTTCGGCGGATTCTGTATCAATTTCCCATTGCGTGTAATCCCCATCGACCAACCTATAACCGTAAAGCGGACGTGATTTCAGCTTGATTCCGCTCATACCGAGCGTATGCTTTGCATAGGTAACTTTTTTTGAAATATCGGCAGCATACATTTCAGCGAAGATGCTTTCAAAAGCAAACAAGTCGTTTTCCGTATCATAGGAATCATAGTTGTCGGTTACACCGATCACTCTGACATGATGCTGTGGCAGGACAAGTTCCACATACTGACCGACAAGAATATAGTTTCGTCCGAACCGACTCATATCCTTTACAAGGATTGTTTGGACAATACCGTTTTCTACGTCCTCCATCATTCTCTGAAAATTCGGTCTGTTAAAATCTGTACCTGTATAACCGTTATCGGTATAATAGCGAAGATTGGAATAGCCGTTATTTTCCGCATATTCTTTCAGCAAAGCTTTTTGATGTGTGATACTTGCATTTTCTTCTTTCTGCCCGTCATCGTGCGAATAACGGCAGTACAATGCTGTGATTTTATCATACATAAATCAAAGTTCTCCTGTGCATTACTTACTATTAAGAATAGCGCACAAGAGGACTTTTTTCAATAGTTATGGGAACATTGTCGCCGAAGTTTTAACGCATCGTCGCCGTATCGTCGCACTTGTTACTGATGTGCAGCCATTTAGATCTGTCCGATATCCACGAAATAAACCAACACTTTGACTTTTGTTGCAGGCTTGTTGTAAATATCAGTTGTTTCGATTTCCTGAATCGTTACTTTTTCCACCAGTTGCTCTAAAATGTATCTGTCATCTTTGGTAATCTCCGTATCAGCAAATGCCTCTGCTTTGGTCAGAAATCGGGGAACGTTCTTTTTCTGATCGTCAAATTTGTCAAGTAGGATCAAAAGCTTGCCGTACTCGTTTTTAAGTGATTCTGATTCCGCATTCATGCTGACCGTTATATTTGTAAAGGTTTCCTGAGAAATTTCATCTTGTAGTTTCTGTTCAAAGAGAGCCTGTTCCGTTTGATTGATCGTTTGAAGTCTGTCGGTAATGGTTTTGATGCGTGCATTGATATCTCGAATTTCCCTTTCATTCCGCTGGCAGATCCACCTGACCAGAGTACGTCTGCACTCGTTTTTATCTAACCTGTACATATCGAAAATTCTACGTACATCATACAGAACAGATGTAATTACTTCCGTTTCCTGTATGTAATGGGCAGTGCAGCCTTTCTTTTTGCGATAACTGTCGCAGATATACACATAGCAGTTTCCACCTGCGTATTTGCGGAAATTCAGATACATCTTCTTGCCGCAATCTTCACAGTACACCATATCGTCCAGCAGGTGTTTCTCTCTGGTTTGAATCACACGTCTAGTGGATTTGCGGCGTTTCTTTGCCTTTTCATATTCTTCACGGGAAATGATAGCTTCCTGTGTATCAGGAATAATAGTAAAGCTTTCTTCATCACGATAACGTACTTGTTTATCTTTAAAACTTGTATGATACGTTTTGAAATTCACTGTATCACCAACGTATTCCTGGCGTTTCAAAATAGCCGTTACACTACTGCCTGTCCAGTGATAGGGATTCTTTTCTGTTCTGGAACCTTTTACAACACGATGACGATAATAGGACGGTGCAGGATATTTTGCATTTTCCAGCCTGCGTGCAATCTCTGATACTTGCATACCTTTATTATAGTATTTGAAAACAAGTCTTACCACTTCTGCGGCAGGTTCATCAATGATCCAGTGATGACGGTCATTGGGATCAAGTTTGTAACCGTATGTCGGTGTAGAAGCAATATGTCTGCCGCTGTTGCTTCTCGCCTGTAAGGAAAGCTTTTGCTTATCTGAAATATCCTTTGCATAGTATTCGTTCATGATGTTTTTGAATTGGGTGATCAGGCTGTCAGGATCACCGGATTCCGGTCCGTCATGTACAGAAATGAATTCTACACCGAACCGTGGGAAAACCACGCCGATATACTTACCAACTTCCACTGTATTTCTGCCAAGACGGGACAGATCCTTTACAATGAAACGTCCGACACGTCTGTGCTGAATGAGAGCAAGTGCTTCTTGGAAGCCGGGTCTGTTAAAATTTGTGCCCGTGTAGCCGTCATCGGTTATCACTTTGATATTGTAGTATCCTTTATCTGCCGCATACTGTTTCAGCAATGCGATCTGATTTTCAATACTCTCACCATCTTTGCCGTCCTCACTGGAACGGCGGGCGTAGAGTATGTCCAATTTGTCTGTAAAGTCCATGTTCAGAACTCCTTTCTGAATCATGAATACCGGTATTCGTAATTTGTCATAAATTTATGTTGTGGGTATTATAGCATTTTTCTTATCAAAAAAACTTGTTGATGAATGTGAAAACGCACTGAAAATGTAAATATTCAACGAACAATACAGCTTATCTCTCAAATTTGGTTGCGTTTTCGGCAAAATATTACGTTATATATGAGAGGACAAAATTCACGGGAGAAAGAGTGGACTAACACAGCTGATCTGGAGTAGCAAGCAACGATGATGTGGCACGAACGGTCAGAAAATGACCGCCTGCCAATCATCCGCTTGTTAGGGAAGAATCCCTAAGACCCTCTGAGAAAGCACCTGACAGTGTGAAAAAATAACCAATGATAAGGAGATACAAAGGAAAATGAAAACAGAAAAAGTGGATAAGCGATATGTCATCAGGCTGACAGAATCAGAAGCGACAGTGATTGAAAAACGCTTTGCATTGTCGAGAATGAACTCTGTCAGTGCATATCTTCGTCAGCAGGTCGTGAATGGAATCTATCTCGAATACGACCATGAGGAACTGAAAAAAATACGGCAGGCGGTTATGCGTGTGGCAAACAACGTCAATCAGATTGCACACAGAGTGAACGCTACAAGCCGTATTTACAAACAGGAACTTTATGAGTTGCAGGAAGGAGTGACTGAGATATGGCAACAACTTCAATCCATCCAATCCGAGTTACAGAAGCTAAATCCATCCAGTATATCATGAATCCTGATAAAGCGGCGTATGTTACCCGATACGGCTGCTGGGGAAATGTAGCTGAGATTTCTGACGAGTTCAGCAAACTGAGAAGTATGGGAAGGAACACAGGAAGTGTTCTCAGTTATCATATCATACAGAGTTTTGCACCGAATGAAGCAACAGCGGAACAGATACATCAGGCAGGACTGATGCTTTGCGACGAACTCTTTCAGGGAAAATACAAGTATGTTCTCGCAACGCATACAGACAAAGAGCATATCCATAATCACATTATTTTCTGCAAAACCAATATGGAAAACTACAAAACGTTTGGTACACTCATGGATACCAAACATAATCCTGCGTGGAAGAAAATCCGTCAGATTTCTGATGAGGTATGCAAAGAAATGGGATTGTCTGTTGTTGCATATGAAGAAATCGGTAAGGGAATTTCGCACTATGAATGGACAAAACAGCAGCAAGGTTTATCATGGAAAGAAAAACTCCGCTATGAACTGGACTGTATCATTCAGCGGTCTGGTACATTTGAGGACTTTCTTGAAAAGTGCAGATTGAACGGAATCGAAGCAGTTTACAAACCAGAAAACACGATTTCTCTTAAATTTCGTATGCAGGGACAACAACGCTTTGTCCGAGCGAAAACACTGGGATATTACTATCTTCCTGAGAATATTCAGCGTAGAATCAGACAGTTTTCATCGCACAGAAAGATGATTCTTGAACGTAGTAAATTTGATAACAGGGGCTTGCAGTATTGGGCAGATATTCAGAATATGAAGAACGTAGCCCAGATGATAAATCTGCTTGAAAGTTACAATGTTCACAGCACATCGGAATTGAAACCGACCACAATGACCGTTATGGCACGGCGTGGAATGATTACGCAGAGTATTGAAAATCTGGATAAAAAGATAAACACTTTGTCAGAACAGATAGAACTTGTCCGGCAATTTCAACGCAGTAAACCGTGTCATGATAAGTACAAGTCCCTTTCAGCATGGAAACAAAAAGAATATGCAAAGAAAAACGCTCCTGTACTGGAGAAGTACAAGAGCGTTGGAAGTCAGTTAAAATTATTGTATCTGGACGGCAGATTTCCGTCAGAAATGGTGCTTGACCGTCAAAGGCAGGCGTTGTATGAGGAACGGGAAAAACTCTATGAAGAATACCGTTATCTCAAAAAAGAGTATGCTGATCTGGACAAGGCAAGTCAGACGATTGACGATTATCTTGAAAGTTTGCGTAATGAGCCTGAACAAAAAAGGAAAAAGGGAGAGTTAGAATAGCCATACAAACTGGAAGTTATGTGTCTATTCTTATCATTTCAGTAATTAGCTTATTTCTATAAATCAAATCTTCCCGTGAAGTAAAACCGTTTTTCTCCCAAAAAGCATTTCCATCAGTATTTTTTGAAAATACAACCAAAGCAGTCTTATTTATACCTAATAACTTTAATGCTCTCATAGCTTCATTTACAAGTTTTGTGGCAATTCCTTGATGTCTATAATCAGGATTAACCGCTGTATGGTAGATATAACCTCTTCTTCCGTCATTGCCAGCAATAATTACGCCAATTATTGTTTGTTCTGACTCAGCAACAAAACAAGTTTCGGGGTTTCTGTTCAGAAATCTTTCGATTCCCTCTTTTGAATCGTCTAAATTATTTAATCCCATTCCCTTACAAGACAGCCACAATTGATAAACTTGTTCATAATCAGATATATTCATTACCCTGATTTTCATATTTTTGATACTCCTTTCGTTAGATTCTGATTTGTCAATCTGTTTCACTTTCCGCTTCCGGCTTATAGTTCTTTTCAATATATTCCTCTACAGCCTTGATAAACATCTGGTTCATGCTCATGCCCATTTCAGAAGCAATAGCTTTCAGTTTTTCCCGCTCGCCCTTTGGAACACGAATCTTGATGTCATCAAGGTGTGTTTTCACATACTTTGCCGTAATTGCTTTTCGTTTTTCATTATAGTACATAGAAATCAATCCTTTCGTATTGTACCCATTTCTTTTATTATACCCTATCAGAAGCTTTTTGTCAATTTGTTTTATAAAAATTGTCCGGATTTTTTCAGAGAACTTTGTGCGCATTGCGGCTTGAAAAAGCAAGTGCAATAATATATAATAGTATTGTACCCAGCACTAAACATGAAAGGAGATTTTCAAAATGATTCAAAAAATAATCCCCATTGCAGCAAGCATTATGTTGATAGGTTCATCAAGTCTGACAGCTTATGCTGATGAGATGCTTGATAAAGACTATATCGTCAGAGAGATTTGGTCTGATTGGTGGTACGGCAAGGGAGATGACGGACTTATCTTTCCTGAAGCAAGCTATAAGCACTATATTCTGACTGAGTGGGTCAATGACAATTATGGCGATGATAATTATGATTGGAGCAAAATCGGTCAGCTGAACTACAATTTCAAAGACTACTACGATGAACTCACGGATAATTGGAACTTCAATGATGATCGTGACGGAAATTGGACGATTATCACCGATGAAACCACATATCATTTCAATTTGCAGAACGGCAAGTGGCTGATGAGTGATGATAACGGCAATGTGATCGACAGCTTTATGCCGTTCAGTACTTTGACAGAAGATACAGCCAAGGAAAATCGTAATTCAGTTATCACTGACGATGAAAACGGTACTGCTCACCGTGTCGGAGAAAATTTGAAAATTGAAGAAGATACCACGGTTGGTGTATCAGAAGAAGCAACAAAACCAACGAGTGCGGAAAAGTCCTCAAATGGTTTGATTTATGGAATTGGCGGAATTATTCTCGCAGGAATCGCTGTTCTTGCAGGATTTTTGATAAAGAAGAAACGAGGTTAAGATTATGATTTATAAGCATGATTATCAGAGAATGGCACTTGACACTGACAGAATGATGATTACGCAGTGTGGCAGTGACTATCACGATTACAGCGATGACAAGCTTGCTTGTATCTATATCAAGTGGGCAGAAGAACATTGCCCTGAGCGTTTGCAGGAAGAAACAGATAAGGGCAGAATCTACGTCCACATTGATGAGCGTATTACAGAGTGCGTCAATGAGAAGTGGAAAATCTGGAATAAAATGCGTGATACCGACTCTGAGTATGCACTTGCAATGAAAAATGCTGACACCGCTAAGGTTTGGCAGCTTGAAAATCTCTTCGAGCTGCAGGCTGAGGAAATTGCGATTCAGACGTGTTTGGTGATGTAGCCATTCCTTATTTCTGATCAAAAATCGACAAAACTCGTTTGGTTTAGTTTTAGCCAAACGAGTTTTGTTTTTTACTCCCTGAGATTTTCTTTGAGTTTTACTTTTCGATATTCTTTTGGTGACATACCAATGTATTTATGAAACAGTCTGCTGAAATAAAGCGAATTGGTGTATCCAACCATATTTGCAATTTCAGTAATGGTGTAGTCCGTATTTTCTAACAAACTTTGTGCGTTGGAGATTCGCAGCTTTAAGATATATTGCAGCGGACTGGAACCTGTGATTTCTTTAAAGCACTGAATAAACCAACAGTTGCTAGGCTCTCTGGATTCGGAGTACTCCTCAATGCTGATTTCTGTGTTGTAATTCTTACGAAAATAGTGCATCGCAAAAGCAACTTCTTTTTCACTGGTGCTGCTGAATTTCTTTGCACTCATGATTGCACGGCTTATCAAAACAAAAATATTTCGCAGCTGCAAAGAAATCAATTCATCATACCGTGGTCTGCAAAGCTGCAATTCCTGAATCATCTGACCAAATAACCACTGATAATCGGGAGATGTTCCAATATAGAGAATATTATTTTTCAGGTTGATATTGTAATACTTTAAAATTTCTTCTACTTCATTTCCGGTAAAATGCACCCAATAAACATCGGTTTGATCTGCACGATAATAAACATATTCCTGTGGTTGATCCGGCAAATATATAATAATATTTCTGGCTGAAACCGTTTTTTCTTCTTCGTGAATGAAAAAATGTCCTTTTCCGGAGGCAATATATAAAAGCTGATAATCTTTTCTTCCCTTCGGACGATGTGTTACTACTTCAGAACGATTTTTCACACGATAATTTCCACAGCTTGTTACAATCAAAGGTTTCGTATTATCCACTACAGTAGATGTAGAGTTGTTCAAATAGGCAACTCTGACCGCTCTTGTTACAAAGAACAGCAAGGAAAGAGTTCAGATGGGTTCTTATCGTTTTATCTTCGCATTTGGAACAAGCCTACTGATTCAGGCTGTTACATTCCAATTTGTTGAAGCAATTGGCGGTGGTGCAAATGGCTGGAGAACAGTCGCAATTTTTTATGCGGTTATCGGTCTTATTGTAAATACAATTTCCGCTCTTTCTGTAAAGGAACTTTCTGATGAGGAACTTGCAGACAGTGAAACAAAAACAGAAGAAGCCAAAGAAAAACTTGGAATATCCGAAAATGAAGTTGTGATGGAATCACAAAACTAAAATGGAGGGGATAATATGAAATATACACTCGACTGGCTGACCGATCCGTAAGTGTTTGCAGTCAACAGAATTGCAGCACATTCCGAACACAGAATCTATGCAAACCATTTGGAAGCCGATGCAGACAATTCCTCTCTGATTCAGAATCTGAACGGCACCTGGAAATTTGCGTGGGCAAAGAATCCGTCTGAATGGAAGCAAAAGTTCTATGAAGAAAGCGACAGCACTGACAATTTTGACAACATTCAGGTTCCGGGACACATGGAATTGCAGGGATACGGCAAACCGCAGTATGTCAACACCATTTATCCTTGGGAGGGACAGGAACATCTCCGTCCGCCGTTTATCTCTGAAAAGGACAACCCTGTCGGCAGCTACGTCAGATATTTTGACTTGAACGATGCTCTGAAAAACAAGCGTGTATTCATTTCTTTTCAGGGTGTGGAAACTGCTATGTATGTCTGGCTGAACGGCGAATTTATCGGCTACAGCGAGGATTCTTTTACACCGTCTGAATTTGAACTGACACCATATATTCGTGAAAAGGACAACAAACTTGCTGTTGCAGTGTTCAAGAGAAGTTCTGCAAGCTGGCTGGAAGATCAGGATTTCTGGAGATTCTCCGGCATTTTCCGTGACGTATTCCTTTATGCGGCACCGTCTGCCCATGTTCGTGATATGAAAGTGATTGCAGATTATGACGGTACAAATGGCATCTTCTCTGCAACGCTGGATATTGCGGGCAAGTGTTCTGTGAAATCGATCTTGACAGATGAAAATGGAACGGTCATTGCAGAATCCAATGAAAAGGAATCCGTAAACTGGACAATTGAAAATAGCAAGCCTTGGAGTGCCGAAATACCGAATCTCTATACGTTTACAGTGATTCTGACAGACGAAAGCGGAAATGAAATCGAGGTCAGCAGAACCAAGGTTGGATTCCGCCGATTTGAACTGAAAAACGGAATCATGTGCCTGAATGGGAAACGTATCATTTTCAAGGGCATCAATCGACACGAATTTGATGCGAAAACAGGCAGAGCAATCACAAAGGAAGATATGCTGTTTGACATTCAGTTCATGAAGAAAAACAATATTAATGCCGTTCGTACCTGTCATTATCCGAACAATTCTCTTTGGTATCAGCTTTGTGATGCATATGGCATTTATCTGATTGATGAAACCAATCTGGAAACACACGGTACATGGCAGAAGCTTGGTGCAACAGATCCGTCTTGGAATGTACCGGGTTCACTTCCAGAATGGAAAGAAGCTGTGCTGGACAGAGCAAAATCGATGTATGAACGTGACAAGAATCACGCAAGCGTTCTCATCTGGTCTTGCGGAAACGAATCCTACTGCGGAGAAGATATTGCTGCAATGTCGGAATATTTCAGCATGATAGGCGTTGACCGTCACGGCAAAACCGTCCGGCACGGCCAGCCCCACATTGGCGGAGACTTCGCCAAGATTGGCCATCTTGCCGCCGACCTGCGGCATGTCCCCCAGACGGATGTCCGTCAGGGGCAGCAGCAGAGGGCCGTCCGTGACCAGGCTCTTCCGCTCCAGCACGTCGGTGATGCGGCCGCTGACATCATTGAAAGCGGTCTGCAGACTTTCGTACTGGTTGTCGGAAAGCGCGTTGAGCTCGCGTACCATCTGGTACACGGCCGTTGCCGCCCGCGTACCGGCACCGCGAACATAGCTCATGCCGAAGGGTCGCGAACCGGCCAGGGCCTCTTCCACTTCGCTCATGATCTCGAGCGCGTTCTTGTTGGAGGACAGCAGGCGACGGAACCGGGCACAACGTTCGCGGAGCTGCTTTTTCAGCTCTTCCTCGCGTGCCAGATCCTCGGGGCTCAGCTCTTTCTGCCCGCCCAGCAAGTGTCGCAATCGTGTGAATATGGACATATCACGCAGCGGCGCGAACCGCCTCCTCCATCTTGATGATCAGCTCGTTGATGGCCACGGGCTTCAGCATATAGTCGTAAGCCCCCAGATCCATGCCCTGCACGGCCACACCGAGGGAGGCATTGATGGTCAAGCACTACCACATGCTGTGCTAACTGCAAAAGCTGCGGACACTCTGTTCGGCTTGGTCTGTTATTATCCACCACAATCAGAAGTGTTCCTTC
>OGXJ01003100.1_pt1 | contig 10329 bp, 8 predicted proteins | sample 1576231 | NCBI WGS metagenome assembly OGXJ01 (sample SAMEA3541539, study PRJEB24748) | human gut metagenome | biome: human gut; feature: human-associated habitat; material: faeces | place: China | collected 2012
GTGAAGAAGCCCACGGGCATGGTGGTGCATCCGGCCCCTGGGCACCCGGACGGCACCCTGGTCAACGCCCTGCTGTATCACTGCGGGGAGAGCCTGTCCGGCGTGGGGGGCCAGAAGCGTCCCGGCATTGTCCACCGCATCGACCGGGACACCAGCGGCCTCATTATCGCCGCCAAAAACGACGCGGCCCACCTGGCCCTGGCGGCCCAGCTGGCGGACCACACCCTGGCCCGGACGTATGAGTGCCTGGCGGTGGGCAATTTCCGGGAGGACAGCGGCACTGTCAACGCGCCCATCGGCCGCCATCCGGTGGACCGCAAGCGCATGGCGGTGGTGCGCCAGGGGGGCCGGGAGGCCGTGACCCACTGGGAGGTCATCGCGCGGTATGCGGGCGTGACCCATGTGCGCTGCCGTCTGGAGACGGGGCGGACACACCAGATCCGCGTACACATGGCCTACATCGGGCATCCCATCCTGGGGGACACGGTGTACGGCGCAAAGAAGCCGGTGGCGGGTCTGACGGGGCAGTGTCTCCACGCGGTGGGGCTGCGATTTATCCACCCGCGAACCGGCGAGGCGGTGGAGCTGCACTGCCCGCTGCCGCAGGAGTTTCAGGAGCAGCTGCGGAAGCTGGAAAAAAGAGTGTAAACAAAAAAGGGAGGACACGCAAAGCGTGTCCTCCCTTTTTGCATGCAGGGAAATCACTCGATGACGGGGAGATCCTTGACCACGGCGGCGCAGCGGGGGCACAGCTCGGGGTGCTCCGCATCGCTGCCCACGGTGGGCAGGACCTTCCAGCAGCGCAGGCATTTGGCGCCGGCGGCGGGGCGGACGGCCACGGCCTGCTCCGCGCCCACGTCCACGCGGACCTGAGAGACGATGAGGGTATCGGCCAGGTCGGCGGCGTCCATATCGGCCAGGAAGGCGTCCTCGGCGGTAACGGTCAGGTCCACCTCGGCCTCCAGACTCTTGCCGATGGTCTTGTCGGCGCGGGCCTGCTCCAGCGCGCCGTTGACGGCGGTACGGAGGGCGGCGAGGCGCGCCCACTTGCCCATTTCCTCCTCGCTGAGGGCGTAGCCGCGGTAGGGCTGTACCATCTCGTTGAACAGGACGTTGCGGGCATCGTCGGCGGAGCGGTGAGGCATGGCCAGCCAGACCTCATCGCAGGTGAAGGCCAGAATGGGAGCGAACATGCGGGTCATGGCGTCCAGGATCAGCCAGACAGCCGTCTGGGCGCTGCGGCGCTCCAGCCCGCTGGCCTCGCCGCAGTACAGGCGATCCTTGATGATATCGAAGTAGAAGGAGCTGAGGTCCACCACGCAGAAGTCGTTGATCATGTGGGACACCACATGGAACTCGTAGTTGTCGTAGGCGGCGAACACCTTTTCAATCAGGGTGTTCAGGCGGGTGACGGCCCACTTGTCCAGAGGCAGCATCTCATCGGGCTGCACCAGATGGTCGGGATCGAAGCTCACCAGGTTATCCAGGCAGAACTTGCAGGTGTTGCGGAACTTCAGATAGTTCTGGCTCAGCTGCTTGAAGATCTCGTCGGAGCAGCGGACATCCACGTGGTAGTCGGCGGAGCCGGCCCACAGACGCAGCAGGTCCGCGCCGTACTTGTCAAAGATCTCGGCGGGGTCCATGCCGTTGCCCAGAGACTTGTGCATGGCCTTGCCCTCGCCGTCCACGGTCCAGCCGTGGGTGACGCACTCCTTGAACGGAGCGCCGCGGCCCAACGCGCCCACGGCCACCAGCAGGGAGGACTGGAACCAGCCGCGATACTGGTCAAGGCCCTCGATATACATGGTGGCGGGCCAGAAGCCCTGATCGCGCTCCATGGCGGCAAAATGGGTGGAGCCGGAGTCGAACCAACCGTCCAGGGTATCGGTTTCCTTCTCAAAGCCGGCGGCCTTGCCGCAGTGGGGGCAGGTGAAGCCCTTGGGCAGGATGTCGGCGGCGTCCATATCGAACCAGGCGTTGGAGCCCTTCTCCTCAAACAGGCTGGCCACGGCCTCGATGCTCTCCTCGGTGCAGACGGGCTTGCCGCAGTCCTTGCAGTAGAACACGGGGATGGGCAGACCCCAGCGGCGCTGGCGGCTGATGCACCAGTCGGTGCGCTCCAGGATCATGGAGCGCATGCGGTCTCTGCCCCAGGAGGGCACCCAGCGCACGTCCTCACAGGCGGCGATGGCCTCATCCTTGAAGGAGTCCACGGAGCAGAACCACTGGGGGGTGGCGCGGAAGATGATGGGCTGCTTGCAGCGCCAGCAGTGGGGATAGCTGTGGACGATGTTCTCACTGGCGAACAGGGAGCCGTTGTCCTTCATATCCTGAAGGATCACGGGGTTGGACTCATCGGTGGTCATGCCCTCGTACTTGCCGGCGTAGGCGGTGTGCTTGCCCTGATCGTCCACAGGCACCACCATGTCCATACCGTAGCGCTTGCAGGTCACATAGTCGTCGGCGCCGAAGCCGGGCGCCGTGTGGACGCAGCCGGTACCGGAATCCATGGTGACGTAGTCCGCCAGCACCAGACGGGAGGTCTTGGGCAGGAAGGGGTGGAAGGCCAGCATGTTCTCGAAGAAGGAGCCGGGGTGGGTCTCCACGATCTCATAGCTGTCGAAGCCGCCGATCTTCATGACCTTGTCGGTCAGGGCCTCGGCCATGATATACATGTCGCCGCTGGGGGCCTTCACCACCGCGTAGCTCTCGTCAGGGTGCAGGGCGATGGCCAGGTTGCCGGGCAGGGTCCAGACGGTGGTGGTCCAGATCACGAAGTACAGCTTGCTGTGGTCCAGATGGGGCAGCCTGCCCAGATCATCGTGCATGGGGAACTTGACGTAGACAGTGGTGCAGGGATCGTCCTTATACTCGATCTCCGCCTCGGCCAGCGCCGTCTCGTCGTGAGGGCACCAGTACACGGGCTTGAGGCCCTTGTAGATGTGGCCGTTCCGGTACATTTTGCCGAACACCCGGACCTCCTGCGCCTCAAAGCCGGGGTCCATGGTCTTGTAGGGATGCTCCCAGTCGCCCACCACGCCCATGCGCTTGAAGCCGTCGCGCTGGACGTCGATGTAATGGTCGGCGAACTCATGGCAGGCGGTGCGGAAGTCCGCCACGCTCATGGCCTTGTGGTTCAGCTTGTTCTGCTTGATGATGGCGGACTCTATGGGCATGCCATGGTTATCCCAGCCGGGAATATAGGGGGTGTAGTAGCCGCGCATGGCGTACATGCGGGTGATGAAGTCCTTCAGGGACTTGTTCAGGGCGTGGCCCATATGCAGCGCGCCGTTGGAGAACGGAGGGCCGTCGTGCAGGGAGAACAGGGGCTTGCCCTCGTTCTTCTTCAGCAGCTCGTTGTAGAGGTCGATCTCCTCCCAGTGCTTCAGCATGTCCGGCTCGCGCTTGGGCAGGCCGGCACGCATGGGAAAGCCGCTCTTGGGCATGTTCAGTGTCTTTTTGTATTCCATGTTGCGTCTCCTTTTATCCGGAATTTTTTGTTGAAACAAAATAAAAAGCGCCTTTGTCTCGTTAAGAGACAAAGGCGCGTGAAAGCATCCTCTGCGGTACCACTCTTGCTGCCGCGGAAAGCGGCCACTCAGTCCCACCAGCCGTGGGTACGGGGTGATAACGGCCCGCTGCCGTCCGCGCTTACCGGCCAGAGGCCATCAGGCGGATGCTCGGGAGTGATACCCCAGACCGGCTGCCCGTCCGCCTTGCACCAAACGGCGGCTCTCTTCGCGCGGCAGGGAGGCGGGGCGCGTCTCCTTCATCGCAGTTGTACGGTGTTTCCTTAAGATAACGCTACTATACTCACAAAATTAGCCCTTGTCAATGGCTATTTTGCCGAAAAAACCGATTTTTTACAGGATACCGGTCAGCGAAAGCAGGCCCACCGCGCCCATAAACGTGTAGATGACGCCGCAGACGGTGAGCACCACGGTGATGATCTTGTAGACGGGGCTCTCCTTTTTCGTGTGCTTGAAGCGGCGGATATAGAACAGGGACAGGCAGGCGATGCCCAGCAGCAGGGAGGACAGGGAGCTCAGCAGGATGCTGTCCTTATACACCGCCAGACGCAGGATCAGCACCACGATAATGGCGGCGAACAGTACCGCCAGCCAGATGTTCAGCCAGGTAGGGAGCTTCACCCGCTCCTGCTGGTTGGCCTTTTCGATGATCTTCTGGGTCACGGGATTGCCGGCGTAGCCGGCGTAATTGCTGTTTTTCTTCTTCTGGTGTACGTTTTTGTTGGGGTTGCCCCGGGCCTTGCGGCGGGCTTCCTCCTGATTGGCGTACTGGTTGACGCCGGGCCGGTAACTGTTTTTGGACATGGGTCATTCTCCTCCTGTCATTTGATCCGTGAGATAGCGGCGCAGCAGGTCCAGCGCGTGGTGGGCGGAGAGGGTGCGGATGCGCTCCCGATCGCCGCCCAGCGCCAGCTGCCGCACGAAAACGCCCTGAGGCGTGGAAAGGGCTGTGAACACGGTGCCCACGGGGCTGCCGCGGTCGTCGCCTGCGGGGCCGGCCAGTCCGGTGACGGACAGGGCCAGATCCGAGCCGGTAAGGACGCGGACACCCATGGCCATGGCGCGGGCCACGGGGGCGGACACGGCGCCATACGTCTCCAGCAGGGAGGCGGGGACGCCCAGCACGTGCTGCTTCACGGCGTTGGTGTAGCTGACCACGCCGCCCAGAAACGTCTGGGACGCGCCGGGGATGTCCGTCAGGCGCTTGGCGATGAGGCCGCCGGTGCAGCTCTCGGCGGCGGAGAGGGTCAGGCCCCGGGCCTGACAGAGGCGCAGCGCCATTTCCTCCAGCCCCGACACGTCCGTGCCGTAGAGATAGCTGCCAAGACGGCGGCGGACCTCCGCCAGCAGCGGGGCCATGCGGGCTTCGCAGGCGGCATCATCGGCGGCGCGGGCGGACAGGTGCAGCGACACCTCGCCGGTACCGGCGTAGGGGGCCAGCGTCAGATCCTTCTCCTGATGGAGCAGGTCGTTCAGAAGCTCCTGCACCTGCGGCTCCGTCAGGCCGAAGATGCGCAGGTCGTGGGAGCGGATCACCTGGCCGTGGAGCCGCTCCAGATAGGGCAGCAGGCAGTGCTCCGCCAGATAGCGGCATTCCGCGGGAACGCCGGGCAGCAGCACGGCGGTGACGCCGCCGGCGGTAAAGGCGCAGCCGGGGGCGGTACCCACGGGGTTGCGGAACACGGTGCAGCCCTGGGGCAGATAGGCCTGCTGCAAATTGCAGGAGGGCATCTCCCGGTGGAACACGGTGTCGAAATAGCGGCGGATGTCCGGTACGATGTCCGGATGGAACACCAGCGGCGTGTCCAGCGCGGCGCACACCGCCGTTTTCGTCATATCGTCGTAGGTGGGGCCCAGGCCGCCGGTGCATACCAGCAGCTCTGCCCGCTGCCGCGCGGCGGTGACGGCGGCCTCCAGACGGCCCTCGTCGTCGCCCACGGCGGTGTGGTACAGCACGTCCACACCGGCGGCGGTCAGCAGCTCCGACAGGAACCGGGCGTTGGTATTGGTGACGCCGCCGGTCAGCAGCTCGCTGCCGACAGCGATGATCTCCGCGGTACGGGGCATGGGATGCGCCTCCTTAATACTGGGGCTTGACGCGGATCATCTCGCGGTTGGCCATGGCACGCTGGCACAGGCCCTCCACGTCCAGCGCGGCCTCGTACTCCCGCGTCTCCTCCACGCTGGGCTTTGTCTTGGGGTGGCGGGGGGTGAACACGGTGCAGCAGTCCTCATAGGGCAGGATGGAGGTGTCGAAGGTGCCGATCTTACGGGCGATCTTCACGATCTCCTCCTTGTCAAGGCCGATGAGGGGGCGCAGCACCGGCATGGTGGCGACGTCCTCGCTGACGGCCAGCGCCTGCATGGTCTGGCTGGCCACCTGACCCAGATTCTCACCGGTGACGAGGGCGCGGCAGCGCAGCTCGCGGGCCAGCATATCGGCAAGGCGCATCATGAACCGGCGCATGATGAGGGTGAAGTGATCCTCGGGGCACTTGCGGCGGATCTCCTCCTGAATCTCGGTAAAGGGGATGATGAACACCGCCAGACGGCCGCACCAGGGCGTCAGCTCCTGGGCCAGCTTCAGCACCTTTTCCCGGGCCAGCTCGCTGGTGTAGGGAGGGGAGGCAAAGTGGATCATCTCCAGCTGGACACCGCGCTTGGCGATCATGTAGCTGGACACGGGGCTGTCGATGCCGCCGGACAGCAGGCTCACCGCGTGGCCGCCCATGCCCAGAGGCAGGTGGGCCGCCGGACCGTAATCCCGCAGGACCACCGGCAGCAGCTTCCGCCGGACCGTGGACATAGGCCGCGTCCTCGCGGACCTCCACGTACACCGTCAGCTCCGGATGGTGGACATCCACCGTCAGGTGGGGAAAAGCGTCGTGCAGCGCGCCGCCCACCCACTGGCTCAGCTGGATGCTGCCCATGGGGAAGGTCTTGTCGGCCCGCTTGCTCTCCACCTTGAAGCTCCCGGCGGCGGTGAGGGCGTCGGCGAGGTACGTCTTGGCGGTGTCGAAAATGGCCTCCTTGGACTTCTCGCAGGGCAGAGCGCGGGTGATGGCGATGATGCCGAACACCTGCTTGCAGGCGGTGTAGGCCCCGGCGATGTCGCAGGTATCCTCCGCCGGCTCCACGTAGATGGTGGACTGGCGGGAGTAAATTCTGAACTTGCCGAACCGCTGGGTGCGGCGGCGGATGTTGCTCATGAGCTTCATTTCAAAGCTGCGGCGGTTCAGGCCCTTCAGGACCACCTCGCCCAGCTTGCAGAGGATGATCTCGTGCATGGTGCGGTTTCTCCTTATTTTAGTATACTGCTGCGGTATTGGATGGCTTCGGCCAGGTGCGGTGCTTCGATGCGGGCGGCTCCCTCCAGATCGGCAATGGTGCGGGCCATGCGCAGGATGCGGTCATGGCTGCGGCCGGTGAGGCCTAAGCGGTCAAAGGCGCTTTGCATCAGCCTTTCGCCGGCAGCGTCCAGCGCGCAGAACTGCCCGATCATGGCAGGGGGCATATAGGCATTGCAGGATACCTCCGTGCCGGAAAAGCGCTGCTTCTGCACCTCCCGGGCGGCGTTGACACGCCGGCGGATGACGGCGGAGGACTCCGGCTTCTCCTTGCGGCGCATGGCCTCGTACTCCACGGAGGGGACCTCGATATACATGTCGATGCGGTCCAGCAGGGGACCGGAGATGCGGCGCATGTACTGGTCCACCTGATTTTCCGAGCAGGTGCAGCGGCCGGAGGGGTGGCCGTACCAGCCGCACTTGCAGGGGTTCATGGCGCACACCAGCATGAAGCGGCTGGGCAGCGTCAGCGTCCCCGCGGCGCGGGTGATGGTGACGAAGCCGTCCTCCAGCGGCTGGCGCAGCGTCTCCAGCGCCGACTTGTCGAACTCCGGCAGCTCGTCCAGAAACAGGACGCCGTTGTGGGCCAGAGATATTTCACCCGGGCGGGGCGTGCCGCCGCCGCCGGCCAGAGACACGGTGGACGCCGTGTGGTGGGGACTGCGGAAGGGACGCACATCCACCAGCGGGTGGGCGGGATCCGTCATGCCCGCCACGGAGTAGATCTCCGTGGTCTGGAGGGACTCGGCGCGGGTCATATCCGGCAGAATAGAGGGCAGGCGGCGGGCCAGCATGGACTTGCCCGCGCCGGGAGAGCCGATGAGCAGAATGTTGTGGCCGCCTGCGGCGGCGATCTCCAGCGCACGCTTCACATTCTCCTGCCCCATGACATCGGCAAAGTCCGGCAGGGGGCGATCAGACGGCTTCGGCTGCCAGCGCGGCGCGGGGGTCATAGGCGCGTCGCCGTTGAGGTGGGCGATGAGCTGGGAGACGCTCTCTACCCCGTAGACCGTCAGGCCGTCGGCCAGCGTGGCTTCAGCGGCGTTCTGGGCGGGGACATACAGAGTCCTGACGCCCATACGGGCGGCGCACAGCGCCATGGGCAGCACGCCGGTGACGGGGCGCAGCGCGCCGGTAAGGCTCAGCTCGCCCAGAAAGGCGGCGTCCTCCGGCAGGGGCTTCAGCTCCTCCGCTGCGGCCAGAATACCCAGCAGGATGGGCAGATCGTACAGCGTGCCCTCCTTCCGGACCCGGGCAGGGGCCAGATTCACGGTGATGCGGCTGACGGGGAATTTTGCCCCGCAGTTTTTCACGGCGGCCCGCACCCGTTCGCGGGACTCCTTGACCGCCGCGTCCGGCAGACCCACCATGTCAAAGGCGGGCAGACCGCCGGAGAGAAAGCACTCCACCGTCACCTCGTAGCCGCGGATGCCGGTGAGACCCAGAGAACGCACAGTGACCACCATGGGTCGTTTCCCCCTTCCAAATGGTCGTTCAGCATGTATCTTATCATAAAATCGGGACGGTGAACAGCGGTTTTTTCAAAAAAGCCTTCCGGCTTTTGAAAATTGTCTTTACCTGTCTTGAACTGGATGGTCAGGTTTTCGTACTTATTCATCATCAGTTTAGCTGCATTGTGTGCACCCATGTTGTCATACTCTCTTACTGTTTTGTTCTCGAAGTTGATATTTAAAATTTCCATCTTTTTTTATTTTTGTTCTTCCCTCTTTCCTGTTCGGGAGTTCAGGTAATCAGCGAATCGAGATGTGCACCTCTCGTTGTTGATTACACTGCAAAGGTGCGGGTATTTTGTAGGGTGGGGTAGGAACAAAAAAAGGGGACAAATTTGTTCCCCTTAGTCAGTATGTGAAAGTTCCGTTTGGCAGTTGGTAGTCTTTGTATCTCTTTATCAATGTTTTCAAGTAGTCAGGATCGGTTGATATGCTTTCATTTTGGATAATTCCAGTGAAGAAAATTAAATCGCCAATCAGTTGCTTTTCTCTCTTAGATGGTGAATCTTTTATCTTCCGTTTGGAAATGATGGGCTGATAAGAGTTGAAGAAAGTGATAAAATGAAGGTAGAAGGCATAAGCCAATACGGAAGTGGACTCAGAGGTTTCAGACTTCATATAGGATTTTATGTTTTGCCAGTTCCAATCGTCAGAGGTGTCAACATCTTCTTTGAGCCTTGAACATATACGAAGTATGGTAGGACAATCCTCAATGGTATATTTCTTCTTTCCAATGCAGAATGTGATCTTTGTCTCTTCTTTGAAAGTGGGAGATTGCAACGGGTGAAGTTCTGTATTTTCCGTTATTTTGTCAATGATGGTTTGTAAGGTTGTTAATGAGGATATATGTTTGATCCCATCCGTGCATTGATTATAAGAGAAATCATATACGAATAATAATAAATGCCAGAATTTCTCAATGTCCAGTTCAAAGAAAGTTAGTGTCTCTCCAAATTCTTCACGGGACAAAAATTCATTCAGTCTTGCTTTCAATTTATCCAACTTCTTCAATCCGCTTTTGGTTGCAGAAGTATTGTAACGTGAGATATACCGCTCCAATAATGGCGATCCGCAGAAATCCTCAAAAGGTTCGATTAATGTAGCCAAATGAAAGACATACTCCAATGCAGGAAGTTGATCGTCATGGGGTAATTTGTCTGGAAGTGTAAACATGAGATTCTTCTTTTAAATGGTGATTGTGCAAAGATAAAGGATAAAAAGAATCCCGTCCCCATTTCTGGAAACAGGATTCTTGGGTTTAGAGTAGGTTTTTCATTGCGTCTTCCATCTGGTCATTACCGAAGCTGTCCAGATAGATTTGGGTTACTCTCTCTGAACTGTGTCCCAAAGCCTCACAGATTAAAGTGGTATTGACACCTGATCTCTTTAAGACTGTCGCAAAACTGTGTCTTGCAACGTATGTTGTCAAATTGATAGGTATGTTTAACTCTTTTCCAATCTCTTTCAGATATTTGTTTATATCTGCAATTACATCATGTATTCGGTATCTTTTTTGAAGTTCTGAAACATGAGTGTCAAATAAGATTGGAAAAATGTATTTGCGATTTTTGTTCTGATAATATTGAATAATCCGTATAGCCTTCTCTTGTAAAGGTAACTTGATTAGTTTTTTTGTCTTTTTGCGGAAATAGACTAAACGATTGTCAATGATATTATCAGATGTAAGGAGTGCCATATCCATAAAGTTTATACCACCCATTAGATAAGAGAAAGTGAATAAATCAAGAGCCAGACGTTTATAAAACTTTTTGGATGAAATTTCATAATTGATAATTCTATGAATTTCTTCCCGGATTCCCCGGAATGCGCGTGCTCCAGTTCGGGTTCAACCCGGATAACACCGATAACGACCACCTCCCGCACAACTACCCGAAAAACTGCTGCGCCTACACCGGCACCCACGACAACTCCACAATAATG
>OGXJ01003114.1_pt1 | contig 10293 bp, 8 predicted proteins | sample 1576231 | NCBI WGS metagenome assembly OGXJ01 (sample SAMEA3541539, study PRJEB24748) | human gut metagenome | biome: human gut; feature: human-associated habitat; material: faeces | place: China | collected 2012
CGGGGTATACTTCACCGGCCAAAGTTATCAGCAGATAATTAAAAATTATACCGCCCCAGCGATTTCGCCAGACTGCAGAGAGTATGCCCAGCGGGATGCCAATCAAGAGTGCCAGCAGCAGGGCACAAAAAGCCAGCTCCAGCGTCGCCGGGAAAAATATACGCAACTCTTCCAGCACCGGACGCCCGGTACGAATGGATGTTCCCAGGTCACCATGAAACAGGTCGCTGACGTAGCGGTAAAACTGTACATACAGTGGCTGGTCCAGTCCCAGTTGCTGGCGAATATTTTCCACGATAGCATCGCTGGCGCGGTCACCCGCCAGTAACCGCGCCGGATCACCAGGGATCAGATGTGAGATAATAAACGTAATCACGCAGACGCCCGCCACCACGAGCACCAGCCCCCAGCAGCGTTGGCGTAAAATACTCCAGAAGGTCACGTTATTTACTCATGGTATTGATATTGAAGACCTGTTCCAGCATGGGATTGAACACAAAGCCTTTCACCTCTTTGTTCATCGCCAGTTGGTAGTTTTTCTGGAACAGGTACACATAAGCAGCGTCATCAATGATGATTTTCTGTGCCTGCTGGTAGTCTCGGGTACGCTGCGTCTGGTCGGTGGTCGCAAGCGCATTGCGAAGTAACTTATCGACCTCACTGTTTTCATAGAACGAGCGGTTACCCGGCAGACCTTTTTTGTCTGACTCAAACCAGTAATTCATAAACATATACGGGTCGGCAAAATCCGGACTCCAGTTGCCAATCGCAATGTCGTAATCACCTTTACCCACTCTGTCACGCATGGTGGCGTTCGCCAGTTTTTCCAGCTTCACATTGATGCCCAGCTTGTTGAGACTGGATTGTGTCGCCAGAGCAATAGGCTCCCAGTTCGGATCGTTATCGGAGTAGAGAAACGTCAGGCTGGTGGGTTTGCTCGTCACTTTATCCCATTCGGCTTTGGCTTTCGTTTCGTCATGGTTGTATTGCATTGCCGTCGCATCGTAGCCCCGCATGCCTTCCGGAATCGGGCCGCGCATTTGTTTTCCGTTACCACTCAGAATGCCGTTAACCATGCCCTGATAATCGGTAGACCAGGAAACACATTAACACTTGGATAATTACGTCTGAAATAAAGCTCGTTAAATCGGTAGACCAGGAAATGGCCCGACGCAGATCCGCATGATTAAGTGGCGCTTTGCTGTTATTCAGATACAGATAGGTGACGCGCAGTGACGGATACTCTGCCACATTGACTTTATTTTCCTGCTTCAGGGCGTTGAGTTGATCCACCGGCAGCGCATCGGCAATGTCAATGTCGCCACGGGAGAGCTGCAGGCGACGGGAGGCACTTTCACCGATAATTTTTACCGATACTCGCTTAAAGTTCGGTTTATTGCCGGAGTAATGCGGATTTGGCACCAGAACTAATTGCTGACCTTTTTGCCAGCTTTTCAGCATAAATGGTCCGGAACCGGCGGTATTTTGCGCGAGGAAGCCGCGAGCATCATCCTCTGCATGTTCCTTTAAGACCGCCGGATTGATAATGGATGCACCGTCATTCGCCAGCGTGTAGAGGAACGGTGCGAATGGTTGGCTAAGGGTAAACTTCACCGTATGTTCGTCGGGAGTATCAATCTTTAAATCTTTGGGAAATGCTTCTGCTGGCCCCTGGCCGATTTTTAGTAACCGCTCAAAAGAGAGTTTTACTGCTTCGGCAGTGACCGGTGTGCCATCGGCAAATTTAGCATTGTCCTTCAGGGTGAACGTCCACTCTTTTTGATCGTCAGACGCTTTCCAGCCACTCGCCAGATCGCCTTCAACGTCGGTTGAGCCTTTATCACCGTCCGTTTTGTACTGAACCAGCCGCTGATAAGACGGGTAGGTCACCGTCCAGTCGTTATTATCTATTGTTACCGCCGGGTCGAGGGTTTGTGGATCGGCGGCCTTACCAATCACCAGCATATCTTTCGGTACGGCGGCGTGCGCAACCGGGAAAGTTGTGGCAAGGACGAGCGCGAGCAATGTGGGACGAAACGATATCGATCTCTTCATGACAGTTTCCTGATTAACTGACGTGCTGTGTGCCAGGGGATATAAAACAGGTGAATTGATCAGCGAGCAGAGGGTAACTCGCTGCCTGGGGTAATTCGAAGTGCCACCATTCGCTGGAGATACCGACAAAACCGCCACCAGTCATAATCGCATTCAGCAACAGGCGATTGCGCTGAGCGGCGGGCGGGACGGAAGGGTGATAGGCATGGGAGCGCTCGTGCATTTCATCGAACCCTGCGCCCATATCCAGGATGTTCCCGTGCTCATCACGAAGCGTCAGGTCGATCGCCGTGCCACGGCTGTGATTAGAACCGACCGTCACATCAACAACATATTGCGGGTCTGGGCAGGCTTGCCACAACATCGCCTGTGCTTGTTGTGGGCGATACGCATCGTAAATCACCAGTTGTAAGCCTGACAGCTGGGCGATACTGATACTTTTCGCCAGCGCGGTAATCGCATCCTTGTGTAACAGACAACGCGCTTACTGATAAATAGCTTTACCTGTGATGTTATCAGCGCAGGCGTATTTCAATTCGATCTCCAGATCAGGGAAGATCACGGCTAAATCAACCAGTTCGGTGGTATCCGACATAAACGGTTCCTGTATAAGACAAAAATTGCTGCGCTTTCCGCTTATGCAGATCTCATGCCATGCCGGGAGAAGCGCCAGAATGCTGGCTTAAAGTTATATTTTTTAACTTTTAATCAACATTTGTGCAGCGTAGTGCAGTTTTGGTGCAAGAGGGGAAGTTAAGGAAGGAATCTCCCGGAATCGTAGCTGAAATCACAGTATTTAAGTGACAGTGTCACGTTAAATGAAAACCCGCGAGTGCGGGCGAGAGGAATTTGTCAGATTTTCAGCGGTAACACGCTGCTCATCCAGCCTGGAATTTCTTCGGCGGGTAGGGGGCGGGAAAAGAAATATCCCTGAATAACGCGACAGTGGATCTTGCGTAGCATCTCAAATTGCTCTTTGGTTTCGACGCCTTCCGCCACGACGGTTAAATTGAGGCTTTGCCCGATACTGGTAATGGCTTCAAGTAAGGCAAGGATGCGTTTTTCCGTCAGACAACGATCGACAAAACTTTTGTCAATTTTGATTTCCGTTACCGGAAGACTGACTAAGCGGGATAATCCGGAAAAGCCCGTGCCAAAATCATCTACCGATAAACCCACGCCCATATCACGCAGGATCTGAATGCGCTTAAAGATTTCGGTATCGTGTTCCATCATCATGCTTTCCGTGATTTCTACCGTCAGCTGGTGGCCGTCAATACCCCAGGCTTGCATTGCATCAGACACCTGATTAGGCAGCTGATTACTGCGAAAGTGCAGCGCCGACAAGTTCACGGATAACGCCGGGATATGAATATTCTGGCTACGCCATTCTGCTAACTGACGGCAAGCTTCCGCGATGACCCAGCGCCCAATATTTTCGATTTCACCAATCTCTTCTGCGAGAGGAATAAACCGTGAAGGGGGCACATGACCATGCAGGGGATCGTGCCAGCGAGCAAGGGCTTCGATGCCGTACAGTTCACCCGTTTCTGCGAAGATTTGCGGCTGGTAAACCAGTTTCAGTTGGTTATTGCTAATCGCTTCTTTCAGCGCTGCGCCTAAAACCAAACGCTCTTTTACCATTTCGTTCATCGCCGGGCTGAAGAACTGCCAGCCGTTACCGCCATTCTTGCGAATATAATCCATTGCATTGTGAGCAGTGGAGAGCAAGTAATCGCGGTTTTTACCCAGGTCGTAGCTGATGCCAATACTCAAGGTAAGCGGGAAGGGTTTATCGTCAATCATTATCGGCTTGCTGACCACATTCCGTAGCTCATCGGCGATTTGGGTAATGTTACTGACGTCGTTTTCGAGGCTCACGAGGACAAACTGCGTACCTTCGATACGACAGAGATACTGATCCGGTTTGAGTTTTTCACGAAAGCGATTGACCACTTCCAGCAATGCCTGATCGGCCCACGCATAGCCAAGGCTATCAATCACATCCTGAATATGGTCAACACCGATGAGATACACCACGGGAGAGACGGCTTTGTCGACCAGGTCATCGAGGTAATTGTGCAGGTTATTGCGATTTGGCAGACCGGTCATCGGATCAAATTGGATGAGTTGTTCAATATGCTGACGGCTTTTTTCCTGTTCCAGCGCCAGCGCGGCCATATGCTGGCTGATATCTGCCACGCGTTCGATAAAGGCGCTGGTTTCTGCTCCTGACGAGGTTTTAATTTGCAGGATCCCCGCAGGCGCGCCATCACGCTGACGAATGGTCGCTGACCAGCTTTGCGCATTTTGAATTTCTGCACCGTGGGAAGATGACGCCCAGTGTATCGGCATCCCGTTGCGCAGTGCGAACAGCGAAACATGCGATTCGTTGAGTACAGATTCGATGTTACGACAAATGATTTCCCCCATTTCATGAAATGGCGGGCTGCTGCACATGGCGGCGAGAATATTGCCTTCAAGCTGGCGAATCTGCCGTTCTTCGGTGATATCCGAGAAAGTCATTACCAGGTTCTGCAGATGCGCGAGCACGTCATAAACCGGGCCGATAGAGGCTTTAATCCAGATTTTTTCACCGGTGCGCGTCAACAGCAGAAATTCGTCCTGATCGCGGGCGGTTTTCCATAGCAACTGTTGTAAACGAATGCGGTTATCGGCAGGGCATTCAGGAATGTTCAGGAGTGTATCGGGCTGCATACCGCTGGCTTCGCTAATGCAGTAACCAAACATTTCGGTAAATGCGCGATTGCACTGCACAATATGGCGTTCCGGATCGAGGACAATCACCGGTCGGTCGAGATGGTCAACGGCAATAATCAATTGTCGGGTCTGTTCTTTTTGCGCCATTTCTACGCTGGCATCCCGTACCAGCGCCAGGTAATAAACTTTCCCCTCGGCGCTCACTTTCGATAGCGCAAAACGGGTCCAGATTTTACTGCCGTCTTTTTTCTCCAGCTGCAGCTCCCGACTCATCCCCTCAACACGCGCTTTACCGCCTTCACGGTTGTGACGAATGTATTCAGGATGCGCAGGACGCAAATCCCGCGGAATCAGCATATCAATGTTATTGCCAATGACTTCTTCACGTTTGTATCCCCAGAGCTTCTCTGCGGCGGGGTTGAAAAACATCACTTCATCATTTTCGTTAATTAACACCGCACCCATCATATTTTGCTCAAGGGCGGGGAAAAAAATGCCATCGGCGGCATTATCCGCATCGGTTAGCTTCATGATTACCTCTGCATCCTGGCGCATCTAAAGACTGGCTTTCCAGAGTTCAACACGGTTTCTACCTCGTCTTTTGGCGATATACAGAGCTTCATCGGCTATTTGAATGAGGCGCTCATAGTCAGGATGACCATTAAACATGGCGGCACCGATGGAAAGTGAGAGGGCAATATCTTCGCCGTTTGCGGCTTTCAGTTTGGTTTTCTCCACCCGACTGCGAATACGTTCTGCGGTACGTAACGTTTCGTTTTCAGAAGCTTCAGTCAAAACAATGATAAATTCATCGCCCCCGTAGCGGAAAACATAATCACTACTGCGGACGTTGTCATAAAAGGCCTGAGAGACTTTACGCAGAATTTCATCACCAGTGTTATGGCCCCACGTATCGTTGATCTCTTTGAATTTATCAACGTCAATAATCAGCACTGACAGCGGTGTACCGGTCCGGTTGGCATGGGCAATTTCGCGTTTGAAGATAGTCGGTAGGAAACGGCGGTTAAGTAATTTCGTCAGTACATCCATACCGACTTCGTGGCGCGATACTTCTTCAAACAATTCACGCAGCAAGGTAATAATTTGCGATACGGTATTTCTTATCTGTAATAAAAATTTCACCCGCAGACTTCTGTTATTCAAATTTCTGGTGTTACGCATGGTTTGATTGAAAATACCGTCGAAATCCTGAATCAGACGGGAGATATGGCCTACTTCGGCAATACCACTAAAATAATGTCGACCTTTATGGTTAAACCACAGGCCAAAATCAGCCTGGCTTAAAGGCAAACTACTGCCTAAATCAGAATCCAGCAGGATTTTATAGATAATATCTATTTCCCATGAAAGTATTGAGGCTATTTGCCGTTCTTTTTCTTCTTCGGCGTTTTCCAGTAACGAGAAGATACGATAGTTTTCATCTTCTTTTGAGGCACTACTGTCACTAAAGGTAAACGCGCGGGTCATCACTTCCATAGCGATATCAATACTGTTAATCGAGAAATGGTAGACCTGAAGTTTTTCTGCGGCAGAATAATCCGAAGAGAAGATTACCGGATAGAGGATCTTTTTCAGCACCCGAAACCCCATCTCGACAATTTCTACCGGAATTCCTATGCGGGCATGCACTTCCGCGACGGTATGCTGGATTTGTATTAGCCTTTCGACATCGTCAACCTGGGCAGAAAGCACGTTAATAATCCAGCGTTCCATCGCACTTTTCAACTGCCGCTCAACTTGTTCATTACTCAAGAATTCTTCGGCATGCGGGTCGATGCGGACAATTCGATAAAACTCAATACTCAGATAATGAGCATGCGCAACGGCAATTTCCGCGGCTTTAGCTCGAATGGGCGGATCTGCCTGTTCGACAAGTCCGGTCCACTCATCTTTCATTCTTTTAAAATACATCTCCATAATTCACACCCTTATAAGGCTGGGAAATCAGACGGAATCAAAACGAAACGCAACGTGCGAGATCGACTAACTGCACCATATTCTCCTGAAATATGAAGATATACTGAAAAGAAATAAGCGACTTAGGACAGTTTCAATCTACGCTACTGTTCTTCAGAAGAGTATAGCCCATAGTAATTATTTTTCGGTGACAGCGAATATCGTATGTTTTTTCATATTCATACATTTTTATTAGGGGGATTATGGCTGTTTAACTAAGTGTGGTTAATTGCGTGGTTAATTTGACTTTAGTAAGCATGATTGCTAGTGGGATAGTTCAAGAGGGTAACAAGCCAGTGGGTAAAGCACCGGCTTGTTACAAAGTAAGCATGGGAGTTTAACTGCCCCAACGACTTTGCAGATAGCTGACCGCTTGTTGAGTCTGCGGTTTATTCAGATAGTCCTCACGGAACAAGATGGTGCCGCTAATTTCTGGTACCGCATCGTTAAGATCGAGCTGCTTTTTCAGTTCCGGTACGCCGCCGTTAATCATCCAGTCTGGCTCTATCTTTGAAGGTTCACCCACTTTATAGAAGGCGATACCGATATACAGGCGGGTCCTGGTCGGTTTAACGACATCCGCCCACCATTTTGCCAACACGTCATAACGCGCGGCACTCCGTGAGAACGGCCAGTAAATTTGGGGAGCAATGTAATCCAGCAATCCTTGTTCCACCCATCGACGGGTGTCAGCGTAGGATTCGTCATAGGCTGCCGCGCCTCGGGTATCGGAACCGAGCGGATCGTGTGATCGGTTACGCCACACGCCTGCCGGGCTAACACCAAATTCGACTCCCGGCTTAATGCTTTTAATGGTGTGCGATACCTTTGCAATTAACTGCTGAGTATTGTTGCGCCGCCAGTCTGCTTTTGACGCAAATGCGCCTCCGTATTTACGGTACGTTTCGTTATCATTTAGCCGTGAACCCGGTGACTCCGTATAGAAATAGTCGTCAAACTGCACGCCATCTACGGGATAGCGGGAAACCACTTCTGCGACTATTGATGTGATCCAGTCCTGGACCTCAGGGATGCCCGGGTCGAGGACAAAGCGATCGCCAGACGTTCTGATCCAGTCGCGGTGTTGCACATAGACGCTCGCCGGTTGTTGAGACAGAGTGCTATTCAGTTCCCTGATAGTACCGGGCTTCGTATTAACCGATACGCGATAGGGGTTAAACCAGGCGTGTACTTTCATCCCACGCTTGTGGGCTTCGTCGAGCATAAATTGCAGCGGATCGTAACCCGGATTTTCACCAATCTTACCGGTCATAAGATCGGACCACGGCAAAATTTTCGATGGCCACAGGGCGGTACCGTCCGGCTTGACCTGGAAAAAGACCGTGTTTATGCCGAGACGTTGCAGATGATCCAGTTTGTCGATCATCGCCTGTTGTTGTACACGGGCCCGGCTGGTGGGGTTACTAATGTTAACCGAGGAAACCGGTGGCCAGTCGAGCCGAGAAACCGTGGCCAGCCAGATGCCACGCATCGGTTGTGACGATTGTTGCGTCGTGGCTGGTGGCTTTGAACCTGCTGGTGGTGTCACCATGGACTCTGGAGGCGTGCTTTTACAACTACACAGTAAAAGTGCCAGTGCAACCAGTATCGCTGGTCTTCTAATCGCTAATTTCTCGTTTCGGGAGCAGATATCCATATGTGCTGGTTTCCGGTAAACAGATGTGCGCTCATTCTCGTACTTATCCTGGTTAAGTCAATACGACAGCAAGCACGAAAAAGGGAGCGATGAATTATCGCTCCCTTGTCTTATAACCATTCAGACATGGTTAGTGTTTCTTGTCATTCATCACAATATAGTGTGGTGAACGTGCACGCGGGTGCAGGAAGAAGTGACCTTTTGGTGCGTTCTGACTGTTGATTGGCTCCAGAGTGACGCCGGTATTCGCTTTGCCTTTACGATCATGAACAGCATAGAGAATAAAGGGCAGGGCAAGTACCACCAGGAAACTAACGACCAGTAATTCAACATACATATCGGTAGAGTCACCCTGGATGTTATCCGGCGGCAGGAAGGAAACAATAAACGCCATAATTGAAGTCAGCAGACCGACAATAGCCACGACCAGTTTCACCCCTTTACCACCAGGGATATTAAATGTGCGTTTTAAGTCAGGATGTTTAAGAACCAACACAATGTAGCCAATAAACAGCATGAAATAAGCACACAGATAAATCACCACCGTCAGCGCCAGTGCGATCAGGAAGGACATGTTGTTACCGCCACCGGTATTGGTGAGGATGATCAACGCGATAGACGTAATCACCAGCTGCGAAATGACCAGCGTTACCGGTACGCCATTTTTGTTCATTTTAGCGAATGCCGCTGGCAGCAGGTTTTTCTGCGCTGTGACATACATCCCGCGAGAAGGACCAACAATCCAGGAGGCGATTTCCGCCAGAACACCCAGCAACAGCAGTGCGGAGATCACGCGAACCGTCCACTCAATTTCCGGTGCCACATGGGACATCAGAACGGTAAAGGTTTGCATTACCCCTGCGGAGAGGTTGATTTCATTACCCGGAATGACCATCGCAATAGACAAACCACCAACAGAGCTTAAGCATATTGCCGCCACCATCAGCAGTAACATAGCCAACGGATAGTCGCGCCCTGGGTTGCTCATTTCATTGACGTGGGTTGCGGATGCTTCTACGCCCATATAACTCAAAATGAAGGCAACAAATACTACCAGGGTGCCCACTTTAGAGAAGTCAGGGAAGAAGGTCTTCGAATCCATTTCGATAGCAACGGGGGCACCGGAGTGCAGATAAATAGCCGCTAATGCGATCAAAATAAATGCAGGTAACAGGATACCGGCGAAGAAGCCAACTTTAGCAATTCGCGCCGTGTATTTCGTGCCACCAAACTGCGTTAATGCCAGCGCCCAAAGAATGATGAGTGCTGCAATAGTTTTGGTAATGGGGTCTTCATTCAGCGCTGGCCATTTCAGGATGTAGGAGAGTGCCCCTAACACGAAATAGAGCATCGGAATAAAACCAATGGCGATTTGCAGATAGCCAAATGAGATCGCTGCAAATCCCCATCTCGGCCCCAGAGTATTCGATACCCAGGCGAAGACACCACCTTCTTCCCAGCCGTCGACGGTGGCCATTTCCGCAGCACAAAGTCCCACGGGAATAAACCATAAAATCCCGCCTAATAGCAGGAAGAAGACTAATGAAAAGCCCGATGTTGCGAAGGTAGGGTATTCATAAACAGCCATTACCATCGATGCCGTTATGGCAAAGAATCCGAGTAATGTGAGCTGCTTAGCTTTACCTGTCTGTACTGATGTAGCCATATTATCCCCCTAAAACGGTATTCCTGTCGGAACCGCACCTGTTTTGTTCTGAAGCGTATTCAGAACAATATTTTCCGTTGCTAATGCCAGTGAACAGACTTTGGAAATTGTCCCGAAACGGGTTCGTTTCGGGACACCGTTACCGTTAAACGTTATCAGGTATGTTTAAAGCTGTTCTGCTGGGCAATACCCTGCAGTTTCGGGTGATCGCTGAGAT
>OGXJ01003123.1_pt1 | contig 10276 bp, 6 predicted proteins | sample 1576231 | NCBI WGS metagenome assembly OGXJ01 (sample SAMEA3541539, study PRJEB24748) | human gut metagenome | biome: human gut; feature: human-associated habitat; material: faeces | place: China | collected 2012
GACAACGGCCTTTCACGCCGTCGACAGGGGTTCAAATCCCCTTGGGGACGCCAACAAGAGATCAAGCGTAGAACGTGCTTTTGAAAGTAAGTTCTGCGCTTTTTTTCTTTTCGATCGCCTTCCTTTTTCAAAAGCCTTTTCAGCCGCTGCTGAGCAGTCTGGAAGAGGCGTGCTATCTCCCTCCCGCTGCGTACGCGGCCTCAAGGATCCTCCTCCCCCAAATACCTTCGGCGGACAAGCGCTGCCTGTAAACGTTTACCCCCCTGTCCACGGCGACACCGGCCTCCCGCCAGCCTCCTGCCTTGCGTTTCCGAGTTCTACGGATGCGCCTCCAAATGTACCTGCAGGACATGTGTATGCATCTGCCCTGCACCCAACCATCACTCCCGCCATATCCAAAGTAAAAAAGCCATAAATATGTAAAGGCATAATTATTTTCTTGTATTCCCTATAACATACTTTTCATGTAAGAAAAAAGATTCTGACGTCATGGGACGGCCCAGCTGCTCCATGCGTCCTTTTTTTATTCCCAATCTCCCACGGCGGGAATGAAAAAAGCCAAAAGGTAAAGGAGGAGTAACAATGACAAAAAGAGCCATGGGGAATTTGGTGAACCGGTACCGATCGGTTTTAAAAAAATGCCATCTCATCAATACGTTCAGTTCACTGGCTGTTGCGGCTATTCTGGTTATGGGAGTAACCGATGGAGAAGCATTCAGCAATGCCGTTGGATATAATGTGACATCCACATCAACTCCAGGCACGACAGTTTCCGTGACGGATACATCTGAAAATGCAGTTGCTTCAGGCATTAAGGCTGAGACATCTGCAGCTTACAGTGTTCCGAGTACGATCACGCGTGCTGAGGCGACAGCCATAGGAAAACAAAGTGCCCTCTCCCTTGGGGTATTCGCCCAAAGCAGTTCAGGCAACCGGCTGACAGTCAATCTGGCGCCACTCGACATTTCCTCTACGGCAGTGACGGAAAACGGAACATCCCGAAGTGTTGGTATTTATAGTGATGTAAATAGTTCCGTATCTGCTCATGGTGGAACTATCGTATCATCAGCGCACTCCAAAAACGGGATCGGCGAAGCTTTTGGTGCCATGAGCCAGAATAACAGCTCTGTGACTTTAGGTGCCGATACTATCGTAGCATCGTCGGAATCGAGCAAGCATCTCTCCGATCCCAGAAGTGTCGGAATCTATTTTTCAGACAACAGTACGTTCAACGTCACGAGCAACAGAATAAGAGTAGATGTTTCGGCTACTCATAACGGAGACGTTTTTTCCCGAAAAGTAAATGGCATCTATGGCGATAAAAATAGTACGCTGACGATGAATGACGCCGACATATCCGTACGCGAGATCAATAGTACCCCTGACAAGTCCGGGGCTGCCGGGATCCATCTTCTCACCGCATCGACCCTGGCGATGAAGGATGCCTCCATCCGCGTAGCCGCCGTCGATCACGAGGGCACTTTTGCGGGGTCTGCAGTCGGCATCGTCACCAGTCCCACCAGTGGCAGGCATGACATCACAGCCGGCACTCTCGATATCCGTGCGCAAGGTGGATGGGCCTCCGGCATCCAGCTTGAAAATACCGACATGCGCATGGCCGGAGGAACGGTCATGAGCTCAGGCCTCGGCAGGTCGGCATATGGCATACGGACTACCCATGCGAACTTCACGGCCACCGGCGATATCGACGTCACCACCCATGCCGACAGATCCAACTCGGCCGTTGGCGGCATCCTGGCGGTAGGCAAGTCCTCCATCACCATGCGCGGAGGGTCCGTCACAGCTTCAAGCAATGGAGATGGCGGAGCCATCGGCCTGTATGCCAAAAATGGCGGTAGCATTACCAAGACCGGTGGCGACATCACCGTCGTCTCGGCGGGCATTACCAGCGGCATGGACGCCTTCCCCACCAGCAAGATCACCTATGGCGACGCCAAAGCCACGACGCGGATAAGTGTGGAAGGCAGGGATGCCTACGGCGTCCGTGCCCGGGGACAAGCCGGTAGTGACCAGGCGGCTTCGATCGAACTGACCAATGGCGGCATCGAGGCACGGTCACATGGCGATACTGCCATAGCGGCCTACAGCGCTTCGGGCGATATCGGCTTGAAGGGCACGACCGCCATCACGGCCACGGCCGCGGCCCCTGGCAAAAAAGTCTACTCGCTGTATGTCGAGGGGGACAGACCGAACTCGATCACGGTGGACAAGGCTTCGACCATAGAAGGCGACATAGAAGCGGCGACCGGCAGCGCCACCGTGCGCGCCGCCATCCAGGATGGCGGCAACCTGCGGGGCTGGGCACGCAGCCTTGGCGATCTTGATCTGTCTTTCGGCAAAAATGCTGTCTGGGAAATGGTTTCCTCCAACCAGCTCACGAAGGAGGCCGATGGCAGATACGCCGGCAATCTGACGAAGCTGGCCCTGAATGGCTCCCGCGTCTATGTGGGCAGCAATCAGGGGCAATGGAACGCCGGGACCGGCTTTGCGCCGTCCCCGCTCGTCCTGTCCCAGACGGACGCGCCTGCCGAACTGAAGATCAGTCATCTTTCCGGGGCCGGAGATTTTTATCTGCGTACCGATATGGAAGCGGATATTTCAGACAGCGTCCTTGTTACCGAGTCCCTGTCCGGTGCATACAATTTGCATGTGAAGGCAAGCGGCGCGGAACCCGTACAGGTACAGACCAAAAGTTACCTGGCAAGGGCGGAGCAAGGGGTTGGAGCGGCCGCAAGCGCCTTTTCCCTGAAAGGAGGAAAAAACGTCAACGGGCGGGAGATGATCGACATAGGTCTCCATAGCTATGCCCTGGAAACGAGCGAAAGGAACGACGGCAGGGAATGGTATCTTGCCCGGACGGAGGGATTTTCTCCTACCGGTGAAATGGCTTTGGGGCTTTCGGGTATGAGCTCTGCCTATGCCATGCACATGAGCCACCTCTCCGACCTGCGTGAACGCCTGGGCGAAATACGTTACGGCAACGGCACGGACGGCCTGTGGGTACGCGGCTTCACCGAAGAGAACCGTCTTTCCGGTCTGGGCGGCACTGATCTCAGCCAGAATGTCTACGGCACGTCCTTCGGTTACGACCGCCTGCTGGATCAGGATGAAAACAACAAGTGGCTGCTGGGTCTGCGTGGCCAGATCAGCAGGGCCCACCAGCGTGTCGACGGCCTGCATGGCGCCTCCGGCGACAACCGTTCCTACGGCATCGCGGCATACGCCACCTGGCAGCATGCCGAAGGCTGGTACGCGGACACCGTGCTGAGCTGGGACTGGTACGATCAGAACCTGAAGACCCGTATGCTGGACGGCACGCCGGTCCACGGCTCCTACCACAGCTATGCGGGAGGCATCAGCCAGGAAGTGGGACGCATGTTCCGCTTTGATAACGGCCTGTTCATCGAGCCGCAGCTGCAGCTTTCCTGGTACTGGATAAAAGGCATGGACTTCACCACCAGCAACGGCATGGACGTGGATCAGGACGATGCCCACGCCCTTACCGGTCGCGCCGGCCTGGTGGTGGGCAAAAAGTGGGATCTGGACAACAGTCGCTACTTCCAGCCCTATCTCAAGGGCGGTGTGCGCCACGAGTTCATGGGGGACCAGAAAGTCACGGTCAACGGCATCAAGTTCACCAATGACTTGCGTGGTACGCGCGGCTATTACGGCGCGGGCTTTGACCTGCAATTCGCAAGCAACGCCCGGATCTATGCCGAATTCGAACGCGAAGACGGGCAAAAGGCTTCCACCCCCTGGAGCGTGAGCGCAGGCTTGCGGGTGGAATTCTAGTTCCGGGTACAAGGGGGATGTTCGCGGCTCACTGCCGCCGGGGGCATGGCATCAAATCCCACCCCACTCCCCGGGTTTTGCCGACATCCCCCACCCGGTCATCAAGAAAATACCGTTCATAACTGTTGGCTGCCCCGAAAGGCTCGTCTGACGTTCCTTTTTGAGGCAGGATCGACGTAAAGAGGAAGTCAACGCCTGGCTTGCCTGGCACCTTTCATGCCGTCGACAGAAAAATCCCTTTGGGAGTCAAAAAAACAAGGCACTTGCAGTGATGCAGGTGCCTTGTTTCGTATTCACCTCTTCTAGCCCCCCCTTCACTTGCCAGAGGATTGCGCAGCCTTTATACTCCAACTATCGAACAGCTTATATCCAATTACTCACCGAAGAACTCTTTAGCCTCGTGCTGCCACCGCTGCCTGAATTTTATCACAGTCATAGCCGATAAGTTCATCGGCGTATCCAAGCCTCTTCAGTACTGCTAGCGGTGAGGATTGTGCTGCTGAAATAAATCTAGGACTGCATCGTTGCAGTAATATAGTCTTAAGTTCGCATTCTTTAAACAGCTTTCTTATACAATGTTTAAACTTTCTCAAAAATAGCTTAGAAATTGGCCATAGCTGCTGCAATAAAGATAAGATAGTATCCTTACTACATTTTTTATAAAGAATGAAGAATGGAGGATAAAATGAAAGTAAAAAAACTTAAAATAGTCAATTATAAATCATTTAAAAATATTATAATAGAAATGAATAAAGATACAAATATATTTGTTGGTGAAAATGATGCTGGGAAAACGACCATTTTAGAATCAATAATCATGACATTGACAGGAAAAATAAACGGATTTTCTGTTTTTAAAAGACTCAATCTGGATTGGTTTAATAGCGATATCCGTAATAATTTTAAAGAAAAAATAGCCACTACACAAGCGGCAGAGCCCCCATCAATATATTTTGAAATCTACTTTGAAGACGATGACACTGATATCCTTATACAAAAATTTAGGGGAACAAATAATTCTCTTAGAGAAGATGCTATCGGCGTCAAATTAGAAATAATTTTTGACCAGCAATATTCTGCTGCATACCAGCAACTGTTGACAGAAAGCACATTGAAAGATATCCCCATTGAATATTATAAAGTTAATTATAGAACATTTGCGAATCCAGAATACTACATTCCCATAACTTCCAAAAAAGTAGTTAGTATAAATACTTTTCAAAAAGATTACGGACCTGTACTAAATAGATTTATTTCAAATACGATTCATGATTACCTTACCGAAAAAGATTGTACAGAACTGCGGCATGCGTACAGAGCGAATCGACATGAGTTTACTGAACATGAAGTAGTAAAAAAACTAAACGAAAAATTAGAAAACAACAGCCTGCATGATAAAAAGATTAGTATAAATTTAAGAGAAAATGGTATAGACGACTGGAAGGAGGATATGTCAATTGCCTTAAATGATATACCTCTTGAAAATATGGGATTCGGAACGCAAAATATTTTTAAATCAGAAATGATTTTGCGTCAAAATACTGACGTTGATATTCTCGTAGTAGAAGAACCCGAAAACAATCTTTCCTATGCCAATATGTCAATTCTTATTTCCGAACTTGAAAAAGCTAATAATAAACAATTAATCATCTCGACACATAGTAGTTTTGTAGCTAACAAACTTGGATTACAGCATCTCCATTTAGTATCAAATCATCAAACGGTGCCTTTCTCCTCATTAGACCAATCGACATATGACTATTTTCTAAAGCTTCCAGGCTATAATACATTACGAATCTTACTAGCAAAGCATTCCATTCTAGTTGAAGGCCCCTCTGATGAACTCATCATACAAAGAGCCTACCTGGACATCCATGGAAAGCTGCCCATTATGGATGGGGTAGACGTTATCTGCGTGGACAGTCTTGCATTTCAGCAATACTGCAAACTTGCAAGCCTCATACGTAAAAAGCTGACCATTGTCACCGACAACGACGGCAATGTTGAAAATGTCAAAGAACGCTATAGCCAGTATGGCGATATTGTTAAATTGTGTATTGAAAGAGACAACACACTCAACACTCTTGAACCATCTATCCTGAACGCAAACAGAGATACATTTGAAAATTTCAAACAAATTATATACAAAGGGCGCGACATAAAAAAAATAAACTATGATAATCTCAAAGAATTTATGATAAATAATAAAACAGAATGGAGTATAAGAGTCTTTAACAGTACAGAAAAAATAGCCTACCCCCAGCAGATACTTGATGCCATTTCCATTGATACGGAATAAAGGAATTGATATGAACAATGAAGTAATATTTGCTGCGGCGGGCAATGGCAAAACATATTCCATCTGCAAGAAAGCAAAAGAAGCTATACAGATCAGCAACAAGTATGTTCTTTTAATATCATACACAAATGAAGGGATCAAATCTTTAGAAAGAGAATACAGAAAACAAAATAATGGCATACTTGATGATAGAATTACAATCCTCTCCTGGTACAGCTTCCTCCTTTCTGAGTTGATACATCCATACCAATCTCTTGTTAAATTCAGCACAAACAATATAGAAGAATATCTCCCGGAAAATTTTGTAAAATCTATCGCTTTTTATGAAAGAGATTCATATCGCCGCCCGCACTACAAATATACAGATAAAAGGTATTTTTTTAACCATAACAATGATATACGAAAAGACTATGTAAGTAATCTTGCCAATCAGTGTAATGAACATTCACAAGGGAAGTCCATTAGACGTCTCGAAAAAATATACTCACATATTTTTATTGACGAAATCCAGGATTATGCAGGCTATGATTTAGAAATTATAAAATTATTATTTTATTCATCCATCAATATCTTATGCGTAGGAGACCATAAACAGTCAACATTTTGCACGAATAATTCTCAAAAAAATAAGCAATATAGAAACGAAGATATTTATACCTACTTTACGAATCTTAGTAAGAAAAGCCTTTTGCGCATTACCTTCAGTAATACCACACGTCGATTCAATCAAGAAATATGTTACTTTGTAAATACAATTCATAATGATCCTAATACTGCTGTAATCCCGTCACATGATTATCCTCAAATATTAAATAGCGACCATACAGGTGTTTATCTTATTGAAGAGAAATACCTTAGTTTGTATTGCAAATACTACGAACCAGTAATTTTAAGATATAATAAGACTTCAAAAATAAATTTTGATTATGGAAATTGTAAAATACTAACATATGGAAGTTCAAAGGGAACAACACATAAACGATCCCTAATTATACCCGTAAGTACAGTTCTACCTTTTTTAGAACGTCAAGTAAATGATCTAGAAAAAAATACACGAGCGAAATTTTATGTTGCCTGTACTCGAGCAATGTATAGCATTGTTTTTGCCGTAAAAAAATTAAAAATCAATAATGTCTTTAAACCAGAGACAATTGATATTCAAGGAAATCTCATACAGGTATTAAAATTTAAAAAAAATGAAACATAAATATATTATTTTCATTCATCAAATTCCCAAAATCCTTTTTTTCATCTCCACAGCACAGTTGGCCACAAAGATAAGGAAGAGGATTCATCAATATGAGGCCTCCCAGCTCTCGATGTACTTATGGCACAGCACCAACGGCAAGACCACGCTGCTGCCACCTTTCCCCGGGGCTTCCTTCCCATGTTCCACTCTCCCCTCGTCATCTCCGCCAGCCGGGCCACGGACATCCCCGCCTTCCACGGGGAGTGGTTCATGGCCCGGCTGCGGGCGGGCTTTTGCCGTCGGCGCAATCCCTTCAATAGTCGCCAGGAGTGCCTCATCTCCTTTGCGCGCACGCGCGTCTTCGTCTTCTGGAGCAAGCATCCCGCGCCCTTCCTGCCGCATCTGGCGGAGATCGCGGCCACAGGCCGGCAATTCTACTTCCAGTACACCCTCAATGCCTACGAGGCCGAGGGGCTGGAGCCCGGCCTGCCCTCCCTGTGCCGCCGTCTGGAGACGTTCAAGCGGCTGGCGGACACCATAGGCCCGCAGCGGGTCATCTGGCGTTGCGATCCCCTCATCGTGGGCGGCGGCCTGAGTACGGATACCCTGCTGGAACGTATCGACCGGCTGGGGCGGGAGCTTTCCCCCTATACGGAAAAGCTCGTCTTCAGCTTCGTGGACATGTACCGCAAGACCACCGCTGCCCTGCACAGGCTCGATCCGGCCTACCGCGCGCCCACGGTGGACGAGATGCGGGAGCTGGCCCGGGGCATCGCGACCCTGAACGCCGGTTGGCCGCACCGGCTGGAGCTGGCCACCTGCGCCGAAGGCATCGACCTGAGTGCCCTGGACATCCATAAAAACAAATGTATCGACGATGTCCTCATCCGCCGCCTGTGCCCGCAGGATGCGCTGGTGCAGGCCGAGCTGGCACCCCGCCGGCAGCTCTCCCTCCTGCCCGGCATGGAGACGGCCGCCAGCGTGTCCAAGGATACGGGCCAGCGCACGGCCTGCGGCTGCATCCCCAGCAAGGACATCGGCGCCTATGACAGCTGCCCGCACTTCTGCGTCTATTGCTACGCCAACCGTTCGGAGCAGGCGGTGCGCGCCAACCTTCTGCGCTGCCGCCAGCAGCAGCCCGAAATGCGGGAATGTCTGCTGCCGTAGAGTGGTGTGCTCCGTGAGTCCGCAGGGGCATCCATCTGTCATGAACGATTTTGCGGGGTATTTATTTAGCAAAAACTACAAAAAACTCTCCCCGCACTTGCCTTGTCCGCAAAGAGCATTTGAATTTTTTTGCCCCCTGGCCTACACATCATCCCAGACAACCAAGCAAAGGAATGCCCATGCCGACGAACCGTACCTCTGATGCCGCAGCGCGCGGCAAAGGCCGCCCGCGTGCCTTCGATCGGGGCCTGGCCCTGCACCGTGCGCTGGAAGTCTTTTGGCAGCAGGGCTACGCCCCGGCCTCTGTGGCATCCCTGTGCAAGGCCATGAAGATCAATCCCCCCAGCCTCTACGCCACGTTCGGCAACAAGGCCACGCTCTTTCTGGAAGCCCTGCGCCATTATGAGCAGACCTACTGGGAGGCCCCGGCCCAACGCTTTCTGGCCGCTCCCGACATCTATGCGGCGGTCGAGGATTTTTTCCAGGAAGCCGCACAGATCCTGCTTTCGCCGGAAACGCCCTGCGGCTGCATGGTGGTCCTGGCGGCCGTGAACATCGCGGCGGACGAGAAAGAGATCATCGAGACCGTCCGCCAGCTCCGCCTGGCCACCAAGCAGATGTTTGCCGAAAGGCTCCGCCGGGCCATACGCGACAAGCAAATCCCCCCGGATACCGATGTCCCGGCTCTGGCCGGTGCGCTGAACACCCTGCTCGAAGGCCTGTCCCTGCAGGCCCGGGACGGGCTCTTCCAGTCCGAGCTCAAAGCCATCGCGGCCCACGCTGTCCGCATGCTGCCGCCGCGCCTCCCATAGGCCCGCCAGACCTGCTCCTTCTTCCCGCTGTCCGTACGTCTTAGTCCTGTTGTCACTTTTCCTGCCGGCTGTCCCTGGGCAGCAGGTGCGACAAGGGTATTGACATTTTCTTAGTGATTACTACAAAAATATGCATACGGACACGACAGCGATCATCCGTCCGCCGAAAGAAAACAAAGGCATGACCGCCCCTTCCTCGCCAGCGAGCCCGGACAGCGACTCCAGCCACGGCAGACGCCAAAGGCACGGTCCGGCCTGCCCCGACAGGATACGCGCAGAGCCATGCCCACCATCAGTACAACCACAGTGCCGCCTATGCGGCACAGGAGGGAACACCATGAGCAAGAAAATCCTCATTCTCAACGGAAGTCCCCGCAGCAAGGGCAATACGGCCATGCTGTGTGATGCTTTGAACGCCGGTGCCCGGAGCGCGGGCCATCAGGTGACCCGGTTCGACCTCCACAAGCTGGATATCCACGGCTGTCTGGGCTGTGTGAAGGGCGGTAAGGACCCCGCAAGCCCCTGCGTGCAAAAGGACGATATGGGGCTCATCTACCCCGCCTACCGGGAAGCCGATATCGTCGTGCTGGCATCGCCCATGTATTACTGGGGCTTTTCCGGCCAGCTGAAAACGGCTTTTGACCGCCTTTTTGCCGTGGCCGAATGCTTCCCCGGCTATGCCAATCCGCACAAAGAGTGCGCGCTCATCATGGCGGCCGAAGGCAATAGCGCTGACAACTGGAAACCGGTGCTGGATTACTACCACGCGCTCCTGGGCTTCCTTGGCTGGCAAGATCGCGGACAGGTCCTGGCCGGCGGTGTGTTCGAAGCCGGAGCCGTGGCCGGGCAGCCTGTTCTGGATCAGGCGTTCCGCTTTGGAGCTTCGCTGTAGATAGGAGCCAAGTCCATCCGTTTTCCCCGTGACGCCGTACCCGCTGCGGCGTCACGGCCGTTTTACGACACATGCGCTATCCCGCTCCTGCCCCGCTACACCAT
>OGXJ01003125.1_pt1 | contig 10270 bp, 9 predicted proteins | sample 1576231 | NCBI WGS metagenome assembly OGXJ01 (sample SAMEA3541539, study PRJEB24748) | human gut metagenome | biome: human gut; feature: human-associated habitat; material: faeces | place: China | collected 2012
TTAGAGTTACACCATTTTATTATTTCATGTGTCTACTCTAAGGGGATTATATCATTTTGGTGACAGACCTTTTTTATGCTAAACAATATCTTTTTCAAAAACGGCTTTGATATTCATATCACCATTCACCTTAGCCTTTATCTCCGATTGGGTATTATCGCCCTTTACGCCCTCCCAATGGTCAAAATGCCAGCCTGATTTTGCTTGTGCGTTCAATTTTATCTCACAGCCGTCAAAATATGTGCCGCTATAATCACTTTCTATTTCAACGCCCCCTATCAAAACGCTTCCCTGCTGGTTATCCGCTGATATCTTCACTATTCTGCGCTCATAATAGTCAAACTCTCTTTCAAGATAGCCAAGCACTTTATCATATCTTCCCTCAATAAAATTCTGCCAACGTATTATCATAGGGTCTGTAGCTTTCGCAAGGTTTGCCCATGTTGGAAAACGGTCGAAATAATTATCAAGCTCGCCGTAATAGATATTCTTATAATATTCGAGATACTCTCCGAACCGCTCCGCAGTAAAGTTCACGCTTCCAAGCTGACACATTGCCGAGGTGAGCTTCAAATCAAATTCCTCGTTATCTATAAGGCTGCAAAGTATTCCGCCAAACTTTGTATAGCTTTGGCTTCTAAGATACGAGAACATATTTGTTTCCAGATCCTTCTCGTTATAATGCGAGCATGACGATTCCGTATCGAAAAGCACAAAGCGCCACCTGCCATCTGCATAGCTATTGCCCTGCTCTATGGTTCTTGTGCGCCAGCAAGCATAGTTGTTCTGCGGCCAATCGTCATTGAAGATATACATTTCCGTGGCGGCATACTCCACAAGATTATCCATATCTATCATTGCGCAGGCTTTGCGATAATTCTCCTCAATGGACATATCGTTTTCTGTGATAAACTTATACATATCATTGAAAAGCTTTTCGTCCTCAGCCTCACCCTCGCTCAGCTCATCATTTTTATACATGACAACATTGCTTTTTGCAACATTATATCTATCCGCAAAATATCTGTCGCTGTAATCTGACTGCAAGGTATAAAGTCCCCAGTATTCACCGTCTATAAACAGCACGCAGGCTGTTCCCTGCTGAGTTTCAACACCTCTGCCTGACACCATATTCTGTATCATCATGTCCTTGAACTTTGAATAATTGGCGTCATTTCCGCCGTTTCTAAGCACAAAGGTCTTGCAGGAGGTGATAGCCTCGCCGTTTACATCTGTAAAGCTATCCCAGAAAACTGTATCAAAAGAGCTTTTACCGTAATCGTTTCGAGCATAAAGCCTGAACGACTTTTGATAATCCGCCCTGGACCAGCCGCCTTGTATCCTTATGCCGCAATCCTGAGAAATAAGGCTGTTGCCCTCGCTGTCGAAATACTCAACATAACATTCCTTTTCCCACTCTCTGCCACGCTGATTATAGTTTGCAGGGATAGAGCCGTTCCAAGGGTGGTCGGGGTTTTCTTCGTCATATTCTTTGTATACGTCCCCAAGACAGTAAATGCCCGTTTTTTCGTTGAAAAGCCCGTCAGGATCGGTGGTAATGGATACTATAGGCAGATCGTTATGATCTGCACTTGAAACGTCCACAAAATAAGTGGCAGTAACAGTTTTTCCGCACTTTCCGCTTGTGCCCTCTGCGCAGGCTCTAATGACAGTGCCTTTATCAACTGCGCTTTTGTCAGGCAGTTCTATGCTGTCACGATAGTCAAGCTGTATTTTCATAGGGTCATAAGCCGAAAGGACATTTTCATCATCTGACCTGTCGTCAATTCTCAGGGCATTTTCATAGACCTTTCTTGTGTCTGACGTGGCAGGGTCGGTGCCGTCGGTGGTATAATACACCGTCTGACTCTCTCCTGCGGTTATCTCAAGGTCAAAAGCCTTTTCATAGCTGCCTGCCGCCTGAGAAAACACAGGTGTATCTCCGATAGTTTTCTCTGCATTCGCCGCAAGAGGTGTAGGCTCTGAAACGTACATTTCACCCTTGGCATTTTTAGAATAGCTCACGCCCTTGTTAAGCTTAGGCATTTTTATGCTCTCGCACTGAAGCGAGTCATATTTCAATATTATCTCCGCTTCGCTGACCTTGCCTATGCTAAAATCAGCGTGAGGAAAATCAGCATTTTCAAAGCCTGCTGACGAGCAGTATACTATTATATAGTCATGGGCTTTAACAACATATCCGCCCAAAGGCTGATCTCCACCGCCATTTTTTGAAAGTGAAAATCCCGTAAGTGAAATATCTTTATTCGTGGGATTATATATCTCTATCCAATCGCTTGGTTCTCCGTTTTTGTCCTGCATAGCTGTTTTCTCAGATGTTCCGCTGTTTGAAGGGCATATCTCGCTTATATATATTTTCGGCGGTCTTATTATCACCGCAGCAAGCATTACAACCGCTGCCACCGCCGCAAGACAAAGCCCTATCACGGAAACCCTTTTCAGTCCCAATATGAAACCTCCCGCTCTGCAATATTACAAATATCATTATAGCCTTTTTTCACATTTCTGTCAACCGACTGCAAAACATACAAAATCCATGGGAATTTTCTCTGTGACTTTTACTATTTCTACAATCCTTTTAACTTTTACTTGACAAACTTTTACGGCTGTGCTTTAATAGAGTAGTAGGGTAAAATCCCCGTAAATACGAAAGGAATGGTACATATATGAAGTTAAGAAAAGTTCTGGCACTTGCCGCTGCTGCGGTAATGGCTGTGGCTGCTCTTGCGTCATGCGGCGTTAAGGAGGACTCCTCAAACGATTCAAAGGCAGGCGGCTCATCAGAAAAGCACTATAAGATAGGCATTGTGCAGATAATGGAGCATACATCTCTCAACACTATCAGAGACGCTGTTATTGACAGACTTGCAGAGCTTGGCTATGTTGACGGCAAAAACTGCACTATCGACGCTCAGCAGGCTAACAATGAGTCAACAACTGTTCAGCAGATACTCGACCAGTTCAAGGCTGACGGTGACGATATCATCATCGCTATCACAACACCATGCGCACAGCTCGCAGCTCCATACTCTGAGGAGATACCGGTAGTATTCTCCGCAGTAACAGACCCTATCGGTGCAGGTCTTTGCGACTCGCTTGAAAGCACAGGGGCAAACATCACAGGCACATCTGACAAGCTCGCTATCACAAAGATACTTGACTTTGCGCTTGAAATGAAGCCTGAAATAAAAACTCTCGGTTATCTTTACAACACAGGCGAGGACAACTCAGTTTCTACCCTTAAAGAAGTAAAGGCTTACTGTGAGGAAAAGGGCATCACTGTAATCGAAGGCGCTGCTTCAAACACATCTGAGGTTCAGGAAGCTGCTCAGAACCTTGCCGCAAAGTGCGACGCTGTATTCTCACCTAACGACAACACTATCGCAGGCGCTATGGGTACAGTTACAGAAGTTATGAACAAGGCTAAAGTTCCAATGTTCGTTGGCGCTGACTCAATGGTAATGGACGGCGGTCTTGGCACTGTTGGTATCGAGTATTCCGACCTTGGAAAGGAAACTGCAAACATGGCAGCTCAGATACTCAGCGGTGAAAAGAAGGCCTCAGAGATACCAATAAAGGTATTCAACGAAGACCTCAGCACTTATATCAACAAGACCACTGCTGACACGATCGGTATCACTATTCCTGACGATATTGCAAACGGAGAAAAGACAGTTTACTTTAATTAAACTATTGCAAAATCAAATCAAACATAGTATAATAGTAGGGAGCGGGACTTTCGCTCCCTGCTATTTTTTATTGAAAGGAAAATTATATGAAACTGAATAAGAAAACAGTTATCTCGCTTATACCGAAAGCTGTGCTTTTGATCTTGCTTCTTGTGATAATAAACACTCAGCTCACGGAAAGCGTTGTTACGGGAACATTTGAAAAAGGTCTTGTTTTTTCTATCCTCGCTTTGGGAATATTCATCTCATTCAGGATACTTGATATCCCTGACCTGTCGGTAGACGGAACTTTCACCCTTGGCGTTGCAGTATCAGTTATGCAGGCTTTCAACGGCGACCCTATCAAGGGCATACTGCTGTCAATAGTTGCAGGAGCTATCACAGGAAGCGTGACGGGAATACTTATCACAAAACTCAACGTTCAGCCTATACTTGCGGGAATAATCACAATGACGGCTCTTTACTCCATAAACCTGAAAATCATGGACAGACCTAATATTTCACTCTATAAGAAAGATACTATATTTACAATGGCTCAGAAATATTTTGGCGACTATTACAAGCTTGCGGCGGCAGGTATCGTGCTTATTATTGCGGCGGCACTTCTTTTCTGGTTTCTTAAAACTCAGGCAGGAATGTCACTTAGAGCCACAGGTGACAACGAATACATGGTAAGGGCTTCTTCAATAAACTCAGACAGAATGAAGATAATGGGCTTTGCCATTGCAAACGCTTTGGTATCCCTTTCAGGCGCAATGTACGCTCAGTATTCCTCGGCAGGCGACTCAAACAGCGGTACAGGTATGCTGGTGGTAGGTCTTGCTTCTATCATTATCGGTGAGATATTCTTCAGCAAGCACTCGATCCTCTGCGGAATACTTGCGGCGATATTCGGTGCGATAGCATACAGATTTGTTCTTGCTTTTGCAATGAATCTCGGTATGGACAGCAACTACACAAAGCTTTTCTCAGCCTGCATAGTTGCCCTTGCTATCTCTCTGCCTGCTATCAAGAAGTATATCACAAAGGCATACAAGCGTGTATGCAGTGACAAATAGGAGGTTTAAAATGCTTAAGCTTGAAAATATAAACATAACCTTCAACAAGAACACTGCCAACGAGCGTAAGGCGCTCCAGCACATAGACCTTGATGTGGCTGACGGAGATTTCGTTACTGTAATAGGTTCAAACGGTGCAGGAAAATCCACACTTATGAACGTTATCAGTGGCAGCTACGAAGCTGACACCGGCAAGATATTCCTTGACGGAAAGAACATCACTCACCTAAAGGAGCATCAACGTGCAAGAACTATAGGCAGGCTTTTCCAAGACCCACTGAGAGGAACTGCGCCAAACATGACCATAGAGGAAAATCTCGGCCTTGCCTACAGTCGTGGAAAGCGTCGTTCGCTGACTATCGGTATCAGGAAAAAGGACGTTTCAGTGTTCAGAGAAAGGCTCAAAGAGCTTGACTTAGGTCTTGAGGACAGAATGAAAATGCCTGTGGGCTTGCTCTCAGGCGGACAGCGACAGGCTCTTACGCTGCTTATGGCGACTATCGTTACACCAAAGCTTCTGCTTCTTGACGAACACACTGCGGCACTTGACCCTAAGACCGCAGAAAAGGTCATGAGGATAACCGAAAAGATAGTAAAAGAAAACGCGCTGACTACTCTTATGATAACACACAACATTTCAAATGCCATTGAATACGGCAACAAGACTATCGTAATGAGCCAAGGCAAACTGCTTCTTACTATCGAGGGCGAGCAAAGAGCAAACATGACGGTGGAAAAGCTTATGAAGCTTTATTCCGACACCGCCGAGGACGAACTTTCAGACAAGATGATACTTCAAGAATAATCAGACATACAAAAAGCTGCGGAGGGAAAACTCCGCAGCTTTTACTTTTGTTCTTTCACATAAGACTAAACATATGTTATATCTATTCCTGCGATCTTTGCTCTGCCCTTTATGATAAGGATCTTTTCTTTTTCATCATAAGCTCCGTTAGGCTGGTCTATTCCGCCAAGAACGCAGTCGGCTTCCACCTTTATGCCCCAACTCTTCGGGATGTAAAGCTCCACTCCGCCGCAAAGCACATCAACATTCAGCTCGACTTCGTTTCCTGCCATATCGGCAGAATCAAAGTACACCTCCATACCGCTGTAACGGCAGCTTATGTCAACTCTTTTCAACACCTTTGAGGTTATATACTTTGTGCAGCCTGAAAATTTTGCGTCGATACGCACATATTCCCCGTTGTCTGAGGATTTATCCCATGCAGGATTATCGGTAGTGTGGGTGGTCCACTTGCTTTGAGTAAACCTGTAGCGGTAAGGGAAAATAAATGAAAATCCCACGCTGAGAAGCAGTGCCGCACCCAAAACAGGCCATGGGGTGAACTTCTCGATACCGAGAGTTTCGTCAAAGAGTATCGCCATGATAGCCATAGGGAAGAATATTCCCCAGAAGTTAAGGTGTCTGACGCTCGTTACGATAACAGGAACGAGGAGCAGTGAGATCACAACGCTCCACACGCTTACACTTCCAAGCAGACCTGTGCGGTCAAGAATAAGCGCAACGCCTGCAAGGATAAAGAACAAGCCCCATATAAGATTTTTGTTTTTCATAGAAATCTCCTTTCTCCAAGTCTGAGCTTCAAAAGCTTGTAATAGCTTCGTGAGGCGTAAAGCTGTTTGTGAGTGCCTGCAAAGCTTATAAGGCTTGCAGAGGTTATGTTTCGCTCAACGGAATAGATATGCTTTACATTCACGATTGCTGATTTTGACACCCGCACGAACTTTCGCGGAAGTATCTCTTCAAGCTCAAAAAGTTTCATTTTCACTTGAAAAACGTCGTCAGAGGTATGTGCGTTAAGATTATGTTCCCCTGTTTCAAAAAACAGTATGGAATCAAGGGGAGGATAGAACTGAACTGCGTCTTTGAAAAAAGCTATCTCAGGATCGCTCTCAGCGGACTCCGCCGCCCTTTTCATTTTAAGCACACGTTCATCGGGCTGGGCGCACCTTATGACTATCTCGTCTTCAGACATATTCTCGTCTATCTCTATCCTGACCTTCACGCTTTCACCCCCAGTTTTATCTGACAGCCTTATTATAATCTATTTTTCTTTCCATGTAAACCCCTTTTGGCTGACAGGTACAGATATCTATGCAAGAGGTAAATTTTATGGCCCAAAGGGGTGCTGACCATGCAGCACCCCTCGATTTAGTTTTTTACCAGTAGCTTGCCTCGCTGCCTGTGCCGTTTTGCATATATTTGTATATGAGTTCAAAAAGCTCGCTGTTGTCAACATTGTTTTGTTCCATATAATCCACAACGCCCTGAGCGGTAAGACCGCTTGCATAGTCGCTGTTTCTAAGCACCATTGCAAACTCTGCCGCAGAGCAAGCCTTTGCAAAATTCTGTGACACAGCCTCTGTATAGTCAGAACACATAACAGACTTGTCTATAAGCTTGCTTTCGCTCGCCTCCGGGTCTTTATACCTCACTGAAACTGTGAGCATTTCTCCGCTGAGCTCGTTGGTTTCAGCCTTGCTCTCGTTATCCTGATATTTCTGCGACTTTTCATTGCCGTTATTTGGCACTATCTCATACAAAACCGTGACCTGCTGACCCGAGCCGATATCGCCTGCGTCCTTTGTATCGTCCTCAAAGTCCTCATCATTGAGAAGTCTGTTTTCATAGCCCACCAGCCTGTATGCTGAAACATTTTCGGGATTAAACTCTATCTGCACCTTTGCGTCCTTTGCGACAGTGAAAAGCGTTCCGCTCATTTCTGTTACAAGCACTCTTTTTGCTTCGTCAACGCTGTCGATATAAGCATAGTTTCCGTTGCCGTTATCAGCAAGGGCTTCAAGCCTGTTATCCTTATAGTTTCCTGAGCCGAAGCCAAGCACTGAGAGATAGACCCCTGAGTCACGCTTTTGTGATATAAGGTCGGTAAGCTCTTCTTCACTTGACAGACCAACGTTCAGATCGCCGTCAGTTGCAAGGATAACTCTGTTGTTGCCGCCCTCTATGAAATACTCCTCTGCAAGCTTGTAAGCTGTGGTAATTCCTGCCGCACCTGCTGTCGAGCCGCCTGCTGACAAGCTGTTAAGTGCGGAAACTATCTCCTCGCTGTTGTCGCCACTTTCGCCCTCAAGAACAACACTGTCACTGCCTGCATAAGTGACGATAGAAACTCTGTCATCAGCCCCAAGGTTTTCAGCAAGCATTGAGAAAGCCTGCTGAACAAGCGGAAGCTTATCCTCGTCCTCCATTGAGCCGCTCACGTCTATGAGAAAAACAAGGTTTGTAGGAACGTCCTTGACCTTTGCTTCCCTTGCCTGAAGCCCCACAAGCATAAGCTTTGACTCGCTGTTCCAAGGACAATCTGAAAGCTCAGTATTTATAGACACCGCACCCTCCGTAGGCTTTTCATAGTCATACTTGAAATAGTTTATGAACTCCTCTGTTCTCACAGCGTCAGGGTCGACCTCCCAGCCATCATTTATCATTCTTCTCACGTTTGTGTAGGAAGCCGTGTCAACGTCTGTGGAAAAGGTGGAAAGCGGTTCGTCTGAAACAAGCTTATAGCCGTTTTCGGTCAGATGGTTATATTCCTCGGTATTGTAACCCCCTCCTATATTCGCCGTGCCGTCAGTATCTCCGGCTGTGACATTGCTGTATCTGTAGTTTTCCGCAGTTGTTCTTTCATTGTTATAGCTGCCGCTCTTTCTGCTCTCCGAGCCGTCATAACCGCTTCCGCATGAAGCAAGCATTGTCGCCGTCATCATAAGCGACAGAGCTGTGATCAAGTTTCTTTTTATGCTGTTTGAAGTTGTCTTTTTCATAGCTGTCATCTCCCGTAAAATAGCGTGGGCGATATGCCCCTGCGTTGTTAGCTACATAGTCCTCCACTTAGCAAGCAGGTCTTGCAGATCGTTTTTCGAGGAATATCTCATTCGGTCATAGAAATAATCGTTCTTGCTTTTCTGCGAGTCCTTAAGAATACCCGAATCATCGTCAAGACTTTTCCAGCCGTTTTGAAAAACGATATCCCCGTCAAGAGAAATTTCTATCTGAGGTGCATTTTCAAAGGCCATAGAATAAGTGCCGTTTTCTTTCCTCAGTGGTATGAAATATTCTCTGTTTTCCTGCATGATATAAGGGGTAGAGCTTTCAATGGTGATATTTGTTTTGCTTTCTTCTCCTGTCTTTGATACAAGGCTGTTTATTCTCAGGGTGTAATGTGCGCTGTCGCTGTCGAGCCTTGCTGAAAGCACTGTCACATCTGCAAAGAAGTCTGTATCTTCCAGAACGCTGTCCTCTGTGAAATAATCATCGCCCTTTGGAATGTAGCTGTCCTCATAAGCCTTTGTGTCTGTGTGGCTGAAACTGAGTTGTTCGTATGTCTTTTCTTCTCTGTTTTCAAGCCTAGCCTTGTCAGCCGTTTCTACGCTATGCTTTGAAACACTGTCCGACTCTGAGCGGATATCGGCGTAAAGGCTTACGCCGCCGATAATAAGCACGAGCGAGGCTGCTGCCGCTGCAAATTTTCTGTAATTTCTGCGGCTTACTTTTATCCGTGTCTGATCTTTGTCCGTTTTGTTTTCAAGCTGTCCCTCTATCCTGTCCCAGAGCTTTTCCATGTCAGGGGCAGTATCAGAAATATGCTTTTTGTAAAGAAATTTTATGTTCTTAGCCATAGATACTGTCCTCCTTTATGGTCTTTTTTAGTTTGAAAACAGCCTGACGGTATTTCCATGTGACAGTACCCAGCGGCTTCCCCACTGCCCGACTTATCTCACGAAATGTCATATCCATTCCAAGCCTCATGTTCAGGATATCCCTTTCGCCCTCTGAAAGCAGCTTCAAAGCCTCCCGTAAGGTAAAGCTCCTGCTTCCGACAAAAGAAAACCGCACTCTGCGAAAGGATGCCGCGCAGGAACTCCTCGCAATGGGCATTCCGACGGGACTGCAGTTTTCGATCACGGCGATCGGCAGTATGGTAATGCAGTCAGCGAATAATGGACTTGGCAGTGTTTATGTTTCGGCGTTCACAGCTGCTATGAAAATCAAACAGTTTATGATGTGCCCGTTTGATGCGATCAGTACCGCGGCTTCCGTTTTCTGCAGTCAGAATCTCGGAGCAGGCCAGGCAAAGCGAATCCATCAGGGACTCCGCCAGGGTGTGCTTGTCGGTGTCGGCTATGGTGCGTTTGCGGGTGTCATCATGATTCTGTTCGGACTGCCGCTGACAAAGCTCTTTATTGTCAGCTCTGCTTTTGAAGCAATCAACGCTTCTGCAAAATATCTGCGCTGCCTCGGATTTTTCTACTGGATGCTTGGTATTTTGAATGTCTGCCGTATGGTAACGCAGGGACTTGGTTACTCGGGAAGAGCCGTTTTCTCCGGCGTAATGGAGATGCTGGCACGAACAATTATCTGCCTGGGATTTGTCGGTGCGTTTGGCTTCACCGCAATCTGCTTTGCGCCTTGCAGACGAAAGCATGGATGTCATCTGCCGTATCTCCACGGCGGTTAACCAC
>OGXJ01003127.1_pt1 | contig 10265 bp, 5 predicted proteins | sample 1576231 | NCBI WGS metagenome assembly OGXJ01 (sample SAMEA3541539, study PRJEB24748) | human gut metagenome | biome: human gut; feature: human-associated habitat; material: faeces | place: China | collected 2012
CCCGCTGCCGGGCACAAGGAAAGGATACTTCAAAGCACCGACCGGTTGCCGGTACATGCCCTTCATATTCTTATAAATATGCTGCCGGCAGATTGCTTTGTATTTTTTCAGGTTGTCGGCATTCCTTTCGGGTAATTGCGCCGTCAATGAAACGCTGACCACAAGCCCGAAGCACAAAAACAGTATCTTCTTCATATATTTCAAAACACCTATTGATTTTTCATCTTAATCCCTTCTTCTCCAAGGCTGCAATCAACTCGGCAGGCACGTCCGTCTGAATCATCCGCACAGTGGGGAATATGTCAAACAGTTCGTCAAGTTGCCTGTCGTCCAGTGCATATTCGGGTATGGCCTGGTCGAGCACCCACAGCAGGCAGACGGAGGGAATCATGCCCAACTCTACCGAATCGCCCAAAGAGGGGCTTCTGCCTTCGGTGGCATACGATGTCTGTACGAAGAACGTACGCGGCAATCCCTCCAGCAACTTGTGCCCTCCTACCCAAGGATAGACGTTGGCATCCTCCACCACACCGAGCACCTCACGGGTACCCTCTTCCACGCCACTGTAGAAGAATACGGCTTCCATCATACCCGTCCGGCACACCACGTCCACCACTTTCCCGAAGATACCTTGTCCGGTACATTTGTCGATGTCTACATACGCCCGTCCGCGTACGGCGGTCAGATACTCTTCCAATGTGGGCATCTTCTCATCGGTGGGTTTTCCGGCACGGTCTTTCAGGTTGTACTGCAGGATTTCGTCATAGGTCATGTCGGCAATCCGGCCTTGTCCGGTGGTAGTGGCGTCGATGGTCTCGTCGTGACATACCACGAGAACACCATCTTTTGTATGCCTGACGTCGCACTCCAGAATTTCAGCGCCGGCGGCCACGGCAGCCTCTATCGCACTGAGAGAATTCTCGGGAATGGTCTTGTCCTGCGTATGCGCCCGGTGGGCCATGACCCACACCTTCTTGTACGAGGGGTCTTTGAACTGCTGCATGGCAACGCTGAGCGCCGGCAGGTTGCAGACGTGTATACCGGCAGCCAATGTTCCGGTTGCCGTCTGTGCCTTGATGGTGTAATCACCCTCCTTGGTATAAGCGTGTGTCAGGAGTCCGTTGTTCCTGCCCGTTTCCACAGTTCCGTCTCCGAAATCCACCGTCACCTCCATGTCCGGAGCAACGTTGTCCAGCTTTATCTTTACCACCTCATGCAACATGGCATACTCACTTACCGATATGCGGGGTGTTTGTGTCTCTACTTCCTTTTTCGCTCCCTGGCAAGCCGTCAGAAGAACCAGCAGAAGGCCGATGCACAGATTCATTTTCTTGTTATAGTTCATATTTTATCTCTTTAAAGGAATTTCTACCAGTTTTTCCATCAATATTTCCGGTAAGGTTCCGTCATCATATGCAGGGTTTGCGGAATCCATACCTTGTAGCGGCCTTTCGGAGCCCAGTCGTTGCCCGCAGAGGCAAAGTCACAGAAGCGCACGGGCTTGGCCGTCTTGTTGGCGGCATCTTCCAGGTCGGTGCCCAGCACAGCGGGAACTTCCAACGTAATCCAGGCAAATGAGCCGGACATATTTTCGTGTACTGCGGCCTGCACCACACCCCGCTCATCGCTCCGGATGACGGCACACTCATCCACATCGCCGTCGTCGAAACGGCTGTCGCGGGCAAATACCAGCGGACCGCGCACCACTGCCTGGTGGTTATGATTCTTCACTACTTTGGTTTGAAGGTCGAATTCCAATGTCACTTCATCGCCCCGCTTCCACATACGGTCCAGGCAGAGATAACCGCCCCGGTGCAGCACTTCCTGCTCTTGCCCGTTGACAAAGGCCTTCGCCCCGTCTACCTGCGAAGGGATGCGCAAGGAGAGTTTAAAGCGTTCGTCCCTCTGCGGTTCCACTCCGATGCTTACCTTTCCGTTTACGGGATAACCGGTCTCTACTTTCAGGGCCACTGCATTTTTCCTGCCCGTCTTCACCGTAGCTTCCATCGGCACATAGAGATTGAGGAATACACCGTCTTCTTTTGTCGCCACCGCCATCTTCGGAATCAGGGCGAATCCCCGGGGACCATTGGCGTTGCAGCAGTTGATGTGCATGCCGCATTGCTCCTCACCCGGCTGTCTGCGTCCTTCCAACGGACTGTACTTGGAAATCTGTCCTCCGTCGTGTTTCATCGAGGCGAACAAGGCATTGTACATCGTCCGTTCAAACTCCTCGACGTAGAGCGGATTGCCCGTGTCGCGCCACAAACGGCTGCAGAACTGCATGTAGGTGAACGTCACGCAAGTCTCCATCGTATGATAAGCCGGCAGAGTCTGCTTGTCCTTGCCTCCATACCAGCACTCGAAGGCCGCACCCGAACCGGCAATGTTTATCTCGTCGCGCCGGATACTCCCGGCCGTACGCTCGGCGGCTTCCTTGTAAAGAGGGTCGTCCAGCACACGCCCCAGTTCTATCAGACCTTCGTAGCAGGACATCATCTCGTAAGCCTTCTGCCCGTTTTCGAACGACCACCACGATGCCGGATAAGCCGAACGTTGCGATACCGGCACATCTTTCAGCGCTTTGGCTATGAGTTGCGAACTGCCCTCCCGCTCGATGCCCGCCACGATGCTTTTGGCAAAGTCGAGGTAACGTCTCTCGCGGGTAATGTCATACAGATAGACCACCGGTTCCAGAATGGAACAACTTGCCATACCAAAGTAATTGCCGGTACGGGCAATGTCGATGTGCTGTTCGTGCAACTGCTTCATCAGGTAATCCACCGAACGCATAGCGGTCTGCAATGCCGCCTTGTCGCCGGTCAGGCGATAGTATGCCACCAAGGCAAGTGCCGAATATTTCCTGCCCCAGATGTCCCAGTTGGTCAGCCGGGCTTCGGGGATGTAGTTACCTATGTAGCCTTCCGGAGTCTGGGTCTGCATGAAACTCCGCACGCCAGTCTTTATCTGCTCCAGCAACGCAGGGTCCTTGCAATACTCGTAAGACGAAATGGCCCCCAGCAGCCACTTGCCAAAGAATTCGGACTGCCACAGGCTTGTCTCCCCGCGATGACGGAAAGGCTCTACCAGATGCTCCACATCCTGCGATTTCACCCGCTGCTCGATGCAGGTATGAATGCGTCCGCCTACAAAACCGCCAATGCGGATGTCCTCTACCCTGCTCTCCTGCCCCAAAACCGGCAAAGAGCCCCAGGCACACAGTCCTAACAACAATACTCTATAATTCATCGTATATCCATATTTTGATAATATCCATAAAAAACATGCAAGTGCAAACAGTATTTTTTGTCCGAATTTATATACACGCAATCCAACATTCCGCAAACAGCTAAGCATCAACCATTTACGGATCATCCTATCTCAGTCGTATACTTAGGGTATCTCAGTCGTATAGTGAGATACCCTAAGTATACGACTGAGGTACCCTCATTATACGACCTTGCCTGAAAACAATCCATCTTGTAATCTTTTTATACCTTATTCCCCAAAAAGACGAAGTGCATAAAAAAAGACAAATCTCCCCCCGCAATCTTTTCCGGAGAACAGAATACGGAAGGAGATTCTTAGTGTTTGCATCCAATCATCATCCTGCTTTATCAATATCCGGGGTTTTGTTCAATCACACCGCCCGACTCGGTAATCACCTTCGGTGGAATGGGGAACAATACCATGTGGTCCTTGGCTGCGGTACATCCGCGATTTCTGGCAAACTCAATATATTTACCGAAGCGTATCAGGTCCTGACGGCGCCAGCCTTCCATAAAGAGCTCGCGCCCTCTTTCCATCAGCAGGAATTCTTTAAACTTCTCCTTGCTGGATTGTATATCTGCCGGAATGGTATGCGTGACGCCCACACGGTCGGTAATCTGTTTCAGATAGCCCAGTGCCTTGTCCGTAGGTCCGTTCAGCTCGTTCTCTATTTCGGCCAGAGAGAGGAGTACGTCCGCATAACGGAAAGCCACGATATGCGTATTGCCATTGGAATACTTCTCGGAGTCGTTACACAGATATTTCACCGGAACAGCCCCCTGCTGGATACGGTCATCACTTGCGCCACCTCCCCCGGGACGGGTATAAAGCGTGCCGTCTGCGCTCTTGTAAGAGTCAAATATCACCTCCAAGCGTGCATCTGCCTTGTCGTACGTATCGTAGAACTCCCACGGCATCAGGTAACCTCCCCAACGGTTTGCACCGGATTTATATTCAAAGTCCTTTCCAAAGGTGATACAGTTGGGCGGGAAAGCATAGAAGAAATATTCATTGCCGGCAAGCTCGCCACTCGGAACAGCCCACACCGTCTCATCGTTCATTTCATTGATAAAGATATCCTTATAATCATCAGACAGTTTGTAGCCCATCGTCTTCATACTCTCGGCATAAGGCAAAGCCTTGTCATACTGATGGTCATTCATATATGCCTTCATCAGCAGCATGGTGGCAAGCCCCTTGTTCACACGCCCCCAATTGCCCGTACCGTTGGTCTTGTCATAGAGGTATGGAAGCGATTCCTGCAAATCGCTCACCATCCGGTTGAAATAGGTCTCTTTCGTGGGACGTGGCGTATAACCGATATTGCTCAATTCTTCCGGTTCGAGTACACAAGATACCGGACCGTACAAGTCATAGAAACAGAACATCAGCCATGCACGCAATGTCTTCGCCTCGGCTATCTTGGTAGCCTTTGCCGCTTCGGGCAGACCACCCACCTTCTCCAGCTGGTCGAGAATGAAGGTGCATCGCGTAATGTTACGGCTAATGGTATAAGTCATGAACGTGTCCCAGGCACCTGCCCAGTTGAAATCGTATAAGCGGTTGCCCTGATGGCGGCATTCGTCCGAAGTAAATTCCGAATAAGCCCACCAGCCATCGCCTGCCGCATAGATAGGCATGGCCCAGCCACCGTTTGAATCGTCCCACATACCGCCTGAATTGGCCTTGAAATTAGCATACATCCCTACCACCAACGCATCAATATCTTCTACCGTTTGCGGAAAGTTTGCATTTGTCAGGCTCGAAAATACTTTTTGGTCCAAGTCGCATGAATGGAGCATCACACCCATGCACAAGGCAACCGCCCAACTGATTATCTTTTTTGTTTTCATCTCTTCTTGGTATTTTTAGTTTAGAAATTAATGTTAACACCCAATACGACTGTAAACGGAATGGGGAACGGTGCAAAGTTGGTTCCCATTTCCGGATCCAGACCATCGTAGTTGGTCAGCATCAGCGTGTTCTGCAAATCCACGAATACAGAAGCATCCGAAGCAATCTTATTTCTCTTCAGGAATTTCTCAGGCAGCATATAGGTCAGCTTGATATCCTTGAAGCGCCAGAAATGTACGTTCTTCAGTGTAAAGTCGTGCATGCCGGTCTTATTGTTTCCGCCCGTCACATCTTGTGCAATACCGGGATACCAGCCGGTAGGATTGTAGGAAGTCCATCTGTCCTTTACGCGTACACTGGTGTTATCGTCGCCGATGCCTCTGAAGTGCCATGCATCGTGTGATTTTCTGCCCAATACACCATACGTGTCAATATCCAGCATCCAGTTTTTGAAGCGCAGGCTGGCACCCAGACCGAAATTGGCCTTCGGATCCCACGTACCCAATTTCACGATGTCATTATCATCCATCACGCCGTCTCCGTTTACGTCCACATACCTCAGATTACCCGGTTTGGCATCCGGCTGGAGCACCTTGCCATTCGAAGTATAGGCTTGCACCTCTTCCAAAGAGTGGAAAATCCCATTGGTTTTCCAGCCGTAAATCGGACTAAGGTCATCTTTTTCCTTCAGCCATGGGCTGATAGCCACTTCCGGATTACGTTCCACCCACTTGGAACGGTTATGCGCCACATTGGCATACGCCGTCAGCGTCCAGTCTTTCTTATCGATGAGGGTACCTTTCAATGACACCTCGATACCTTGGCTTCGGGTAGAACCTACATTCTTGGCAATATTCGTCACCATACCGGTCACGGGAAGCGGAGTGAAATTGAGCAAATCCTTGGCTGTACGCACGTAGTAGTCCACACTACCGGTCAAGCGGTCATCGAAGAAACCGAAGTCGAGTCCGGCATTTATGGTAATGTCCGTTTCCCACTTCAAATCCGGATTACCTTGCTGTTTCTGAATGATACCCTTATGATAAACTCCACCGAAGTAGTAATAGTCACCGTTAATGGCATTGCCATACGTAGTCAGCGAATAAGTACCGCCGGTCAGGATGCTTTCGTTACCGGATGTACCGTAACCGGCTCTCAACTTCAGGAAGCTCAAAGCGTTAAAGTCTTTCATGAATTTCTCCTCAGAGATAATCCATGCAGCGGAAGCACCGGGAAACCATCCCCACTTGTGGTTGTCGGCAAATACGGAAGAGCCGTCGTTACGGAGCGTAACGCCCAGTATATAGCGGTTCTTGAAGGTATAGTTCAAACGGCCGAAGAAAGAGAGCTTGTTGCGCCAGGTCTTCCACGAGCCCAGATTGCTTCTTTCAAGGTCGGCCGTAGAGCCGATGTTGTTATTCTCGTACACATCCGTAGGAAAGTTGTAGCCCATCACGTTGTGCGCCTTGGAAGTGGTGATGTAGTATCCCGTACCCACCACTGCATTCAGGTGATGATTCTTGGCGATGTCCTTGTCGAAAGTCAGGTATTCTTCTATTCCGTAGTTGTCGTTGAACGAATCGGAGAAACCACCGTAGTTCTTTTCTATCTGTGCCGGCAACTTAGCCTTAGATGAGCCGAAAATCTCGCGGTTCTCGTCTGTCTTGTCCACGCTCAACTGCACGTTTGCCTTGAGCCACGGCAGGAATTTCACTTCCAGATTGGGCGAGAACATCAGGCGCTTTGTCACAGTCTGGTTCTTGATGTGGAACCAAACGGCCGGATTAGGCGTCAGCGGAGAGATGGAAGTGGTCGTATTTCCGTTTTCATCGTATAGCGGCATGTTCGACGGGAAGTAAATGGCAGCGTTGGTCTGCACCGCCTCATTGGCATTCGAATGGGTACCCGCATCTCCCGCCGACGGATTGTTTGCCGACAAATGGGAGTACATGCTTGCCACGCTCAGCTTGACGTTCTTATTGAAGTTGGCCTCAAAGTTAAGACGGCCGCTGAAACGTTTCATGTCACTGACCTTCAGAATGGAATTCTGGTCATAGTAGTTGAACGAAGCATAAAGCCTGAACTTCTCCGAACCGGCATTGATAGCCACATTGTGATTATGGATAAGTCCGGTACGCGTAATCTCGTCCACATGGTCGTAAGTCTGCGCATTGCGTATTTCCTCGGCCGTAAATGCCTCTGCCCACCCCGAAGCGGGAGCCGGTTCCGTACCGTAAGGGAAGTAGTTGCCGCGATAGAGGAACTGCTCCATTCTGGAAAGGTTGACGTTGGTCATGTATTCCTGAGCATTGAGTACGTCATAATATTTGCTCAGCCCCTGCACTGAAAAAGAGCCATTGTAAGAGATGCGGGGCTTTCCGGCCTGTCCTTTCTTGGTGGTAATCAGAATCACACCGTTGGCAGCAGACGAACCGTAAATGGCGGCAGCACTGGCATCCTTCATCACATCGATGGAAAGGATGTCATTGGGATTCAACGTAGCGAGCGGACTTCGGTCGGCACCGTCGCGCAAGCTCAGCTGGTTGGGACCTCCGTTGGAAGCCTTGTTTCCAGTGCTGCTTATCACTACCCCGTCAATGACATAAAGCGGAGAGTTAGAACCGTTGGGAGAAAGTTTTCCACGAATGTTCACACTCATTCCCGAACCGGGCTGTGCAGAGTTCTGCGTAATGGTAAGGCCGGCCACCTTGCCTTGCAGCAGATTGTCGGCACTCACCGCATTGGGCGCTTCAAGCTCCTCGGACTTTACGGAAGAGATGGCACCCGTCACCGAGCGCTTCAATTGTGAACCATATCCCACAACCACCACTTCTTCCAGCAACTCGGCATCGTCCTGAAGAACGACGGTATATTCCGACTTCGAGTCTACCGGAAAAGCGTAGGTCTTGAAACCGATAAACGACACCTCTATCACCTGCCCTGCTCCGGCAGAAATCGTAAAGCGTCCGTCTATATCCGTTATCACACCCGACGTAGTGCCTTTCACTATCACGTTGGCACCAATGACCGGTTCACCGGTCTTGTCTTTCACCACTCCGGTCACATTCTTCTTTTGTTGTACCACTTCCGTCCCGTCTGCTGAAGGATTTACGGCTTCTGCGTGTAAGCCCTGAACCGAACCGAATGAAAACAGACCTACCATCCCCACCATCTGGAGAAAACGGCGGCCACGGTATGTTCCGTTCAGGATTGTGCTTACCAAAAGCGTTTCATGCTTTTTCATAATACGAATGTATTTAAGAATTAATTAAAAAAATTTCGCTGCAAACTTACCTGCAAAAAAGATTAAAAAAGGATAATTGCTCTTCAAAAAAGGCAAATATCCGCTCATTCATGCGTTTTGAACAGTTTGTTTTCATCCTTCACCACCTTCACCTTTTCCCTCAACCTGCCTATCCACAAGCTTTTCCGGTGAAACCGGTTTTACCCTATGCCGCTTTCCCGATGAAACCTCTTTTCTTCGCACTTCCAATTCCCGACAACTCCAAAAACATCTGCAGTTCAAATCTGTTTCACTATAATATAACTATGTATAAATCAACAGATAATTACTGCAAAATTCTGCAATAGTTTTGCAGTAACACTGCAACCATACTTGCAGTAACGCTGCAATAGTTTTGCAGTGACGCTGCAACCATACTTGCAGTAACGCTGCAACAGTTTTGCAGTGGCGCTGCAACTAACTTTCAGTAGCGCTGCAACCAATTTGCAATGATGCTGCAAATCGGTTACAGTGAAGTTCGCCGCCGGCAATTGACAACTCCCGAAACATAAACGCGAGAGCGAACACAGAATTAAACCGGTTTCACCGGAAAAGCCTATGAATAGAGGGATTGAAGGAAAAGGTGAAGGAAGTGAAGAATAAAAAAAACGCTTTTATTCCATTTGGTTTACTCAAGTTTCACAAGCTCACTTCCGTAGCAGACTACGAATACCTTGTCAACATAAGAAGTCGGGCTTGCGAAACTTAAAGGCAGGCTATCGTTTGCATTTTACTAAAAAAGCAATCCGAAAACGGGATTAAAAGACACCCCCTATTTACCGGTACGTTGAACCACCTCCTGATACAACCGGTCGAAAGCAGGTTTCAGATGGCAGCTTCCGGTCTTTACACCCGGCTGGAATCCGTTCTGGTTGTAAGTGGCGTCTATTTTCTTCATCAATACCTGGAGGGCCTTGGCATGAGAAGCGGCTTTCTCCAGTTCCGTCTTTTTGCCGTCACACTGTGCCGCCAACATGCACAGCACTTCTCTTCCATATTCACCCAGCAACTTAAACTGTATCAGCCAAGGACTTATTTCCTTGATTAATGCCGGATTTTCATCGGAAGCCAGCAGCAGGTCGGCAGAAGCAATCATACGTTCGCATTCCTCGGTTACAGCCGATGCAGCGGCGACCTCCCGCTTTCCTTCGCGGCAATAAGCATCCAGCAACCGCTCCAAAGCAGGACGAATCTGTTCTGACTCTTCACGACGGAAATCATGTTCGTTCCCGCCAAGGTCGGAATTGTGTGAGCTGAACGTCTGGCTGACTTTATTCTGCCCGCTGAACGTCCGGCTGGATTCGTACTTGCTCAGCAGTATCTCAAGTATCCTGCGCTGATGTGCGGTCGGGTTCTTCAATGATGTCATCGACCAGTCCCTCCACTGCCTTGGTGTATCTGCCCTTGTTGACAAGGCTCACCGTTGAATCTATGTGCGAGCCTATGCTGTTTATCTTCTCCGGGGGCGCGGCGTACAGCACCTGGAAGCCGTTCATCTCAAAGTAATTCACCATCTGCTCGATACGCTCAATGCTCAGCGCCGCGAAAGCCTCGTCCACGAACGCCAACCGCGCGCAGTTGGTGCTCCTCGGATAGCATTGCATAAGGCTCGCGGCAAGAATGATGAAATACGGCGTCTGCTTCTCGCCGTTGCTCGCGGAGCCTTGTTTCTTCGAAAGCTCGTACTTCTCGTCGGCGTCCAGCCTGTTCGATATCTTCATGTCGTATTTCAGATAGTTCCGGTAGTCCTCGAACTCCGCGCCGTCGTCATCGTGGAGTATCATGTCAAGAAACTCGCTGATGTCGTTCTCGGTGCTGTCGTCAAGCGGCCCGGCGGAGGAAAACAGGTCCAGCTGCT
>OGXJ01003131.1_pt1 | contig 10254 bp, 8 predicted proteins | sample 1576231 | NCBI WGS metagenome assembly OGXJ01 (sample SAMEA3541539, study PRJEB24748) | human gut metagenome | biome: human gut; feature: human-associated habitat; material: faeces | place: China | collected 2012
AATTGCGATGGAGACAAAAAAAGGAACGCTTGCTAATGAACTTGCCGAAAAAATTTCGGATGTTCATACAGCAGAGTGTCTGCGGACAGAGCGCGCGGTCCTCACGAAATTAAATGCCGGATGCCATGAGCCAATTGGTGTTTTGTGTACCCTCGATGGACATAGGATGAATCTTTCTCTGATGGAAGAAAAAGAGGGAGAAGTAATCCGGCGGTCGGTGCAGGGGGACAGAGGAGATTGGCAAAATCTTGTAGAAAAATTGTGTCAGGAGAGGAAATCATAGTATGGTTTATTTAATCGGAGCGGGTCCCGGAAATCCGGAGTTAATTACGGTAAAAGGACTTCGTCTGCTGCAAAAATGCGATGCGGTCATATATGACAGGCTTTTGTCGGAGGAACTGCTTTCTGTGGTTCCTGAAAACTGCCATAAAATTTATGTGGGAAAGAAACCGATGAGCCACGCAAAGAAGCAGGAAGAGATTAATGAGATTCTGATTCAGACGGCAAAACAGTATAAAAATGTTGTCCGCTTAAAAGGCGGTGACCCATTTGTTTTTGGACGCGGCGGCGAGGAGGTTTTAGCACTGCAGAAAGAGAAAATTCCATTTGCTTTGGTGCCCGGGGTGACAAGTGCAGTGGCAGTGAGTGAGCTCGCCGGAATTCCTTTGACTCATCGTAAGGAAAGTCGCAGTTTTCATGTGTTTACCGGTCACACAAAAGAGGGGGCAGAGCAATCTTTTTCCCATATTACGAAACAGGATGGCACGAGTGTATTTTTGATGAGTGTCGCAAATATCCGCATGATTGCAGACCGGCTGATGGAACAGGGACAGGATGAGTTAACACCTGTTGCGGTGATTTCCCACGGAACGATGCCGGATGAGAAACGTGTCTATGGAACACTTTTTGATATTGCGGATAAAGTAATTAAAAATAAAATTACTTCCCCAGCGGTTTTTGTTGTGGGACAGACGGCAAAATATCATTTTGTCAGTGAGGATTTTGGTGTGTTTGCCGGGAAAAAAATCGGTACAACAGCAACGCAGAAACTGCATAATAAACTGCGTGAAATGATGGAAGACAAAGGGGCTTTTGTTTTTCCTCTTTGTGAAATGAAAGTTGTCTGTACAGATGGTGCAGAGAAACTTTTGGATGAATTATCTCAGATAAAAAAATATGACTGGATTGTTTTCACAAGCCAGAATGCGGTTCATTTATTTTTTGCTGAGGCAGATAAGAAACAAATTGACAGACGGGAGTTTGCGAAGGTTCGTTTTGCTGTCGTTGGCAGCGGAACGAAAAAGGCACTGGAAACGTATGGATTTTATGCGGATTATATGCCAAAACAGTTTACGACAGAGGCACTTGCCAAAGGGCTTACAGATGTCGTGAAACCGGGAGAACATCTGCTTCTTCCAAGGGCTTTGCAGGCAAGTGAAGAACTTGTTTTAGAACTGCAAAAGAAGTCTGTTACGATTACGGAAATCCCTTTTTATGATGTTGAAGGGGCTTTTTCAGGGGATTTGTCCATGTGGAAGAATATGGACGTGGCTGCATTTTTCAGCGCATCCGGCGTTGAGGCGTTTGTTTCCCGGATGGGTAAGGACAAGATAGGAGAATGGGAGCGTGACCGCAAAAAAGAGCATGTTGCGGTTGCGGCGATTGGTGAAGTGACGAAAAAAAGACTGCAGGCGTATGGAATCGATGTGGATGTGGTTCCAGAGCAATGCGATTTAGAACATTTAGGCAGGGCGCTTGAGCAGTTTTATCAATAGAGAAAGGAAGTAAGGCTATGACACAGTCGGAACAGTTATTTGAAAAATCCGAACACTTTCTGCCCGGTGGTGTAAATTCGCCGGTTCGTGCATTCCGCAATGTGGGCGGGACGCCGGTATTTGTAAAAAGTGGAAAAGGTTCTCATATTTTGGATGAGGATGGGAATGATTATATTGATTATGTTTGTTCGTATGGTCCGGGAATTTTGGGACATGCATATCCGGCTGTGATTGAAGCGGTGGAACAGGCATGTGAACAGGGACTTACTTTTGGGGCGCCGACGAAAAAAGAATATGAAATTGCGTCGTTAATTCATGACATGATGCCATCGATGGAAATGATGCGTATGGTAAATTCCGGAACGGAAGCGGTGATGAGCGCCATCCGTGTGGCGAGAGGATATACCGGCAAAGATTACATTGTAAAATTTAAGGGTTGTTATCATGGTCACTCAGACGGACTTTTGGTAAAGGCAGGTTCTGCGGCACTTTTGCAGGCTGTGCCGGACAGTGCCGGTGTGCCAAAGGGTTATACAGAGACAACATTGATTGCTGAGTATAATAAACCGGAATCGGTAAAAGCATTGTTTGAAAAATATGGTGATAACATTGCGGCGGTTATTGTGGAGCCGGTGGCAGCCAATATGGGTGTGGTTTGTCCGGAAAAAGGTTTTCTGCCTTTTTTACGGGAGATTACAAAAAAGTATCAATCTCTTTTGATTTTCGATGAGGTCATTACAGGCTTTCGTCTGGCAAAAGGAGGTGCGCAGGAGTATTACGGCGTGACACCGGATTTGACGACACTTGGAAAAATCATTGGCGGCGGTATGCCGGTAGGCGCATATGGAGGCAGAAAAGAAATTATGTCGTGCGTTGCACCGCTTGGGGAAGTGTATCAGGCAGGAACTCTTTCGGGAAATCCGATTGCAATGACTGCAGGAATTGAGACACTGAAAATTCTGCGTGATTCGGATACGATTTATAAAACCATTGAGAAAAAGGCAGAAAAACTGGCAGCAGTGATGCGTGAAACATTTGGAGAAACGGTCTGTGTAAATCAGGTTGGCTCTCTTATGAGTTTGTTTTTTACCGGTGAAAAAGTGGTTGATTATGATACGGTGCAGACCTCGGATACAAATCGCTATTCGGCTTATTTTAAGGCGATGCTGAAAGAGGGCATTTATTTGGCACCGTCTCAGTTTGAGGCTATGTTTGTGTCAGCGGCACATACGGATAAGGATATCGAAAAGACATGTGAGCAGATTAGAAAGTTTGCCAATCAGAAGTAGATTAGGAGGGATACGATGGCAGAACAGGTAAAAGATTTGGTAATTATAGGAAGCGGACCGGCGGGCTTGTCAGCGGCCGTTTATGCAAAACGTGCAATGTTAGATGTTGTTGTCATTGAGAAGGCAGGATTTAGCGGCGGACAGATTGTGACGACGGAACGCGTGGACAATTATCTGGGACTTTACGGAGAATCCGGATATTCGCTGGCAATGAAATTCAGAGAACATGCGGATGCACTTTCTGTTCCGTTTATAGACGCAGAAGTGAGTTCCGTGGAAAATGAATCCGAATATAAAAAAGTGCATTTAGAAGACGGTGAAACCATCTGCACAAAAAATGTGTTAGTGGCAACCGGTGCAGGGCATAAAAAACTTTCCGTAAAAGGGGAAGAAGAATTGACCGGTGCAGGCGTTTCGTACTGTGCAACCTGCGATGGTGCATTTTTTAAGAATAAAACGACGGCGGTTGTCGGCGGTGGTGATGTGGCGTTAGAGGATGCGCTGTATCTGGCAAATCTTTGTGAAAAAGTGTATTTGATTCACCGCAGGGAAGGTCTTCGCGCGGCTAAGGAACTTTCCGAAAAAGTGATGGCAGCGGAAAATATCGAATTTCTTCCTTATTATGAAGTGAAAGAAATTGCCGGAGACGGTATGGTACAGAAAGTGATTCTTACACAGAACCAGACCGGGGAGGAAAAAGAAATTGAGTTATCCGGTATTTTCATTGCTGTTGGCATGGAGCCGCAGACAGCATTTGTGAAGGATGTAGTCGAGAGAAACGATGCCGGCTATATTTGTGCCGGGGAGGACTGCCGGACGAATGTGCCGGGAATTTATGTGGCAGGCGATGTGAGAACCAAACCGCTTCGTCAGGTTATTACAGCGGTTTCCGATGGTGCCGTGGCAATTGCTTCTTTGGAGCAGGATAGAAATTAGGAAAGAGGGGTTGTTATGTATATTACGAGAAAGGGTCAGTATGCATTATTTTTTCTGATTGACCTTGCACTGCATGATGGCAGTACGGTGACGGTCAAACAGGTGGCTAAGGAATACGATTTGTCAGAGAAATATATGGAACAGGTGGCTTCTAAACTGCGTCACGCCGGGATTGTGCGCGTGATTCGCGGCAGCAAGGGCGGCTATTATCTTCCGGAAGAAACCAGACGATGTACCGCTAAAGATGTGGTCGGTGCCATTGAGGGCCAGCGAAATGCCGTGGATTTGGATGGCTACAGAGAAAGTGAAAACAACCGCACGATGAATGCACTGGTTCGCGATTTGGGTCAGGAAGTGGATCATGCTGTAGATGATGTGCTTGAGAGAGTTACACTCGCTGAATTGGTGCGGCAGTATCATGAGAGAGAGACGTTTTCCTACATTATTTAGGAGGAGAGTTTTTCAGGACTTCACAGTCGGCAGGGAAAAGTTTGAGTGTCATGCGCCGCTCCCGCTGATATGTGCGTAGGGGTATCGATATGCACAATACGCATATCAGATACCCACGCACATATAACGCATTCCACTCAAAACTTTTCCCTGCCGATTGTGGTGTGCTGAAAAAAATCATCCTTTTAGATAATGTAGGAAAACTTTTGCTATAGACCAATTGTGGGGGATGGATGGTTGGCTTGTGGTAAATGTTCGCGGTCAGTTGCTTTGAATTCCAGTAATTTCGTAGAAAAACTTTGTGACTCGTGGGTACAAACACGTGGGTATGAGGCTTGCGTATTTTGCATGCCCATACCCTTACGCGTTTGTTAAACGAAAGTGCCCACGAGACGCAAAGCTTTTCTACGAAATTACGGAAAGCAAAAAAAGAGCCAACGAACACTTACCACAAACAACAACTTATCTCTTGTATCAAAAGAAGAAAGATGTTATAATAGTATAGCACAATATTTATATATTATAGTTTTAATTTATCAAAAGGGGGAATTTTTGTGAATCAAAAAAAAGGTGCACGTCTTGCGTTGAAATTAAGTCTGACGGTGGTTATTCCGATTTTTCTGATAACGATTGCCGGAATTTTGTTGAGTGCATATAAACAAAGTGATTTATCTGAAGATTTAGTAAAACGAGAGATAAGCGGTATTGCCAGAAGTTTACGACAGACATATTTGGCAACTGAGGGGAATGAAAAGTTTGTCATGAAGGGGGATAATCTCTATAAGGGCAATACGATGTTGAGTGGAAATTATAAACTGGTCGACCAGCTAAAAAATGAGCAGGAAGTTGAAGTATCATTGTTTTTTGGTGATGTCAGAGAAGTGACAACATTAAAAGATGAATCCGGAAAACGTGAAATTAATACAAAAATGTCATCCGAGGTTTATGATACCTTGAAAAAAGGTGAAGAGTATTTTGCAACAAATATAGATGTGCTGGGAACAGATTATTATGGCTATTATGTGCCACTCTACCAGCCGGGTACGAAAGAGGTTGCCGGTAGTGTATTCTGCGGACGTACCCAGAATCAGGTGACACAGAGTCTCAGAAATACCATTATATCAATGGCGGTTGTTATGTTGACAATTTTTTTGGCGGCATTTATTATTGTACTTTTTATGGTGAAACGTATTGTAAAGAGTATTGATGGTGCCGTGTCAAATCTTGGTAATGTGGCAAAAGGTGCCCTTCAGTTTGAGATGAAGCCGGTACTTTTGGAACGAGGCGACGAGGTTGGTGATATTGCAAGAGCGATTCAGAGTTTGATTCATTCGCTCCGCGAGATTCTTACAAACATTACATCTTCTGCGAAAGCACTGGATGGTTTTTCAAATCAGTTTGCGGAATCCTTTGCGAATATTACGGATTCGGTTGACAGTGTAAATACGGCAGTTGAGGAAATTGCTTCCGGTGCGACCAGCCAGGCGGATGAAACGATGAGTGCGAACCAGCAGGTTGCTGAGATGGGACAGGCGTTGGAGGAGACTTCGGCAAATGTGGAGAACCTTCATGCTAGTTCTGAGAAGATGGAAGAATATAATGAGACCGCCGGCAGTAATCTGGAAGAATTAAATGCGATTAGTGAGCAGACAAAGCAGTCAGTTATTGAAGTACAGAAGCAGACCGATTTAACGAACCAGTCGGCAAAACAGATTAAAGAAGCAACTGAATTGATTACGGATATTGCTGCTCAGACGAATTTGTTGTCCTTAAATGCGAGTATCGAGGCGGCGAGAGCAGGTGAACACGGTAAAGGATTTGCTGTTGTGGCAGATGAGATTCGTGCCCTTTCTGAGCAGTCCCGCCAGTCGGCAGAAAAGATTGTTGAAATTGTGGATACACTTTTGGTGAATTCTGATACAAGCGTTCAGACGATGAGTAAGGTAATGGATAAGATTGGTGTTCAAAATGACAAGCTTTCGGAAACAAGCCAGATGTTCAATCTGTTACATAATGAGATTGGCACAGTGGCAGATGCCATTGAAAAGATTCGTAAGCAGGCAGAAGCTCTAGAGGATAAGAAAAATAAGGTTACATCAATTGTTGATGGATTGGCAGCAATTGCAGAAGAAAATGCAGCCAGCACGGAAGAAACCTCAGCATCTATGCTTGAGTTTAATGAAATTCTTTCGGTGTGCAATAAAGCGACCGGAGAACTTCGCAAACTGTCAGAAGAATTGGCTGAAAATACAAAACATTTTGATCTTTAAACGCGAAAAAGATGAAATAAAAACGAAAAACAGGGAAACCTTTGCGGCTTCCTTGTTTTTTTGTTTTTCCATTAAAATGACACTTTTCTATCACTATTTTTTGTGATAAAATATGAATCAGGAGGTGTTTATTTGCTAAGTGAAGAAAGAATTCGTAAAATGATACGATTGGCGGATTATGAAAAGGGAATAGGCAGCTCTGATTTGAAGCGAACCCACTATTGGCGGATGGATTATGTGCGTATGCAGATATTGAAGACAATATTGGCAGTATTTGTTGCTTTTGTTTTGGGTATTCTTTTATCAGTTTTATACCACATGGATTACGTTATGCAGCATGTCTGGGAGCTTCCTTACCGGACGATACTTATTTATGGCGGTATTGTATTTGTGGCGGCGGAGATTCTTTTTGTGATTTTTACTGCCAGAATTGCCGGGCGTGCGTATGATGAATCGCGTGCAAGAGTAAAAGAATATTATGTTACGTTGATGGAATTAGAGGAACTATATGAAAAAGAGGGAGAGGAGGAAACGTTATGATGATGGCTTTGCTTACCCTGAAAAGCAGGTTAAAGGGGTTTTTCGAAAAGCATTACCGGATTTTGAGGTGCTTTGGAAAGGCTGTTTTAATGATTATAACTTTGATGATTATCACCAGTCAGTTGAATTATCAGGCGTTTCTTGCCAATCACTGGATTGTGCTTCTTCTTGCCGTGATTTGTGCGGTTACACCGGATATGGCATCGCCTCTGTGTGTTTTCCTCGTGACGGAAATTGAAGTATTTCAGGTTTCTGAACTGATTGCGGTTGCCATTTTGCTGATTGTGTTGATTTACTATCTGTTGTTTGGACGGCTTGCGAATCGCCAGAGTGTAGTGCTGGCATCGGTTCCGGTGCTGAGTGTCCTTCAGATTAGCTATTTGGTTCCGATTGTGGGTGGCTTGTTCTTTTCACCGGTGATGATTCCGGCATTGATATCCAGCGTATTTTTCTATTTTGTACTGTGCGGTGTGCAGGAATATGCACTGGCGGCATCACGTATGACGCAGGAGAGTACTTTTTTTGAACCGCTGAAGTATCTTTTGGATTATTTGCGGGGAAATTTACTTTTGTACACATTGTTAGCGGCATTTGTGCTGACATTTATTTGTGTGTATCTGATTCGGAGAAGTAAGATACAGTATGCTTCGCAGATAGCAATTTTGGTAGGAGCCATATTAAACTTATCCATTTTGCTTTTTGCTAATATTTTTTTAGAGTTAAATGTGGATTTACTGTCGATGGTTGTATCTATTGTCGTCTGTATGCTGGTTGCTTACATGATACAGTTTTTTCGATTGACACTGGATTACCATGGAACACGTAAGCTACAGTTTGAAGATGATGAATATTATTATTATGTGACAGCAGTTCCGAAGATTAAAGTTGCCGCCGTTGATAAGACAGTGACAAGAATTGTCCCGGACGAGGATGATGAAAATCAGGATTTAAGAAGTGAATTGGAGAAAGAATTGGAAAATGATTTTAATAATTTTGAATAGATTGGAGCGTGTGGCGGATGTACACAATCATTAGTTTTTTTAGGGATTATGTGGCGTGGCTTACGATTCCCGACTTTACGATTACAGATGTGCTTGAAATTGCCATCATAGCCTTTGCCTTTTATCACATTATTTTGTGGATAAAAGATACGAGAGCATGGGTTTTGCTAAAAGGTATGGTGATTCTTGGAATTATTTTCTTAGTGGCACTTGTGTTGGAAATGAATGTTGTGCTCTGGGTATTCCAGAATGCGATGGTAGTCGGAATTATGGCACTTGTTGTCATTTTTCAGCCGGAACTTAGAAATGCTCTGGAGCAGCTTGGAAGAAAAAAGATTTTAAGCTCACTGACCTTTGATAATCAAAAGTCGAAAAATGAGAGATATTCGGCAGAAAGCATTGAAGCCGTGATAAAGGCTGTTTATGATATGGCACGTGTGAAAACGGGCGCATTGATTGTTGTGGAGAAAGAAATCCAGTGCCGCGAGTATGAGAGAACCGGAATTCCGATTGGTGCAAAAATCAGCAGTCAGTTATTAGTAAATATTTTTGAGCATAATACACCGCTTCATGATGGAGCAGTGATTTTACGCGATAACCGGATTGTGTCAGCGACGTGTTATCTGCCACTGTCTAACAATCTGGCAGTAAGTAAGGAATTGGGAACGAGACACCGTGCCGGTCTTGGCATCAGCGAAGTGTCGGATTCTCTTACTATTATTGTTTCGGAGGAAACAGGTTTTGTTTCATTGGCTTGTGATGGTAAACTTTATCGGAAAGTGGATGCGGACACACTGATGATACGTTTGCAGGAAGCTGCTAAAAGAAATCCGGATGAAGGAAAAATGAAATGGTGGAAGGGGCGCAAAAAAGATGAAAAAGAAACTGACCAGTAAATTAATGCTTAAAATTGTATCGGTGATTGTCGCTTTTTTGTTTTGGCTGGTTATCATTAATATAACGGACCCGACGACATCAAAAACATTTTATGACATACCGGTACAAATATTAAATGAAAATGTAATCACATCGGCAAATCAAGTCTATGATATTGTGGATGGTGATACGGTTAAGGTTACGGTAAAAGGAAAACGAAGTTTTGTAGAGACATTAAAGGAGTCTGATTTTACAGCAACGGCTGATTTGAGCGAATTGTCAAAAGTAAATGCAGTCAGTATTAATGTAAAGCTAAATAAGGAATCAACTTCCAGTGTTGATGTGGATTGGAATAATGCTGTTCTTAAAGTGGCCCTTGAAAAGCGCATCACAAAGAGTTTCAAAGTTGAGGTGGATTACGAGGGTGAATTGAGTGAGAATTACGTACTCGGTGAGATGACAGCAAAGCCAAATATGATTGAAGTATCCTGCGGAGAATCGAAATTCAAGAAAATTGATCATGTAGGTGTTATGGTCAGCTTAAAAGGTCAAAGCGAAGACTTTGATTCTGAATATTCGCCGGTATTATATGATGCGAATGGGGATGCTTTAAATGATGCAAATGTCAGCTTTAGCAATGATACAATTAAGGTGTCAACCCAGGTCTTATCGACCAAGGAAATACCGGTTTATGTGGAGACAGAAGGTGCACCGGCATCCGGCTATCGTCTGGTTCAGACTGATTATAAACCCGAGAGTATCCAGGTTTCGGGAACGAAAGAAGCACTGGAGAAAGAAGTCTCAATTAAGGTGCCGATATCGATTGCGAGAGCAAAAAAGGACATCGAAAAGGAAATTGATTTAAGGGAGTACCTGCCATCAGGGCTGTCGATTGTAGGGGAGACGACGACGGTTTCCGTCCGTTGTGATATTGAGAAGAATGGACAGCGTGTGCTGGGACTTACATCTTCGGATATTGCCGTGAGAAATCTGCCGAAAAATTATACAATGAATTTTGAGCCGGAAAACGGAAAGTATTCCGTAGAATTGTTAGGCGAAGATGCGACGTTAGCGGATGCCAAAGCTACCGGTCCTTTCATCATGGGTTGCCTGCAAC
>OGXJ01003137.1_pt1 | contig 10242 bp, 5 predicted proteins | sample 1576231 | NCBI WGS metagenome assembly OGXJ01 (sample SAMEA3541539, study PRJEB24748) | human gut metagenome | biome: human gut; feature: human-associated habitat; material: faeces | place: China | collected 2012
CATATCTTCATAGGTATCGTGTGCATTTGATTTGCACGATTGCTTATCACTATCTGTCAGATATAGATTATATACTGTTGACTCATATTCCATTATATAATCATACTCACATAAATCTATTGCCAGTTGTTTAGCATAATCCCTTGTAAACACACTGTCAAGTGAATTCTTAAAATGTGTATTCCAAAATTCATTAGCATCATCAGGATTATACTGTAACGCCATCTCATTTATCTTCTTTTCCACAACATACACATAATAAGAGAAATCTTTCAAAGTTATGTTCTCACTATTAATTGTTATAACATTTTCCTGTAAATGTTTCTCGTATATGAAATCTTTATTCTTATTATACCTGTATACAAGGAATCCAAGTGCAACTATAAAAGCCGCAAGGATTACCAATGCTATTACTTCTATTTTTTTGTTTTTTAATGCACCTTTTTCACTCATACAAGCCTCCAATCTTTTGTTTAAAAAAGAACCCCTTAACAATTAAATTATATGTTAAGGGGTTCATAACCATAATATCCGGATAATTATCTGTAAAGATAATTACTCAGGTATTTAATTTACAATTACTTGTATAAATCAACAAGCTTGAGTAAATGCTGATATCTCTCATTAGCAACTTCCTCAGACTTAGCAAAGAGTCTTTCTGCTCTTTCTGGGAATGGCTTAACAAGACGTGTATAACGTGCCTCATTGTTAAGGAAATCCTGATATGAGCCGTCGCCTTCCTTAGATGTTAATGTGAATGGATTCTTTCCTTCAGCCTTTAATGCAGGGTTGAATGAGAAGAGATTCCAATATCCAGCCTTAACAGCCTTCTTCATTTCATCCTGGCAGTGGTTCATACCACCCTTAGCGATACCGTGAAGTTCGCAAGGAGCATAACCAATGATTAATGATGGTCCGTTGTAACTTTCAGCTTCTTCGATAGCCTTTAATGCCTGTGCTGGGTTAGCACCAAGAGCAATCTGTGCTACATATACATAACCATAGCTCATAGCGATTTCAGCTAATGACTTCTTGCCGATTTCCTTACCAGCTGCTGCGAACTGGCATACCTCACCGATGTTAGAAGCCTTAGAAGCCTGTCCACCTGTATTAGAATACATTTCTGTATCAAATACCATAACATTTACATTCTCGCCTGAAGCAAGTACATGGTCAAGACCACCGAAACCGATATCGTAAGCCCAACCATCACCACCGAAGATCCATACAGACTTCTTAGCAAGGTAATCCTTCTTAGCAAGTACTTCTGGAGCTGTTGGGCATCCATCTGCTGCTGCCTTTTCAAGTTCTGCAATAAGAGCTTCTGTAGCTGGTGTGTTAGCCTTAGTATCATCCTTTGTCTCAAGGTACTTAGCTGCTGCTGCCTTAAAGCTATCTGTTGCCTTATCAGATGCAGCCATCTCTTCAATCTTGCCAATAGCCTGATCACGAAGAACTTTCTGTCCAAGATACATACCAAAACCATGTTCTGCATTATCCTCAAATAATGAGTTAGCCCAAGCTGGTCCCTTTAATGTATCTTTATTAACTGTATATGGTGATGTAGCTGCTGGACCACCCCAGATTGAAGAACAACCTGTAGCGTTAGAAATGTACATCTGCTCACCAAATAACTGTGTAATTAATCTTGCGTATGATGTCTCTGCACATCCTGCACAGCTTCCTGAGAATTCAAGGAGTGGCTGGTTATACTGAGAACCAATTGGTGTATTTACTAATGCTGGCTTAATATCCTTCTTACCTACGTTAGCTACAAGGTAATCAAATACTGGCTGCTCTTCTGCCTGTGATTCCTGTGGAACCATCTTAAGAGCTTCTCCAGCCTTAGGACATACAGTAACACATTCGCCACATCCCATACAATCTAATGGAGATACTGACATTGTGTACTTCATTGTTGTGTCTGTTGCATGCTTAGAATCAGCAAGCTTAATCTGTGATGGAGCTTCTGCCTGTTCCTTAGCATCAAGAATAAATGGTCTGATAGTTGCGTGTGAACATACGAATGCACAGCTGTTACACTGAACACAGCTTGCTGGATCCCACTCAGGAACCATAACGGCTGTTCCTCTCTTCTCGTATGCTGAAGCACCTGTCTCAAACTGACCATCTGCGATATCCTTGAAAGCAGATACTGGAAGGCTGTCACCATCCATCTTTCCGATAGGATCAAGAAGTTCGTTAACCATCTTAACTGTAGCAGGACGACCTGTTCTTTCAACTGGCTTCTTATCATCAACTGCTGTTGCCCAGTCTGCTGGTACTTCTACCTTATGTACTGCATCTACACCTGCATCGATAGCCTTGTAGTTCATCTCAACTACTGCATCACCCTTCTTGCTGTATGACTTCTTAGCTGCTGCCTTCATATATTCAACAGCTTCATCTATAGGCATTACATTAGCAAGCTTGAAGAATGCTGACTGTAAGATTGTGTTAGTTCTCTTACCCATACCGATTTCAATAGCCTTATCAATAGCATTGATTGTGTAAAGCTGGATATTATTCTTAGCGATATACTGCTTAGCTTCTGCTGGCATATGCTCGTTAAGTTCTTCGTCTGACCACTGGCAGTTAATCATAAAGATTCCGCCTGGCTTAACATCCTGAACCATCTTATAACCCTTAACAACATATGAAGGATTATGACATGCTACGAAGTCAGCCTGATTGATATAGTATGGACTTCTGATTGGGTTATCACCAAATCTTAAGTGGCTGATTGTGATACCACCTGTCTTCTTAGAGTCATACTGGAAGTATGCCTGAATATACTTATCTGTATGGTCACCAATAATCTTAGTAGAGTTCTTGTTAGCACCTACTGTACCATCACCACCAAGACCCCAGAACTTACATTCTACTGTACCAGAAGCTGAAGTAATAGGAGCTGGCTTAACCTCTGGAAGTGAAAGGTTAGTAACATCATCAACAATACCGATTGTGAATCTGTTCTTTGGCTCATCCTTCTCTAATTCCTTATATACAGCGAATACTGATGAAGGAGGAGTATCCTTTGAACCTAAACCATAACGTCCACCAACTAATGTGATATCGTTAAGACCTGCTTCACGAAGTGTTGTAGCAACATCAAGGTAAAGTGGTTCACCAAGTGATCCTGGCTCCTTAGTTCTGTCAAGAACAGCAACCTTCTTAGCTGTCTTAGGAAGAACCTTTAAGAGTGCCTTAGATGACCATGGACGGTAAAGTCTTACTTTAACAAGACCAACCTTCTCACCCTTAGCTGTTAAGTAATCAATAACTTCTTCTGCAACGTCGTTGATAGAACCCATAGCTACGATAACTCTGTCTGCATCAGGTGCACCATAGTAGTTAAATAAGTCGTAGTTAGTACCAAGCTTCTCGTTAACCTTCTTCATGTACTTTTCTACTACTTCTGGAAGTTCATCATATACTGTGTTACATGCTTCACGATGCTGGAAGAATACATCTCCGTTTTCATGTGAACCACGCATTGCTGGCTTGTTAGGGTTAAGTGCATGAGCACGGAACTCTTCAACCTTGTCCATTGGACACATTTCCTTAAGATCTTCATAATCCCACTTTTCAATCTTCTGAATCTCGTGTGATGTACGGAAACCATCAAAGAAGTTAATGAATGGAACCTTTCCATCGATAGCTGCAAGATGTGCAACTGGGCTTAAATCCATAACTTCCTGTGGGTTTGTCTCAGCAAGCATAGCAAAACCAGTCTGACGACATGCATAAACATCACTATGATCACCGAAAATGTTAAGTGACTGTGTAGCAACTGTACGAGCTGATACATCAAATACACAAGGAAGCTGTTCAGCAGCAATCTTATACATATTAGGAATCATAAGTAAAAGACCCTGTGAAGCTGTGAATGTTGTTGTAAGAGCACCTGCTGCAAGTGAACCATGTACTGTACCAGCAGCACCTGCTTCAGACTGCATCTCTGTTACCTTTACTGTGTTACCAAAAATATTCTTTCTTCCTGCTGCTGACCACTGGTCAACAACATCCGCCATTGGGCTGGAAGGAGTGATAGGATAGATACCAGCTACTTCTGTAAATGCATACGCAACATGAGCAGCGGCTGTATTACCATCCATTGACTGTTTTTCTCTAGCCATTGTTATATAACCTCCTAAATCGAAATATGAGATAATAATCTCTCTATATATGTATATTAGTATTATTCGACAAAAAAGTAAAGCCATTATCTAAAATCTATTGTACCTATTTTTGTAATATTTGATTATTCAGAACGCAAAAGTATTTTTACTATATTATTAAAATATATTCCAAAAAAATCTTTTTAAAAATTTAATATTTTTTCAAAAAAGTGTTAATTTTTTCTATAAAAAGGAATATAATGCTCTAGTTAGAATAATAAGTCAGGAGATAACACCTATGATTACAAAAGAACTTAAGAACAAAAAGCTTATAATAGTAATTACTTCTGTTGTAGTTGTACTATTGCTTCTTGTAATTTTATTTTTTTCCTTATTTAACATCAATATCATTGTAAATGGAAAAGAAAACGAAACAATAGAATATGGTGATACATATACAGAGGAAGGAGCTTCTGCTTCATACAATACACTTTCTTTTAAGAATAAATCTGTTGATGTATCAATAAGCGGCGAAGTAGACTGCTCTAAACTCGGAACATACCATATACATTACAAAGCTAAGAAAGGCTTTCTTTCATCGACTAAGACAAGAGAAGTTAAAGTCGTTGATACAGCTGCTCCCGTGATAGAACTTAACACAGTTGAGGGATATTACCCTAAGACAGGTGAAGCTTATAAGGAAGAAGGTTTTACAGCCACTGACAATTATGATGGTGATATTACCGATAAGGTTACACGCCACGAAAAGGACAATGTCGTTACTTACACTGTCAGCGACTCCTCTGGCAATAAGACAACTGTTACAAGAACTGTTGAATATAATGACGGAATTGCTCCTTCACTCACACTCAATGGTGACAGCCATGTAACAATTAAAGCCGGAACTAAATACAAAGATACCGGTGCTGCTGCCACAGATTCCCACGGCAATGACATTTCTGACAGCATAACAGTATCTGGTGAAGTTAAGAATTACCGTTCTGGTGACTATACTTTAACTTATACAGCTACTGACAAATTTGGCAACACCAACTCAATTGGCAGAACTGTAACTGTTGAAGCCGTAAAGCAGGCTGACTCTGCCGCTGTCAATCCCGGTTCAAAGGTTGTATACCTTACATTCGACGATGGTCCTGGTGCTTACACACAGCAGCTTCTTGACGTGCTTGCCAAATATAACATAAAAGTTACATTTTTTGTAACCAATGTAAACAGCGGATATCAGAATATGATTGCGAAGGAAGCCGCTGCAGGACATACAGTTGCAATACACAGTGCTTCCCATAATTACCAGCAGATCTATTCAAGTGTTGGTGCTTATTTTGATGATTTGAACGAAATGTCGGATATTATATATTCGCAGACTGGAAGCCGTCCAACATTAGTACGTTTCCCAGGTGGAAGTTCTAATTCTGTCAGCAAGAAATACTGCAAAGGAATTATGACAGAACTTGCAAAAGATGTTACTGACCAAGGCTATAAATACTATGACTGGAACGTATCAAGCGGCGATGCCGGTGGAACAACAAGCACAAGTGAGGTATACCAGAATGTAATCAATGGTATCCAGAGCCATAATGTATCCGTTGTATTACAGCACGATATTAAGAGCTTCAGCGTTGATGCAGTTGAGAGCATAATCCAGTGGGGACTTGCTAACGGATACACATTCCTTCCTTTGACAACATCAAGCCCTGATGTACACCACGGAATTAATAATTAATGAGCAGCAATCAATAATATGAACCCAAAATAATATCAATCAGTATTTAATATTAGAACAAAAAACTATGTATTACATCAGTCTTATCCAATCCTGATGTAATACATAGTTTTTTATTTTATATCTTTCCTTATTTCCCTGCCCTGTTAAGAGCTGCAAGATAACCAACAGCTGATAGTGCCGCCACATTTCCTTCCCCTGCCGCTTTAACATACTGATAAGGTACTCCTGTTATATCACCAGCCGCATATAAACCTTTTATATTAGACGCCATACTTTTATCTGTAATTACTTTGTTATCTTCTATCTTAATTCCCGGAACTAACTGGGCTGGCTTCATCGACTCCCTTAATACAAATATTCCGTCTGCCGCAAGTTCTCTATCCTCCATAATAAGAACCATTTTATCCCCCCTGCGTTCAATTGACAGCGGTTTTCCTTTAATAATATCAATATTATCTTTTAATGAATCTTTGCCTGCCTGTAATGTATTTATATCTTTATCCTTATTATAAAGAGGCATATAATACACCTTCTTAGCCGTCTGTGCAAGAAACTCTGCTTCGCTTAAAGCCTCCTCATTAAATCCTATAACTATCGCTTCTCTTTCTTTATATAAAGCGGCATCACAGGTAGCGCAATAGCTTACACCACGTCCAAGATTTTCATATTCACCTGCATATGGCTTTGTAACATCTACACCTGTTGCAAGTATAACTGTAAGTGCCTCATAATTGTTCTTTTTGCCCTGTATATGAAAATATTTTCCCATTGCATACACTGCATTTACCATATCCTCTGTTATATCTATTGAAAGACTTTTAAGATGATTGTTAAATGCCTGTGACAGTTCCTTACCTGTAACATCAATAAAACCAGGATAATTCTTTATCGTATGTGCCTTTGACACTTTATCACTAATCTTGTTATTACCTATAAGGAGTATATTCCTGCCTCTTATCTTAGCAGTTATTGCAGCTGACACACCCGCTGGGCCTGTTCCTATTATAGCTATATCGTATCTTTCCATATCTTAATTCCTTTCCTGCCTTTTATGTTTAATCACATTATTATTAACAAAATGATTAATATACCAAACATTGCTTAATCGTTTTTGCTTTTTAATATATTATAAACATACTAACGCATATTATAATAATTGTAAAATCAAAAAAGATGCAGACACATTTTATTGATATCGCACTGCCACTTAACAGCAGTCATATCCAAAATGTGTCTACATCTTTATGGGTAATATTAAATCAAATTTATTGGGAATTAGTCATCTTCGCCCTGAAGTGCATCGTATCCTGTTTCACCTGTACGAACCTTTACTACATTTTCCACATCATATACGAATATCTTACCATCACCGATATGACCTGTGTAAAGTACCTTTCTTGCGGCATTAATAACATCCATTACAGGAACTTTGGAAATAACCATTTCAACCTGTACCTTAGGAAGAAGCTGCATTTCCATCTGAACTCCACGGTAATACTCTGGAGCACCCTTCTGAGCGCCACAGCCAAGTACCTGCGTAACTGTCATACCAGTTACTCCGATGTCGTTCATAGCCTTCTTTAACTTTTCGAAACGCTCCTGCTTCATAAGGATTTCTACCTTAGTAATCTTATTCTCATCTGGAATATCAGATGTCTTAATCATAGCTGGAACTGAATTTTCCATACTTTCTGAACCAACTGATACAACATTTTCATATGTTATATCTGGCATACCTGCTGTACCAAGTTCAAATCCTGCATATGCACTTGTAAGTCCGTGCTCACATATATCAAGACCCTTTATTTCCTCTTCCTCTGTAGCTCTAAGTCCAATTGTTACCTTGATTACAAAGAATACGATTGTCATACATACAGCAGCCCATGCTGCTACTGATACAAAACCTAATAACTGAAGTCCAAGCTGTGTAAATCCGCCACCGTAGAATAAACCTTCTGCCTTAATCGCACCACTCTCAATAGCAATTGCATAACCAGGGGCTTTGCTTGTAGCAAATAAACCAACTGCGATTGTACCCCATATACCATTCATCATATGAACAGCTACTGCACCAACCGGGTCATCAATGTGAAGCTTATAATCAAGAAGCCATACACCAAATACCACCAAAAGACCTGCTACAATACCTATTACTATTGCACCTGCTGCATCTGTTACATCACAAGAAGCTGTAATAGCTACAAGTCCTGCAAGTGAAGCATTAAGACACATTGAAACATCCGGCTTACCATATTTAACCCATGTGAATATCATACAAGTTACAGTTGCAATTGCTGGTGCAACTGTTGTTGTAAGGAATACCGAACCTAAATCCTCAATTGTTGTACAAGCTGCACCATTAAATCCATACCAGCCAAACCATAATATAAATACACCAAGTGCACCAAGTGGAATACTATGTCCTGGGAAAGCATTAACCTTAACTACCTTACCATTTTCATCTTTAACAAATTTACCAATACGAGGTCCTAATATCTTAGCACCTATAATAGCTGATATACCACCAACCATATGTATACAACAGGAACCTGCGAAATCATGGAAGCCTAACTGTGATAACCAGCCTCCGCCCCATATCCAGTGTGCTTCAATAGGATATACAAGTGCCGATATAACACCTGAATATACACAATATGAAAGGAACTTTGTTCTCTCTGCCATAGCTCCTGATACAATAGTAGCTGTTGTTGCACAGAATACTAAATTAAATACAAAACTTGAAAAATTGAAATTATCATAAGCTGTAAAAATATCAAATCCAGGTTTTCCAATAAAACCAAATAAATCTTCACCTAATAATAAACTGAAACCTATTACTATGAATACTACTGTTCCTATACAGAAGTCCATAAGGTTCTTCATAATAATGTTACCTGCGTTCTTAGCTCTGGTAAAACCAGTCTCAACCATTGCAAATCCTGCCTGCATCCAGAATACTAATGCAGCACCTATAAGAAACCATATACCAAATGTCTGGTCGCTTATCAAGCTTGTTAATTCTTCTATTGCCATATTCGTTTCCTCCCTGTTCGTGCCGGCACATAATATTTATTTATGTACCCTTGACAAATACTTTTTATTGTGGTTGATGAAGTTGATCAGGTTTCATCTGGTATCATAACAGTTGTTACTAAACGGCTGCTTTATTCCTATAGTTAAATAAAACAAAAAAAGACGTGTAACCATATATAATGGATACACGCCTTTGTGCAATCAACTGTTTGATTTATGTGTTTAATTATACATATCTTTCCAAATAAGTATTGAAAAAATCGGACATATTATTGACTTTTTTAATATTTGTTTTATTATTATTTTATAAATGTAATCAAATATACTACTTATCAACATTATTTTAATGTCTATAATATCAGAAGTGAAATGACTTTGACACTGATATTATAATAATACCAATTAATGCAATTATAAAATCAGGAGGGTACTTATGAAAGAACATTTACACCAGCCATTATTATTTAATCCAGCAATATATAACAGCTCAGATGGTAAACAGCACATCAATTACAAATATATAAACGTGCCACAGACTATGCTTGTATATGCCATAGACAACACCACCGGCTCTGCAAGTAGGAAAGTATCCACTCTTATTCCATGCTCTAGTGCAGAATGGATAATAGGATATAATAAGAATAACAGCAGTTCTTCCTTCTACTGTATTGGACCAGTAAGCAGACGTTTTGACTATACTTTTGGAGATTTTGATTATTATTTTGGAATTCGTTTTGCGGATAATGGCTGTTATTTTGCACCATCCGTTGATGACAGCGTGCTTCCAGCTTCAATTGCCAATCAGGTATTTGAATACGAACCTGCCACAGAGTCTTTTGAATACAGACTTATATCTGAATTAATTCAAGCCGAAGATTTTGACGGACAGCTTGAAGCTTTAATATGTTTCCTTAATGTCAGCAAGAAATATATAGCTGTCCCTGACAATATCATACATATGGCTAATGAGATAAAGAAAGCTTCCGGCAATATTCATATATCTGATTTATCCGAAATGTCAGGGTACTCTGAACGGCACATTAACAGATTATTCAAATCGGCATATGGTGCAGGTCCTAAAGATTACTGCAAGAATATCAGATTTCAGAAAATCATATCTGATATTATAAATGACCCATACAAAGAAAACAGCGATTATATTGCCAATGCCGGATATTCTGACCAGGCACATTTCCAGAGGGAATTCAAGGCTTACACAGGCATTACACCTAGAACTTTTATTAAGGAATTAACCGCATAATATATTATATAACTATACTGTCAATTAAATTACCTGACTGAATTTTTCAGAGTTATAAAATATGCGTGGTGCTTACCGCC
>OGXJ01003146.1_pt1 | contig 10214 bp, 8 predicted proteins | sample 1576231 | NCBI WGS metagenome assembly OGXJ01 (sample SAMEA3541539, study PRJEB24748) | human gut metagenome | biome: human gut; feature: human-associated habitat; material: faeces | place: China | collected 2012
TATCTTCGTCAATATCCTCCCAGCCGTCAGCCACAACGCCGCCTCTGCCGAAGTACGAGCTGCTTTTCCAAATGCGCGGCGCTCAAGCGGGTGGAAATGCCCGCCAGCGTCACGCAGATCGGCGGCGGCGCGTTCTTCGGGTGCAGCAAGGAGCTGAGGCTCTACGGCGCGGAGGATGCGCCCGCAGCGCAGTACGCCCGGCTCAACGGGCTGACGTTCGATTTCCAGAGCTGGAAGGACGACGAGGAGCTCGTGCTCCGCGAGGAGGAGGACGGCACGCTGACCGTTTTGGGCGCGCGGCAGACCGCGCCGCACCGCATCGAAATTCCGACGGAAATCTGCGGCAGGCGCGTGGCGGCGATTGCGCCGAAGGCATTTTTTGCCAGCGGCACGCTGGAGCAGCTCGTCGTGGGCGGCGGCGTTCGCGAAATCGGCGAGAGCGCGTTTTTCGGCTGCCGCCAGCTCGTCAGCGTCAGCTTTGAGCGCGGGCTGGAGCAATTAAAGGACAGCGCTTTCGCCGGGTGCGAGAGCCTGACGCAGGTGACGCTGCCTTGGGGCACGAGCGCGGTCGGGCGCATGGCGTTTTTCGGCTGCACAAGGCTCTCGTTTGTCAAAATGCCGACGACGACGCGCGTTTCGGATTTCGCTTTCGACGGCTGCGCGCCGGGGATTCGGGTGTTCGGCGGCGTTTACGCGGGCAGGATGAACCCGATCGGCGAATAAAAACGAACGAAAAAAGAATATTGCGACGAGAGGCTGTCAAGCCGATAAGACCGGGATTATAAGAACGGTCTGGATTGAGCTTGACGGCCTTTTTTGTCGGTTGGAAAGCGGAGGAAAAAGCGTATAGAGAACGCCTTTCGCGCTCAAACTGGTATAAACGGCAGCGGAGGCGAGAGCATGAGGGCGAAATGGACGGATTTGGCCGTGGAGGCGGCGGGCGGCGAGCTGCCAGAGTGCTCCTGTGCGGATAAATGTGCCGAGGGCGGCCTGTCGCGCACGGTCGTGAAGGTGGAGGACGAGGCGAGCGCGCGGAGGCTGGGCAGGCCGATGGGCACCTATGTCACGCTGGCCTGCGAGCAGGCGCTGACGGTTTCGCTGGAAACGCGGCGCGCGCTGGCGGCGGAGCTGGCGAAGACCCTTCGCGGCATGCTGCCCGAGGGCATAAAAACGGCGCTGGTCGTCGGGCTGGGCAACCGCAGCGTCACGCCGGATTCCCTCGGCCCACGCACGGCGGAGCGCGTGCTGGTGACGCGGCACATCGGCGACAGCCTGCCGTGGGGCGCGGAGCTGAACAGCGTCTGCGCCGCCGCGCCGGGGGTGCTCGGCGTGACGGGCATGTAAACATATCTATTATCTATTCTTGGTTTAATGGGCACAAATATAGCCATTATTTCTTTTTATAATAAGGTGGAGAGTCTCTAATGTTTTAATTATTATTAATTTATAGTACTTTGTAATGCAAGGTACTTGGGTAATGCATATATTTGTGCCATCTAAAAGAAGTGAATAATGAAAGTAGACAATGTAAAATCACAGATGAGGAAAGGCATGCTTGAATATTGCATCATGCTTTTGCTGCACAAAGAGCCTGCCTATGCTTCTGATATTATTCAGAAATTGAAAGAAGCCCAGCTGATTGTAGTGGAAGGCACCTTGTATCCATTGCTTACCCGTCTGAAAAATGACGACTTGTTAAGTTATGAATGGGTGGAATCTACCCAAGGACCTCCCCGCAAGTACTATAAACTCACTGAACAAGGAGAAACCTTTTTGGGAGAACTGGAAATTTCCTGGAAAGAACTTAACGACACAGTGAATCATATAGCCAATAGATAATCCGAAAAAGAAGAAATAAAAATGAAAAAGACATTGACCATAAATTTAGGAGGAATAGTTTATCATATAGATGACGATGCCTACCGACTGTTAGACAATTATCTGTCTAATTTGAAACATTATTTTCGTAAACAGGAGGGTGCGGAAGAAATTGTAGACGATATTGAGATGCGTATTGCCGAACTGTTTGCCGAGAAAGTAACTGAAGGAAAACAGGTCATCACAGTTTCGGATGTAGAAGAAATTATCGCCCGCGTAGGCAAACCGGAAGATTTTGGCATTGCTGACGAGGATACAGATTCACAGAGAAGAACGGAACAAGCATCGTCCGCTAATCAAAATAATACGCAAACCTCTGCCCAACGTCGCTGGTTCCGTGATCCGGATAATAAATTGTTGGGTGGTGTGGCAGCAGGACTGGCAGCTTACTTCGGTTGGGATATCACATTGGTGCGTATCCTGATGATTATTCTGGTGTTTGTGCCTTATTGCCCGATGATTATCCTTTATATTATCGGATGGCTCGTTATTCCGGAAGCTCGTACCGCCGCAGAAAAGTTAAGTATGCGTGGAGAAGCGGTAACCATTGAGAATATTGGCAAAACAGTGACAGACGGCTTCGAACGGGTAGCAGATGGGGTTAATAATTATGTGAACTCCGGTAAACCTCGTACCTTTCTTCAAAAGATAGGCGATGTATTTGTTTCCATTGCTGCCGTTCTCTTTAAGATATTTTTGGTAGCTCTTGTCATTCTTTGTTGCCCTGTCTTGTTCGTATTGGCTGTCGTATTGGTAGCGTTGGTATTTGCGGCAATTGCTGTGGCAGTCAGTGGAGGAGCTTTACTTTATGAATTGTTGCCTGCCATCGACTGGATGCCGGTTGCTTCCGTCTCTCCTATGATGACATTATTAGGTACGATTGCCGGAGTTGCCCTCATCGGTATTCCATTAGGAGCTTTCTTGTATACTATCTTGCGCCAGCTATTCCATTGGTCGCCAATGGGAACAGGTTTGAAATGGTCGTTACTGATTTTATGGATATTGGGTGCGGTCATTATGGTTATCAATCTTTCTGCTCTTGGCTGGCAACTGCCTTTGTATGGGCTACACTGCTGTTAACTAAGCCTCATTCTATTAAAAAAGGATAATATTTATTCTTTTATAAGTAAATGTACCCCGATAGTGTGTCCGGGGTACATTTTTTGTTTTCCCTTATTCATCGTAAATCGAGATTTTTTAGTAAGTTTGTAAATACGTATTCAGGAAATAAAATGGGTGAACATATATGTTTTAGGAGAAACGAACGTTTAGCGACAGTCAACCCTTATTGGAGAGGAAATCCGATGGTGCGCGGGCGTTTTTTTAATCGGCAGCATCGCTTCCGTCCGGGGATGGGGAGTGTGTTGAAATGGCGTCTTTCGCCCAATCCCCAACGCAAAGAGAAGAAGACGGTGAAATGGGACCCGAAAGTTTGTTATCTTCGCTCATTGGATGCGGTGGTAGGAGATTCCCTGATATGGCTCGGACATAATTCTTTCTTTCTGCAATTAGCAGGTAAACGAATCATGTTCGATCCTGTGTTCGGCAGTATTCCTTTTGTGAAGAGACAGAGCGAGTTTCCCGCTAATCCTGACATATTTACGGGGATTGATTATCTACTTGTCAGCCATGACCATTTCGATCATTTGGATAAACAGAGTATAGCCCGCTTACTGAAGAACAACCCGCAAATGAAACTTTTCTGCGGCTTGGGAACCGGTGAACTGATTCAGGGATGGTTCCCTGAAATGAAAGTGATTGAAGCCGGATGGTATCAACAAATGGAAGATGAAGGATTGAAGATCACGTTTCTGCCGGCACAACACTGGAGCAAACGTTCCGTACGCGATGGCGGTCAGCGACTGTGGGGAGCTTTTATGCTGCAAGGAAATGGGATTTCTCTTTATTATAGTGGTGATACGGGTTATTCCAGCCATTTTCGTGAGATTCCCGATCTGTTCGGAGCACCGGATTATGCTTTGTTAGGTATCGGTGCATACAAACCTCGCTGGTTTATGCGTCCCAACCATATATCGCCATACGAATCCTTGACTGCTGCCGAAGAAATGAATGCAGGTCTTACCATTCCCATGCATTATGGCACATTCGACTTGTCTGACGAGCCTTTGCACGATCCTCCGAAAGTTTTTGCAGCAGAAGCAAAGAAACGGAAGATTCCAGTGGAGATTCCCTATTTGGGAGAGATTGTAAAATTGAAAAAACAGAAATAATTAGAAACGAATAAAGAGATGAAGAAATTAGAAGTAAAAGACCTGAAAGAAAACTTTTTCGAAGCGATTGGAAAAGAGTGGATGCTGGTTACGGCCGGAACAAAAGAGAAGTTTAACACGATGACAGCAAGTTGGGGTGGCATCGGTTGGCTGTGGAACAAGCCTGTTGCTTTCGTTTTTATCCGTCCCGAACGGTATACGTATGAATTTGTAGAGAAGAACGATCACCTGACTCTTTCTTTCTTAGGGGCAGAAAATAAGAAGATTCACGCTATTTGTGGTTCTAAGTCGGGACGTAATATAGATAAAGTAAAAGAGACCGGATTGAAGCCAGTGTTTACAGAAAATGGCAATGTGTTGTTCGAGCAGGCACGATTGAGCCTGGAGTGTAAGAAGCTTTATGCTGACGGTATCAAACCGGAATGTTTTCTGGATAAGGAATCATTGGAAAAGTGGTACGGTGGTGCTCATGGTGGTTTCCACAAGATGTATATTGTAGAAATTGAAAATATTTATTCGGAGTAAGATTTAGCCGATTTATGATGGATGCAATGGAGAAGGCTCTGAACTCAAGTAGATTGAGAACAGAGCCTTCTTTTATTTTACTTTATTGGAAAGTCGTTAAGCACAGATTATATGAAATATGCAGTTTTAGTGAATCAAATGACCGTGAGATTCGTATAATCCGTGCTTTAAAATTTTACTTAGATGGAGCTTTCTTCACCCATTTATCCAACCATTCAAAGAATGTGCGTTGCCATAAAACTCCATTCTGCGGTTTCAATACCCAGTGGTTTTCATCCGGATAAATCAGCAACTCTGCAGGAACACCACGCATCACGGCAGCATCGAAAGCAGCCATTGCCTGATTAGCCAGAATACGGTAGTCTTTTTCTCCATGAATACAGAGAATAGGAGTATCCCATTTCTCTACGAATAGGTGAGGAGAGTTGGCAAACGTACGCTGTGCCACCGGATTCTGTTTTTCCCAGTATGCGCCTCCCATATCCCAGTTGGCAAACCATTTTTCTTCAGTTTCCAGATACTGCATTTCCATGTTGAAGATACCATCATGAGCAATGAACGCTTTGAACCGTTTGTCGTGATGTCCGGCCAACCAATATACGGAGAATCCTCCGAAGCTGGCACCTACGCATCCCAGACGATCTTTGTCCACATACGGCTCTTTTGCCATTTCATCGATAGCAGTGAAGTAATCCTTCATACACTGGCCACCGTAATCGCCGCTAATCTGTTCGTTCCATTCCACACCGAATCCCGGCAAACCGCGACGGTTCGGAGCAACGATGATATAATCATTAGCTGCCATAATCTGGAAGTTCCAGCGATAAGACCAGAACTGGCTTACCGGACTCTGGGGACCTCCTTCGCAGAACAACAATGTCGGATACTTCTTGTTCGGGTCAAATTGCGGGGGATAGATTACCCATGTCAACATTTGCTTGCCGTCAGTAGTCTTCATCCAGCGACCTTCCACCTTACCCATTTCCAATTGGTCGTAGATCAACTTGTTCTCTTGTGTCAGTTGAGTTGCCAAACCGTCTAATGCTACTGCATAAATTTCATCACCCATGCTCATCGAATGACGTTTTGCAATCAGTTTATCCCCGAATAAAGCGACCCCTTCATAATCATACATTCCGGAAGTAATGGCTTTAACAGAATCATTCGCCAGATTAAGTGCATAAATCTGTGATTCTCCGTGCCATACTCCTGTGAAGTAAATAGTCTTGGCGTCAGCTCCCCATACAAATGCGTCTACATTCGATTCAAAAGCTTTGCTGATAAAACGCTTTTCACCCGTCTCCAGATTCATGATGAACAAGCGGTTTAAGTCAGCCTCGTAGCCGTCACGCTCCATGCTCTGCCAGGCAATATACTTGCCGTCCGGTGAATATTGCGGATTTGTATCATATCCTTTATTTTCTTCGGTGATATTTTTCGTCTCTTTGGTATTCAGGTTATACACATAAATATCCGAGTTGGTTGAAATGGCATACTCCAACCCTGTTTTTTTTCGGCAGGTATAAGCCACCTTATCCGAAGTTGTATTCCAAGCCAGTTGCTCTATGCCGCCCCAAGGCTTCATCGGGCTTTCGTAAGGTTCGCCTTCAAGAATATCTACAACATTTGAAATGCCGTTGCCGTCAAAATCTGCAATAAAAGGATGTGGAGCAGTCGTTACCCATTCATCCCAATGCTTGTACATCAGGTCAGTGACGATGATACCTGTGGCTTTCGGGAGGTCCGGATACTTGTCAGCCGTACTCTCTTTAGTTTTTACCTGTGAGATAAATAGCAGTTTCTTGCCGTCCGGTGAGATAGAATATCCTTCGATGTCACCGTCGTAGTTGGTCAGTTGCTTGCGTTCGCTGCCGTCCGGATTCATTTCGTAGAGCTGGCTGCTTCCATTGTCGTTACTCAGAAAGGCGAGCTTAGTACCTCCTTTTATCCATGTCACTTCATTTTCCTGATAAGGTGTGCGTGTGATCTGTTGGTTATCGCTACCGTCTGCGTTCATCACGAAAACTTCGCGGTTACTCTTGTTCTCCGGTACGCTGTAATAGGCCACCGTATACGCAATTTTCTTTCCGTCAGGCGATACTGCGAATCCGCCGATACGTCCCATAGCCCAAAGTGCTTCGGGAGTCATGCGCTTCCCTTCGATCTTAATATCCGATTTCTCGATAAGCACCTGGTCTGTCTTGCCTGCGTCTTTGGTTCCTCCGCAGGCAGCTAACAACATTGCTGCCGACATCATAAATAAATTAGCTTGTCTCATATATTTTATAAAATGTTTATTTTCTTGCGAAGATAATGAAAAAAGGATTCAAATCTTCTTTTTCTGCCAATTTCCTTTCTTCATATACCTGTAACAGAATATTAGAATGAAAATGCCGTATACACTTTCCGTAGTCCAGGCAAATGCGATATCCATTCGCATATATAGTATAAAGTAGGTTGCATAAGTAACATAGATTGCCAGTACACACAGTTCCATAGCTAAAGCCGTGCGCGTGTTTCCCGTACCGGATACCGACTGAAAATAGACGTTGGCAGGTACTAGAACCAGATAGGCCGAGCATAACACCCAAAGAGAAGGAATAGACGCTTCCCGCAAATCAGGCATATCCGTGTAAATACTCAGAACCAGATCCGGGAATAGACAGAAAAAGATCAATATTGGAATTACAAATACATACCCGATGCGGATATGCTGCCTGATAGTTCCCCGTACACAATCCTGTTCGCCTGCACCGATAAGGTTGCTGACCAGCGAACCGCAGGTAGCGGCAAAAGCCATTGCAATCATAAACGGAATCCCCGATACATTGCGGATTATATTGGCAATAGCCAGAGACCGTTCTCCAAGATGTTCCACAAAAAGGAAGAACATAAACCAAGTAGACAGAGAGACGAAGTTCTGAATCATAGTCCAGACTGAAACATTCAGAATCCGTTTCAGCGTCTGACTCCGGAATTTAGGCAGGATATTCAAAGCATACTTCTTGCAGTCAATCCGTTTCCAAGTATAGATGATAAAGAAAATCACCGATACCAGTTCCGATAAAGACGAACCGATAGCAGCCCCTGCAATACCCAGTTGCGGGAACCCGAATTTACCGAAGATCAGGATATAATTGAATACCACATTCGATAACACCATTACGATCGAGTTTAGTGTCAACGTCTTGGTCTGTGTCGTTCCTACAAAGAATGCGCGGAATATCACACCGACAAACGAGAAAAAGAAGCCATAAACCCTCCAATGGATGTAACTTTCGGCTGCATTATAGATATGTGGGGATGAAATGATATTCTTCAGGATATGTGGTGAAAATACAACAGACAGTGTAAATAGTATAGCTGCCACTACCAATAAGAAATAGACACCTTGATAGAAGATCGGACCGATTTCTTTGTAATTACCTTCACCGTTACGGCGTGCAATCAAAATCTGTGCTCCGATACTGAAACCGAATGCCATCATAAAGATAGCGAGGTAGTATACACCGGCAATGGCAGATGCCCCCAGTTCAATCTCGCCGACACGTCCCAGAAAAGCAGTATCCGTCATGCCGATGAGCTGCTCCATAATCAGGCTAATCAGAATAGGGTAGGCGATAGTCCAGATTTGTTTATAAGTATATTTAGTTTTCATACGATTAATTATTAGAGAAAGAAAGCCGGGCAACCAAAAATAGGTGTCCGGCTTTCTCAGAATATATTCAGGAAATTCTCCTTATTTCTTATTCTGTCTTTGCTGCTGCAACTGTTCCTGTTGCTTTTGCATCGCCTCCAAGCGGGCAGCAAATCCGGTCTTTTTCATTTGTTTCGGATCCTTCTTATTCGCTTCCAGAATAGCCAACAATTTCGTTTCATTGGTCGTTTTGCGAAGAAGAATCATAGTTCCCACACTAATCAATGTCGATACGAAGTAGTAATAGTTCAAGCCTGACGGATAATCGTTCAAGACAAACAAGAACATAATCGGCATCAGATACATCATCCACTTCATCGCCGCCATTTGCGGTTGTGCTCCTGTGTCCTGCATCGACATTGTATACTTCGTATTCAAGATGTTTGTTACCGTCATCAGCAAGCAGAACAAGCTGAGGTGGTTACCCAGGAACGGAATATGGAATGGGAACGTGATGAATGCATCATAAGTAGAAAGGTCATCTGCCCACAAGAAACTTTGTTGACGCAATTCAATAGCGCTTGGTACAAACATAAACAAGGCCATTAAAATCGGGAACTGTAATAACATCGGCAGACAGCCGCCCATTGGACTCACACCATACTGACTGTAGAGTCCCATGACTTCCTGTTGCTTCTTCATTGCATCTTCCTGCTTCGGATACTTCTTGTTGATTTCGTCGATTTTCGGTTTCAGTACACGCATCTTCGCAGATGACATATACGTTTTCCAGGTAGCGGGGTAAACCACGACTTTTACCATGATAGTCAGAATCAACAGTACGATACCCATGCTCAAGCCCCAACCGGATAACCAGTCGAATACGTTGATTGTGATAAACTGATTAATCCAGCGAATCAACGGCCAGCCCAGATATACCAGTCTGTGAAGCTCCCATTTCTCAGTACGGCCTTTATCCAACGCTTTCAGTGTCTTAAAGTGGTTTGGACCGAAATAGAAGTGCATCTCTGTCGGTTCTTTTCCGCTAGGATCAAAGAAGGTATTCATTTCAGCGGAATAATCTTTGATATATCCGCTGCCTTGCTGTTCCATTCTTGATTTTACGGAAACCTTATCGAAGTCCTGTTCGGCGATGAATACAGAAGAGAAGAACTGATTCTTAAAAGCTACCCAGTCGATGTGTCCTTGCAGCTCCTGACTATCATCTTTGGCAGCCGACAAGTTATCTACATCATCTCCCGTTACTTTATAAGTCAACTCAGACAGACGGTTCTCATAAGTGAAACCTTTTTCCAGTTGGCGGGCACGTTGGGACCAGTCAATATCTACATAGTTAGTGCTGGCCAATTTGTCTGCCATACCTGTCGCTTTGATTTCAAAGTTCATCAGGTAGCTGTCCGGTTTCAGTGTATAGATGAAATCGATGTAGCTTGCGCTATCCGCAGCCAGACGCATAGTCACGCTGCTGTCCGTCTTGTTCACTGCTTCAAAGAAGTAATCCTTTGCCTGGATCGCCCCTTCCTTGTTATAGAAGTTGAAGTTCATCGAAGCATCATCACCGTCGAACAGTACAATCGGTGTCTTTTTATCCTGTGCCATGTACTCTTTCAGTGTAGCTGAATATACACGTCCGCCTTTTGTTGCAAAAGTGATTTCCGCTACATTGTTCTGGATGCTGATTTTAGAATCAGTTCCGTGCATGGCGTTGAAGAACAAGGCGGAAGAATCGGCTGTTGTTGCAGCTTCTTTCTTGTTGTTGGCCAATGCGGCTTCCGTTTTCGCTTTCAGCGCTTCCTCTTGCTGTTGTACCAAGGCAATGGAATCGTAGTATTTCTTCTGTGCAGCAATCTGCTCCTCGCTCGGACGGCTCAGAAAACTGAATCCTACCAATAATATACCTATTAAAACGAGACCTGTAATGG
>OGXJ01003150.1_pt1 | contig 10210 bp, 5 predicted proteins | sample 1576231 | NCBI WGS metagenome assembly OGXJ01 (sample SAMEA3541539, study PRJEB24748) | human gut metagenome | biome: human gut; feature: human-associated habitat; material: faeces | place: China | collected 2012
ATAACCGCAAGTTCAACTGTTTCGTGCGCCCGAAGTATGACGGCTCGCACCAGACCTTCCCCGACCTCAATCTGAAAGGATTGGCAAGCCGTGGTATTCAAAGCGTTTATCCGTCGCAGAAGGATTGCGTCTGGATGATAAAACAGAACGGCGGCGGGATATGCGACCATGAAGTAGGAACAGGTAAAACGCTGATAATGTGCATTGCAGTGCATGAAATGAAGCGTCTTAACTTGGCGCATAAGCCGATGATTATTGGTCTGAAAGCCAATGTCGCGGAGATTGCCGCCACTTATCAAGCTGCCTATCCGAATGCCCGCATCCTCTACGCTTCGGAAAAGGATTTCTCGACCGCCAACCGTGTGCGTTTCTTCAACAACATCAAAAACAACGATTACGATTGCGTCATCATGTCGCACGACCAGTTCGGGAAAATACCGCAGTCACCGGAGTTGCAGCAGCGCATCTTGCAGGCGGAGCTTGACACGGTAGAGGAAAACCTCGAAGTCCTGCGGCAGCAGGGCAAAAACGTGTCGCGGGCGATGCTGAAAGGGCTGGAGAAACGCAAACACAACCTTGAAGCGAAACTGGAGAAGGTGGAACACGCCATCAAGTCGCGTACGGACGATGTGGTGGACTTCAAACAAATGGGCATCGACCACATTTTCATAGACGAGAGCCACCAATTCAAGAACTTGACCTTCAACACACGGCATGACCGTGTGGCGGGGTTGGGAAACTCGGAAGGAAGCCAGAAAGCCCTGAATATGCTCTTTGCTATACGCACCATACAGGAGCGTACTGGCAAGGACTTGGGGGCGACATTTCTTTCCGGCACGACCATATCCAACAGCTTGACGGAATTGTACCTGCTCTTCAAGTACCTGCGTCCGAAGGAACTGGAACGGCAGGATATTCGGTGCTTCGACGCATGGGCGGCGATTTTTGCAAAGAAGACGACCGACTTTGAGTTCAATGTAACGAACAACGTGGTTCAAAAGGAGCGTTTCCGCTACTTCATCAAAGTGCCGGAGCTTGCCGCCTTTTACAACGAAATCACCGACTACCGCACGGCGGAGGACGTGGGTGTGGATCGTCCGCACAAGAACGAGATACTGCACCACATACCGCCCACACCCGACCAAGAGTATTTCATCAAACAGCTGATGGAATTTGCGAAGACGGGCGACGCCACGCTGTTGGGCAGGTTGCCGCTGTCTGAAACGGAGGAGAAGGCGAAGATGCTTATCGCTACCGACTACGCGCGGAAGATGGCTTTGGATATGCGCATGATAGACCCCAATTACGAAGATCACCCCGACAACAAGGCGAGCCACTGCGCCAAGATGATAGCGGAGTATTACCATAAATACGACGCGCATAAGGGAACGCAGTTCGTTTTCTCGGATTTGGGGACATACCAGCCGGGCGACGGGTGGAACGTGTACAGCGAGATAAAGCGAAAACTGACGGAGGACTACGGCATACCGGCAAGCGAGGTGCGCTTCATTCAGGAGTGCAAGACCGACAAGGCACGCAAGGCGGTGATAGACGCCATGAACGCCGGGACGGTGCGCGTGCTGTTCGGCTCCACAAGTATGCTCGGAACGGGCGTGAATGCGCAGAAAAGATGCGTCGCCATCCATCACCTTGATACACCGTGGCGACCGTCCGACCTGCAACAGCGTGACGGACGGGGTGTTAGAGCCGGGAACGAGATTGCCAAGCATTTTGCCGAGAACAACGTGGATATCATCATCTACGCGGTGGAAAAGTCGCTGGACAGCTACAAGTTCAATCTGCTGCACTGCAAGCAGACGTTCATATCGCAGCTCAAAAGTGGAGCGATGGGCGCACGTACCATCGACGAGGGAGCAATGGACGAAAAATCGGGTATGAACTTCTCGGAGTATATGGCGTTGCTCTCCGGCAATACCGACCTTTTGGATAAGGCGAAATTAGAGAAGCGTATCGCCTCGCTCGAAGGGGAACGCAAGTCGTTCAACAAGGGCAAGCGCGATTCGGAGTTCAAGCTGGAATCCAAGACGGGAGAACTGCGCAACAACACGGCTTTCATCGAAGCCATGACGGAAGACAGGAACCGTTTTCTTTCCGTTGTGCAGACTGATAAGGAAGGCAGCCGCCTTAATCTTGTCAAGGTGGACGGCGTGGATTCAACGGATGAGAAGGTCATCGGTAAGCGTTTGCAGGAAATCGCCAAGAACGCCACGACTGGTGGACTGTACAAGGCTGTCGGGGAACTTTACGGCTTTCCGATAAAGGTGGTCAGCGAGAGGACACTCAAAGAAGGTCTGGAGTTCACTGACAACCGCTTCGTGGTGGAGGGTAACTACAAGTACACCTACAACAACGGGCATCTGGCGATGGCAGACCCGATTGCTGCCGCACGAAACTTTCTGAACGCATTGGAGAGGATTCCGACCATCATCGACCAGTACAAGTCTAAGAACGAAGTGCTGGAAAAGGAGATTCCGCAGTTGCAGGAGATAGCGGGCAAGGTGTGGAAGAAGGAGGACGAGCTGAAACAGCTGAAGTCCGAACTCGCCGCACTGGACCGCAAGATACAGCTTGAGCTGGCTCCGGCTCAGGAAAACACAGAAGAGAACCGGCAAGGCAACGAGAAAAAACAGACGGAACAACAGCCGGAAAGCCCGCACGTGGACTTTGTACGCAGTCATTTAATTATAGGGAGACCCGGTTTATCGGAATCCAAAGGTGTAAAACTTTAATATCGAAGTCTTGACAGAAAAAGCCAGTGGTTGAATTTTTCACCACTGGCTTTAATTCTAATAATTTTTCAATCTAATATGACCGAATCTATAACGTTAAATCATAGATTATGTGTCTATTTGTGAAGAAAAAGACGTAACTTTGTATCAAAATCAAATAAGCATAACAATGGAGCCATCTATATACAGTTTTTCACTTTATACCGCACTGCCGTTGATGTTATTCTTCGGCTTTTATTTTTTGTTTGCAAAGACTCCTGAAAAGAAAATTTTCAAGAATTATCTCCGCTCCCGACAGATTATGGGTATAGCTATGCTGCTGCTTTCGGCAAATTATTCGGTACATTTCTTCTTTGGTATCCGATTCAAAAATGCGGATTCTGCCATATTGATGAACATGTCCACATACTTCCTGTGCTATTCTCTGTTCAGTTCGGCATTGATAATGTTGCTTGATCGTTTTTACATTACCAAACGGCGTGTGTGGACACATATCATTTTATGGATTATATTTTCAACTCTTTCCGGAGTTGTGTTGTTCCTGTTGCCAAGCGGAATCATGCAAAAATTCTCTTTATTTGCTTTAGCTGTATGGTTAGTCGTTTTTGGAGTCGTTTTAGCTCGCAGAGTCATAATTGCATACCGTAGAGCCATTCGGATTTTCAATGAAACTCAGGCGGATGATATAGGTACATATATCGAATGGCTTTCCATATTCACTTATTGGGCTGTTATCTTCGGTGTCGGATGCGGATTGCTGACATTTCTGCCAGACAAATATGTTTTTATCTGGATTTTGTCGTCAATACCGTTCTACAGCTATCTTTTCTACAGCTATCAGAACTACCTGCTGTTCTATGAACAGGTGGAAAATGCTTTTGAGCAAGATATACAGTCTGAAGAAGAACTTCTGACAGATACAGAAACAGAACCTAAAATAGTTTCTGAGAAAGAAGTTCCAGTGTCCTATACAGAAATTATAGAGAAAGTGGCCAACTGGATAAAGACAGACGGCTATGTCCAGCAGGGACTTACCATAAAAGAACTGTCCGAAATACTTCATACGAACCGTACCTATCTTTCCGCTTATATCAAGACTACGTATAAAATGACATTCCGCGAATGGATAACCGGTCTCCGGTTGGAGTATGCGAAAAACATACTGAAGGAGCATCCGGAGATCAATATACAGAAGCTGGCTGAGTCTTCCGGTTTTCTTTCCCGCAGTAACTTTATCAAATTATTTACCGAGAAGGAAGGATGTACGCCTGCCAAGTGGAAAAAAGCAAATCTGAAGTGATTTGCGTGGTAAAAATCCGATGAAAAAGCTCTCAGAAACCCATTTTCCAAAAGTGCTCATACTACAAAAAGTGCTAATTCGACAGCCACAAAAGTGCTAATTCGACAACTCAAAAAGTGCCGATTTGACAAAATAAGTGCTCAGACGACAATGTGAAAAGTGCTCAAACGACAATTTTTATAAAACGCTGTGTTTTAGCAAAAAAAGTTTTTGTAATATTTTGGGCGCTGAATGGCATTTATTACCTTTGGAGATGACAAAGATAATGAATTCAAGTTTATATGAGCAGAAAAATCACTTTTCTTACCCTGTTTCTGTGGCTGATGACGCTAACTTTTCCTGTCATTGCGCAGCAGAAAGCAGACACGACCTACACCTTCCGGTTCGTTACGCAGAAGGACATGTTCTACGTGCCTTGGAATGGCAATGACACGGAACTTGCCCGCCTGTTGGAATGTATCGAAAACAACAAAGCAACAATTCTTGACGGCAAACTGCCGCTATTGGTTGACGGATACTGCAATTCGCAGAGCAGTGAAGTCAAGAACCTTGCAACAGCGAAGATTCGTGCCAACCGTGTGAAATCAGAACTGATTACACGAGCGAAAATCAAGGAAGAAAACTTCATTACCCGCAATCATGTGACAGAGGGTGATTTTGTCACCGTGCGCCTGACGGTACCGGTAAAGGAAACAGCCGTGACGGATGCGGAAGCAGAAGCACGACGCAAGGCGGAAGCCGAACGCTTAGAAACCGAGAAGCGTGCCGAGCAGGAACGGCTTGCCGAAGAGCAGCGCAAGGCGGAAGAAGCCCGGCTTGCCGCTGAAAAGGCAGAAGCCGAGAAAGCTGCTCTACAAAATACACTTGCCGACACGCTGTCGGAAACCAAAATCACAACTGATTATCATCTCTCCCTGCGTGCCAACCTGCTGCGCTGGGCTACCCTGACACCAGATCTTGGCGTGGAATGGCGCATCTGTCCATCGTGGGGCATTGCCGTAAACGGCTCGTGGACTTCTTGGAGCTGGAGTGACAAAGACCGCCGCTATGCACTCTGGGAAGTGGCTCCGGAAGTACGTTACTATATGGGTGAGAAGAAAGCCTGGCATCTGGGCGCGATGTTCAAGGCTGGACAGTTCAACTACAAGCTTTCCGAAACAGGCAAGCAGGGCGACCTGATGGGTGGCGGCATCACCGCCGGCTATCAGCTGCGACTAAACAAGGCATTAGATCTTGATTTCAACCTCGGTTTGGGCTACCTGAATGCCGATTTCGAAAAATATGAAGTCATCGATGGTGTGCGCGTGCGCTGTGGCAACGAGACAAAAAATTGGTGTGGCCCCATCAACGCCGGTGTGACATTGGTATGGAAGTTATTCTAATACGGAGGAATAGAGTATGAAAGCAAGACAATATATAAATATGGTAGGAATGGCAGCCGCCGTGCTGCTCTCTTCCTGCGTGAAGGACACGCTTTATGACACGCCGCATCCCGACTATGGGAAGATTGCGGTGACAGCCGACTGGTCGGCACGCGGTGAGGGTATCGACATACCTACCACATGGACGGTTACCATGGGTGACTATACGGGTACGGAGACTTCCGCCACCCATGCCCCCAACCATCTGTTTGCTCCGGGCAGCTACACCCTTGCGGTGTGGAACCCTGCTGAAGGAATCATGGTAAATGGTACCACCGCCACCATTGCCGCAGCCACGGGAAACCGGGCAGGAACGGATGCCTTTGTGAACAATGCCCCGGGATGGTTCTTCACCTATACGAAACAGGTGACCATCGAGAAAGACAAGGACTATCCGCTGACCGCCGCAATGAAGCAGCAGGTACGCGAACTGACGCTTATCATCAAACCGACGGGGGATGCCGCCGGACGCATCACGGAGATTGTTGCCCATCTGACGGGTGCAGCCAGAACTCTCGATTTCGCTACCGATACCTACGGAGCCGCTTCAAACGTCGTGCTGCCCTTCACCAAGATAACCGAAGGTGACGATGCCGGCAAGTGGAAAGCCACGGTGCGGTTGCTGGGTGTGACCGGCACGGAACAACTGCTGACGGGTGAAATCCGCTATGCTGACGGCAACCCGACCCCCACCACGCTGAAAAGCGACCTCACAGAAGCTCTCAAGGACTTCAATACAAAAAAGGGCAAATCGCTGACCCTCGGCGGAACGCTGGTTGAGACTCCCGAAGGCATGGAAGTGGACGAAGCCGAAATCAACGGCTGGGAAGAAGTGAAAGGTGATGATGTAAATGCCGATTTGTAAATAATTAGCAAACCGAACGCAGAAGCAAAGCTTGCTTTGATTTTGCTAAGGTGCAGCAATTATTGAAATGGAATTTAACTAATATAATAACAGAATATAATGAAGACAAGATTTTTTGCACTTGCGATGCTCGCCCTCGCACTGGTAGCCTGCAACAACGACAACGAGAACCTGAACGGTGACCCCGTGGCCGCCCAGTTTACCGCCGACATCGCCCCCGCCACCCGCGCCAGCGGAACCACCTGGACTGGCGGCGACCGTATCGGCATCACCGACATCGGCAACGATTCCCAGTACGGCAACGTGCCTTTCATCCTGAAAAACGGGAAATTTGAGGCAGAAGGAAAGGTTATCTATATCGAAGATACAAAGACCCATACTTTCCGCGCCTACTATCCGTACAACGTGGCGGGAGGCATCCTCACAGCCACGACCGATGCCACGGCGCAGCAGAACCAGCCTGCCATCGACTTCCTCTTTGCTTCAGGAGCCACGGGAGACAAAAACAACCCGGTAGTAAGCTTCACCGACAAAACCGCCAAAGGCGGTGAAGACAACTCCTTCCACCACCGCATGAGCCAGATAACCCTTACCTTCGAGGCGGGCGACGGCGTGAATTTCAGTGTGGTCAAGCCTGAACGTTACACGCTGGACGGATTGTTACTCACTGGTACGTTCAACACGGCCGACGGTATTGCCACCGCAGACAACGGGGCACAGACCGGAGAACTGACCATGAATCTGGCAGACGGCAATCTCACGTCATCGATAATCCTCTTCCCGCAGACAGTTGCATCCCTGCCGTTGGTTGTGAATTACAAAGGTCAGGAATATCATGCCACACTCACCATGCCCGAAGGCGCACTGCAGGCGGGCAACAACTATACCTATACCGTCAAGGTACGCAACAAAGTCCTTGAAGTCAGCGAAGCCACCATTGCAAAGTGGAACGATGTAAACGGCGGAGAAGTGAATGCTGGCCTGTAAGATATTAATAATTAATTGATTAGGGTGAAGAATCATGAGACATAGAATTTTTATCCCCGCAGCCACCGCACTGCTGTTCGCCCTCGCCGCCTGCACGCAGGACGAACTGGCTGGCGATAACCGTCTGCCCGAAGGTGAATACCCCGTCGTCATCCGTGCCACCGGACTGTCCGTGGAGGCAACGCCGCAGGCAGCCCCATCAACCCGTGCCTCCGTGGACGGCGACTGGCAGGGCGTCACTTCCGTGGCACTCAAGATTGGCGATGCGGTAAAGGAATACACCGTAACGGCTTCTACCGATTTCAAGAGTGCCACGCTTTCACGCGAGAACGACCCGTACTACTGGACCAGCCACGACCCGATTACCGTATCGGCATGGTGGCCCTTCAACAATGCCGACATCACACAGATGCCTGCCGTGAAGGTGGCAGAAGACCAAAGCAAATTGGCTGACTTCCAGAAAAGCGACTTCATCTCTGCTGAGAACCGGAAGGTGGAATTTAACAACCCGACTCTTGAATTTACCCACCGCACGGCACGCATGACTATCGAACTGAAGCCCGGCACGGGATTCACGAGCGTCACCGGTGCCACGGTGAGCCTCGTGAGCCTGTCCGCTGATAACGGCAACCCGACCGCCATCAAGACCTACAACGCAAGCGGCAACACCTACGAGGCACTGACCGCCCCGCAGACCGTTACGGCAGGCAAGCAGTTCGTCAAGGTGGAACTCGGCGGCGGCACCTTCTACTTCTGCCCGCAGAACAACGTCGTATTAGAAGCGGGTAGCCGCTATATCTACACCGTCAAGGTGAACGCCACCGGCTTGACGTTAGAGGGTTGCACTATCGGTGAATGGGCTGACGGCGGCGGCGAGAGCGGCACAGCCGAGGATTTGGGCTACATCTACGACAGCAACACCAATACCTACACGGTCTATAACGCCGACGGCCTGCTGGCATGGAACGAAGCCTCACAAAAAGATGAATCGATAAATTGCACCCTCGCCGCTGACATCGACCTGACGGGTAAGGAATGGACACGGTCAGGCATATTTACATTCTACTCCGGCGTCTTTAATGGGCAGGGACACCGCATTACAGGATTTAACTCTTCAGCAATGAATAATACTGGATTTTTGGGTTCACTCTTAAGTGAACGTGGAGTGATAAAGAACCTACAACTCATAGATGTGAATCTGTATGGCAGTAGTGGAAATACTGCTGGAATAGTGGGCCGAAATCATGGCCAAATCATTGCCTGCTCTGTGACGGGAAAAATTTCTGCATCATATGGTGGAACTTGTGGTATAGCCGAATCAAATTATGGCGATATCATCGCTTGCTGGTTCGACGGTACATTGAAAGAGTCTAACAATGGAGCTATAGTGCGTTATAACTACGCTGATATAACTTCCTGTTATTGGGGAGGCAATGCCGGGCAAGGAGTATTCCGTATTGAAGGAGGAACGGTAGATGCCACGAAGGTGGACGGCGCGACCGTGAAATGGCAGACAGCCGTCGACGGCATGAACACCGCCCTCACCGCTGGCGACTACCAGTGGGTACTCGGCACCGACGGTCTGCCCGTATTGCAAAAGAAACAATAACGAACCCTAAACAACACGCATCATGAAACGAACAATCATCCATACATCTGCAGCCATAGCCCTGCTGCTCGGCATTGCCGCCTGCACGCAGGACGAAGCGGGCTTCCTGCAGGAAGGGGCGGAAGGCACACCCATCGTCTTTACCGCCACGGGGCTGAACCCCGCCGCGACAGCCATCGCCAATACCCGTTCCACCGTGGACGGCGACTGGGAGGGTGTGCAGAGCGTGGCAGTCCTGATGGACGGCACGGTGAAGACGTACAACGTGACGCCCTCCACCGCCGACCCCACCAGCGCCACGCTGACCTCCACCGACCCGTACTACTGGACCAACCACAACGACATCACCGTCACAGCGTGGTGGCCCTACACCGCTGGCGAGACAACCCCACCTGCGGTAAAGGTAAAAGCCAACCAAAGTGCCCAGAAAGACTTTGAGGGCAGCGACCTCATCGTAGCCGACGGACAGACGGTGACCTACGGTAGCCCCACGCTCCGCTTCACCCACCGCACGGCGCGAGTGACCATCGTTCTGACGGACTACACCGAGGGGCTGGCATCCGTGCAGCTGACGGGGCTCTCCACCGAAGGCGACAACCCAGCCGAAATCACCCCGTATGACAAGGGCAGCAACACCTACACCGCTCTTGTAGCCCCGCAAAGTGTGGCAGCTGGCACGACCTTCATTACCAGCACCTTCACTAACGGCAAGACCTTCGTTTATAAGATGAAGAATGCTACCGACTGGCAGGCGGGCGGTGAATATACCTACACCGTCTCCCTCGCTGCGGCAAAAGACCTGGGCTATACCATAGAGAGCAACGGCAGCTACACCGTGACCTCCGCCGATGGCCTGATGAATGTAGCCGAATTAGTGAACGGAGGTAAGACCGACATTAACATTACCCTCGACAAAAACATTGACCTTACGGGCAAAGGCTGGACGCCGATAGGCACAAGCTTCAAAAACTCATACACGGGCACCTTTGACGGCGGCGGCCATACCATCACGGGGCTGACCGTTACGACAAATGACAAATATGCGGGTCTGTTCGGCTATATCGGTAATGCCGGTACGGTGAAGAACGTGGTGATGGAGGGCGTACTGATAACAAGCAATAACGGGTCGAGCCAGGCTGGCGGCGTGGCAGGATTTAGCCGGGGCACTATTGAAAACTGCTCGGTGTCGGGCAGCGTCAGCGGCACGGTGTACGTCGGCGGTGTGGTGGGTGCTCAATGGAGCGGTTCCATCACCGGATGCAGTTCATCTGCCACAGT
>OGXJ01003151.1_pt1 | contig 10208 bp, 4 predicted proteins | sample 1576231 | NCBI WGS metagenome assembly OGXJ01 (sample SAMEA3541539, study PRJEB24748) | human gut metagenome | biome: human gut; feature: human-associated habitat; material: faeces | place: China | collected 2012
GACGATGGGCCAGCAGCTGTCGGGGATGAAGATGGTGCCGGAGGTACTGCCGGAGTACATGTAGTAGTCATTGATGCTGTTGATGACCGGCTCCGAGGACACGCGGGAGGACACCACGCCCACCACGGTGAAGGGCTCGCCGCTGATCTCCAGAGTGCCTCCGATGGGATTCTCGCCCTGAAACAGGCTCTGGGCGCTCTTGGTGTCGATGAGCGCCACCTTCCGGCAGCTGGCGAAGTCCGACTCCACGAAGGACCGGCCGTAGTTGACGGCGTAGTCCGCCGCAGACAGGAAGTGGCTGTCGATGCCGTACAGAGTGCCGCTGAAGGACGTATCGCCCACGTACACGCCGTCGGGCCACTGCCGCTGGTGGTACAGGGACACATCCGCCACGCTGCCCAGCTGGCTCATCTCGCTGCGCATGTCCTCCGTGATGGTGCTGACGCCCTGGGGAATGTCGGAGTAGTCCAGGCTTATCTCATTGCCGTCCTGGGTCAGCTGCACGCGGACCACGTTGTTGCCGGCGCCGATGAGGTTCTGCTTGATCTGCTCGTTGGTGCCCTGAATGGTGGATACGATGGTGATGATGGCCGCGATACCGATGATGATGCCCAGCATGGTCAGGAACGACCGCATCTTGTGGCTCCACACGCCCTGAAAGGCGAGATTGATATTTTCTAACATCGCTTCGCCCTCCTTACAGTCCGTTGTACAGCTCGTCGGCGTTGGCTTCCACCGTGGCGGCGCCCTCCCGCACGTCCTTCCCGTAGGGGAACGCCACATAGTCCTCCAGCGACAGTCCGCCGCGGATCTGGGTGTAGCTTCCCCACAGGTCGCGTCCCGTCTGGACCCAGCGCTTCTCCAGCCTGCCGTTGTCGCCGCGGGCCATTACGTAGCTCTTGCCGTTCTCCGTGCGGATGAACATGGTCTGGAGATAGATGGTATTGCCGTCGGTGGTGACGGTCTTCTGATAGGACATATCCACATAGTCTCCGGGCTGCAGGTTGGCGTCCTCGGAGACGAATACCTTAAAGGGGTAATAGGACACATTGCTGTTGCCGTCGCCCCAGTTGCTTCTGTTGTCCGTGGGGAAGTCGCTGATCTCCACGATCTCACCCTGACAGCTGGCGCCGGTCATCCAGCTGCTGATGTCCACCGTGTCGCCGAGCTTCACCTTACCCAGGTCCAGCTCGCCCAGCGTGCCGGTGATGTAATAGCCGCCGCCGCCGGAGACCTCCACCACAGCCTCGCTGTTGTTATAGGCCTCGTCCGCCGGCCGCACGGCCTTGACCACGCCGTCGATCTCGCTGTATACGGTGCCGTCACCCAGCTCCTTCTTTTTCTTGTCCAGCCCGATCTGAGCCTGCTTCACGGAGCGCTGGCCGTCGTAGACCTGCTTTTCCGTGGTGGCGATGAGGGACTTCAGCTCTTCCTTGGTCAGGGACTCGTTCAGCAGCTTCTCAATGGTGGCCAGCTGCTCCTCGCGGTCCTTGATCTCCGCGGTGGAGGGGGTCACATAGCCGTCCTGATAGGCGGGCAGGTCGTTCATCACCTTCAGCTTCACAGGCGTCTCCGTGTCCTCGGCCACGATGTACATGCCGTAGCAGGTGATGGCGCCGTTGTTCACGTTGCCCGCACGGGTCACCAGCACCACGTAGGCGCTGTTCCGGCTCTTGGGCAGGATGTCGTTCCGGATGATGTCGTCCGTCAGGTAGTACTCCTTGGTGCGGGTATCCTCCAGCCACTGGTAGTACAGGGGCTTATCCTTGCTCTGGCCAAGGCTGTCGCCCAGACGGCCCTGCTTCACGGGGGAGCCCCGTCCGGCCAGCTGGTCCTGCTGGGAGCGCAGCTTCTCCAGAATGGCGGCCACGCGGTCATATTCCTTCTGCAGCTCCTCGCGGTTCTCCGCCTTGCGGTACAGGGACAGGTTATTCTTGGCCGTCTCCAGCTCCAGCTGCATACGCTCCAGCTGGATCTGGGCGCCCTCCACCTCCGCCTGAGACAGCGTGGTGTCGTAGGCCAGCAGCTTGTCGCCCTTCTTTACATTCTGCCCCTCTTTCACATACACCTGACTCACCGTCTGGCTCTGGGAGAGGTAGATCTTCTGCAATTTATCGGTGCTCACCGAGCCGCTGGTGTTGGCGGTGTCGCCCCAGTAGTCGGTCATGGCAAAGCTGGGCACGTCGAACACCTTCACGTCGCCGCGCTGGGCGTTCCGCGCCAGTGTCAGGCCGCCCCATACGGCGGCGCACACGGCTGCGGCAATGCCCACGATCAGCAGCGCCTTTTTCAGGGATTTACTCATGGAATGCACCTCCTGACAGCACACCGTCGCGAATGTTCATAATGGTGTGGGCATGCTGTGCGATGCCCTGATCGTGGGTGATCATGATGATGGTGGAGCCGCTCTGGTGCAGCTGCTGGAACAGATCCATCACCTGTGCGCCGCTGGCGGAATCCAGCGCGCCGGTGGGCTCGTCAGCCAGCAGCAGCTTGGGCCTTCCCACGATGGCCCGGGCGATGGCCACGCGCTGGCACTGTCCGCCGGACAGCTGATCCGGCCGGTGATCCACGCGGTCGGACAGGCCCACCGTCTCCAGCGCCTGACGGGCACGCTCCAGCCGCTCCGCCTTCTTCACCCCGCCGTACAGCAGGGGCAGCGCCACATTCTCCACCGCTGTCAGCTTGGGCAGCAGGTTGAAGGACTGGAACACGAAGCCCAGCTCCTTGTTCCGCACCTCCGCCAGCTGCTTGGGACTGCACTTGGTGATGTCCTGCCCGTTCAGCAGGTAGCTGCCGCTGGTGGGCACGTCCAGGCACCCGATCAGGTTCATCAGCGTGGTCTTACCGCTGCCGGAAGGCCCCATGATGGCAAGATACTCCCCCTCCTCCACCTCAAGGTCGATGTGCTTGAGAATGTGGTTCACGGATTTCCCCATGGGGTAGTCCTTGCAGATGTCGTGCATTTCCAGGATCATACTCAGCCCTCCACCGGTGCGTCCGTGACGGCGCCGTCCGCAGCGGGCGCGGTCACGTCGCCGCCGTTATCCGCGCCGGACATATCCGTCATGCCGCCGTCCGTCATACTGCCGTCCGTCATGCTGCCGTCCGTCATACTGCCGTCCGTCATGCTGCCGTCCGTCATGTCGCTGCTGCTGTTATCGGGATCGAAGGTGCTCTCGTCGTAGGTCACGCAGGTCATGCCGGCCTTCAGCGTCTCGTCGGGGAAGGCGATGTAGTCCGCCGCCGTCAGCCCGTCGGTGATGACGTAGGTGTCCAGCTCCGCGTCATGCTCCCCCAGCGTCACGCTGCGCTTTTCCAGCTTGCCGCTGCTGCTCTGGGCCCACACCCAGGGGGAGGAGTCCGCGTCGTTGATGAAGTAGGCCGGCAGGTGGATGGTGTTGGCGTCCTGTGCGCCCTGTCCCAGATCCGGCTCGATGTACACGTGCTGGCCCATCAGCAGCCCATCGCTGCTGCTAAGCTCCACATAGAACGGGTACTTGCTGGAGTTGCCGGTGTCGCTGCTGCCGCTGTCGTAGTTGTTGTTGCTGCTCTGGGCGGGGTTGTTCCAGTCGATGCTGGAGATGGTGCCCTGCCACGTCTGGTCGCTGACGCGGGAGCGGATGACGACGCTGATGCCCTCGCTGAGCACCGATGCGTTGTTCTCGTTGACGTAGCCCTTCACGCGGTAGCCGCCGGTCTGCACGATGGAGATCAGGGGCAGAGGATTGTTGTTGTTGTCGGTGCCGCCATTGGCGTTGACGCTCTTGACCTCGCCGGCCACCTCCGCCTTCACGGAGCTGTTCTGCATGTTCTTCTGCAGCTTCTCGATGTCGCGGTTCTTTTCAGCGATGCTGCGATTGGTCTTCTGCATTTCGTTGTTGTAATTCCGAATGTCCAGCAGCAGCCGACGGCGCTCGGTGTCATCCGTGGTTTCGTCCAGCGCGTCCTCCGCCTGCTTCTTCTCTTCCTGCTGTGTTTCCAGCTGAGACTTCAACTCCTCCAAAGACAGTTGGGCATCCTCTAAATCGATTTCAAGCTGGCTCATATCATAGGTGAACAGCACGTCGCCCACGTTGACGGCGTCGCCCGCCTTGACCTTGATCTCGCCGATGGTCATGGAGTCGTCCTTTTTGATGTTGGTCTCGCCTAGCGCGCTGACCACGCCGGCAAAACGGTCCGTCATACCGGCGGAGCCCAGCCCGCAGATCATGGAGACGGATTGCACGGATGCTTCGCCGGCGCTCTGACCGCAGCCGGCGGCCACGCCCAGCAGCATGGCCAGCGCCAGAATGAAAGCAGCTTTCTTCATGGTGTTATCTCCTTTGCCTTTCCTCTGCGGTGCGCCGCAGTATTCCACATACATGTATGACGGCGCACCGCGGAAAAATGTTCCGCAGAATTTGTGAAAAAGCGTCGTCAGATGCTTGATCCCATCTTACCATGGCGGCCCCGTGCGAATGTGAACGGAATATGAACAAAGCATTAAGGCCCGACTAAGATTGCCGCCGAAAATGTTGACAGCGCGGCGGCCCATGGCATACAATATCACCATTCCCATACGCCGCCTCTGTCTGCGCGGCGTCTGAAAGCGGGAGGGATCTCTATGACGAAAAAACGCATACGTCAGATGAACAGCGCCCTGCGCCGCCGCCTTACCGGCCGCCCTGCGGCGGACTGGCTGCCCCAGGGAGAGTCGTTTGCCCGCCGTCTGGAGACGGAGGGCTATATGCAGCGCTTTGTCCCCCTGTTTCAGGGGCGGCGCCTGCGCTGCGCCGACGTGCTGGCCCTGTGCCGTCCGGAGCTGGATGCTCTCAGCGGTGGAGCTGCGCCGCAGCAGGGCTGGCTGGCCTATACCTACGACTTTGCCCGCCGCCTGCTGTATCCGGAGCGGGACACGCCGGAGCCCTTCGGCCCCGGAGCCGTGTTTTTCCTGTCGGTGCTGCAGGTGCTGTTCGCCGCGGAGAACGAGGTGCTGCCGCCGAACCCCGCCTGGACGTTCCGGCTCCTGACGGAGGCGGAGCTGTCCGGCAGCGCCTGCGCCGTCAGCTACGTCCAGATGCTGCGCTGTTGGAAGCGGGAGTACGTCTATGAGCTGATGCGTCTGGGGCTGGAGGCCACGCCCTACCGCACGCTGGAGCACATCGCCGGCGTCCACCATGTGGCCATGACGGCGGGCCGCGCCCTGCACCGCGCCGGTATCCCCGTGGATCTGGCGCTGGTGTCCGGCAGCGCCGCCGGACACGATATCGGCAAATTCGGCTGCCGGCCCGGGGAGCGGGTGCCCTACCTGCACTACTACTATACGGATCTATGGTTCCGCCGCCGCCGTCTCACCGACATTGGCCACGTGGCCGCCAACCACTCCGTCTGGGATCTGGAGCCGGACTACCTGTCTGTGGAGTCGCTGCTGCTGATCTACGCGGACTTCCGCGTCAAGCAGAGCGTAGGCCCCGATGGGCGGGAGATCACCCGCATCTCCTCCCTGTCGGAGGCTTTCGACGTGATCCTATCGAAATTGGACGCCGTAGACGATGCCAAGCGGCAGCGCTACATGCGGGTCTACGCCCGCCTGCGGGATTTCGAGCAGTTCATGGCCGACAAGGGCGTGGACGTGACGCTGCAGGGCCATGACACGCCGCCCCGCCCGCAGAAGCAGACGGCCCTCATGACCGACGAGGAGGCTCTCCACGCCCTGACCATGCAGTGCGTGGGCCACAACATGGAGCTGATGAGCCGTCTCACCGGTCAGCGCAGCTTCGCCCAACTGCTGGAGCTGGCCCGGGGCGAGACCAACTGGCGCCGCCTCCGCGCCTATCTGGGCGTGTTCGAGTCCTACTCCCTGTATCTCCACATTCCCCAGAAGGTCCAGACGCTGGCCTTCCTCTACGAGCTGCTGATGCACCGCGAGGGCGACATCCGCCGTCAGGCGGCGGCGCTGCTGGGCGAGATCATCGGCGGCTTCCACGCGGGCTACGCCAAGGAGCGCCCTGCGGGCAGCCGCCCCGACCCCCGCGCCATCACCGACCTGGACCAGTGGAAGCTGTATCTGGAGAAGATCATCTACCCCGACCATAAGCTGATGCCCCAGCACCGCCGCTGGATCGGCTATACCCTGAAATTCGCCGTTAACTCCCTTCTGCAGCACAGCGCGGGACGGGAGGAGCGGTTCCTCTCTCCCCTCTTTGCCTACTATCGCCACCCCGAACAGGTGGCGGACACCGTGGCCTTCCAGCTGCTGGACACGGCGGCGGCTCTGCCTGCGGCAGCCTATTCCCGCCGCCACACGGCCCTGCTGCTGCACTTCGCCCAGGAGCTGTCCACCCACGACTCAGTGGAGGTACGCACCGCCGCCGTGCTGCTGCTGGACCGGCTGCACCGGCTGTCGCCCCGCTCCGCCGCGCCCCTGCGGGCGCTGGAGCACATCTCCTGCGACGGCAGCAGCACCCTGCGCCTGCTGCGGGAGGACGTGCTGTCCGGCGGCACCCCCGTCATCCTGGCGGATGACGCCGTGTCCGAGATCTTTCTGGACAACCTCAAGACCGCCACGCCGTGGCTCACCAAGCAGGCCAATATCCGCCTGCTGACGGATTTTGCCCGCAGCGGCGCCAGCCCTGTCCTCCACATCGCCACCCACCTCTCCAACCTCATCAAGGTCAGCGACCGCGTCACCGTGCGCCATAGTGCCGGTAATGCCCTGCTGGAGCTGGCGCCCCGCCTGACGGCGGACCAGCGCAACGAGGTGGCGGTGGAGCTGTGCCGCGGCCTGGAGCTGGGGCAGCAGGAGTTCACCAAGTATATCCCTGACTATCTGGGCCGCTTCATGCTGTGGCTCCCCCCTGCCGAGCTGGATGAGCTGCTGGACGACCTCTGGGTGAACCTCAGCGCCGCCGACAGCCGCGTGGCCGCCTCGGTGCTGGATACCGTGGGCGTGGTCTACGAGGCCTACGACACCTATCGTACCCGCTTTCCCGAGGCGGACGAAGCCTATCGCCGCCGCCGTCAGCGGCTGCTGGGCATGCTGATGCGCGGCCTGTACGGCATCGACGACGCCGTGCGGCAGGAGGCGCTGTACGTTCTGGGCCGCAGGGTGTTCGGCTCCGCGGAGCTGGGCGACCATGAGAAGTGCCGCGCCTTTGTGCTGACGGAGCGGAAGCTGCTGGCCGCCTACGACGAGGAGCCGGACCACGGCCTCACATTCTACTACCGCGCCGCCATGCTGGGGCGGCTCTACCGCTTCATGACGGAGGAGCAGCTGTTTCGCGAGGGCTTTGATTTCGGCTCGCCCCGTCCCATCGCCTTCTTCCCCGGCACCTTTGACCCCTTCACCCTGTCTCATAAGGGCATTGTCCGCGCCATCCGCGACGCAGGGTTTGAGGTGCTGCTGGCCATCGACGAATTCTCGTGGTCCAAGCGGACCCAGCCCACCCGTATCCGCCGCCGCATCGCGGCCATGTCCGTGGCCAACGAGTTCCACGTCCACATCTTCCCCGAGGATTTTCCGGTGAACATCGCTAACCCCGCCAACCTGCGGCAGCTGCGTCAGGCATTTCCGGACCGCGGCGTCTCCATCGTGGTGGGCAGCGACGTGGTGGCCAACGCCTCCTCCTACCGCAAGCCGCCGCAGCCGGACTCCATTCACACCTTCGACCACGTGATCTTCCGCCGCACCGAGCCGGACGCCGCACCGGCGGATTACACCTGCATCACCGGCCATGTGCTGGAGCTGACGCTGCCGCCCCAGCTGGAGGAGATCAGCTCCACCCGCATCCGCGAGGCGGTGGACGCCAACCGCGATGTGTCCAACCTCATCGACCCCATGGCTCAGGAGTTCATCTACCGCAGGGGCCTGTACCTGCGGGAGCCCCAGGATAAGCCGGTGCTGCGGACGGAGGATCTGACCTTCCTGCCCTGCCCCGCGCCGGAGAGCCGGACGGAGCAGCTGCTGCGCCAGATCTTCCCCGATGACGGCGGCCCCATGCTGGAGCGTCTCCGCGCCAGCGGCGACGAGCTGCTGCTGCTGACCGACGGCGTCAGCGGCCATGTGCTGGGTGCGGCGTCCTACCGCTGCCTGGACTCCCAGCACCTGTTTGCCCGCCTGAACGATGCCGCCCTCAGCGCCGTGGTCCGCCAGAATGCCGGCGGCCGCACCCTGCTGGTCAGCGGCCTGTTCGTCCCCCGGGGCGACCGGCAGCTGGACTTCGGCCAGCTGCTGCTGACAGAGGTGCTGACCACCGCACTCAGCCGCGAATATACCTACGCGCTGTACTGCCCGCTGGAGGGCGCCGTCTCCGGCTATGGCCGTCAGCTGGCGCAGCTCCAGGGCTTTGTGCCTGTCCAGCATCGGGAGGGCTGCGACGTCCTGGGCGTGGACATGCGCTGCCCCATCGTCCTGAGCCGCAACGTGGAGACGGCCATCAAAGCCCCCCTCAGCACGTCGCCGCGGGTGCAGACCGCCATCGCCGAGGCCCACCGCCGCCTGCAGAGCATGCTGACGCGGCTCCAGCCCGGCTCTCTGGTGCTGAGCCTGTCTGCCGGCGTCATCTACCACCGCCTGCTCCAGCGCATCACCCGGTGCAACAGCGTGCCGGCGGAGCCCACGACGCCCCGCGTGCTGGGCCCCGACATCTGCGTGCCCTACGGCAAGCTGCTGCGCGGCGTGGCGGTGCCCAACACCGTTACCAAGACCCTGCGCACCGACAAGGTCTACGAGGCGGACCTCAGCACCTATTCCATCGAAGCCTATCCCGATTACTCGCCGCTGCCGGATCAGGTCCGCACCATCCGCGCCTTTGACCGCCCCGTCATTCTGGTGGACGACATGCTCCACGACGGCAAGCGCATCCGCCGCCTGGCTCCCCTGCTGGAGGAGACCCACACACCGGTACACCAGGTGCTGGTGGGCTACCTCACCGGCATGGGCCGCGACCTCATGGAGCAGCTGGGTTATCCGGTGGACGGCATCTACTACCTGCCCAACCTGCGGATGCGGTTTGTGGAATCCACGCTGTATCCCTTCATCGGCGGCGACACCGTCCGCCGCGCCGAGCCGCTGTCCGGCGGACTGCAGCCCTCGGTGAACCGCATCCTGCCCTACGCCTCGCCGGAGTTCGGCCCCATGGACGGCCGTACCGCGTGGGAACTGAGCCTTTGCTGCCTGGAAAACGCGCGGGATATCCTGCTGGCGCTGGAAACGGAGTTCCGCAGCCTGTACGCCCGCACCCTGACGCTGAACCGTCTGGGCGAAGCGGTGATCCTGCCCCTGTGCCCTGACAAGGGCGGCTGCATCGCCTACGATGCCAGCCGTGCCGCCTCCGCCTGTCTGGAGGGGGACATCGAGGTGCTGAAGCGGATGCGCCCCGCCGACTGATACGAATGGATACGAGAGGAGAACGACCATGGAGCTTTTCAACAAGGTTACGGCTGGGCGTCTGGCCCTGCCGGAAAAAGTGCGCGTGAACCTGCTGGCTCTGGGCGATGTGGGCAGCACCCTGCTGCTGGGCCTGCGGCTCATGGGCGGGGATGTCGTCTCATCCATCGGCATCTGCGATGTGCGGGAGAATGCGGCCCTGCGCTGGGAGTTCGAGCTGAACCAGATCCAGCCGCCCTCCGGCGCGGCCCTGCCGCCGGTGGAGATCATCTCGCCGGAGCAGCTGTTTGACGGGGACGTGTTCCTGTTCTGCGCCTCCCGCATGGTGCCGGACACCTCCGTCACCGGCGGCGATGTGCGCATGGCCCAGTACGGCCTGAACCGTGAGCTGGCGGCATCCTACGCCCGCATGGCGCGGGACAGGGGGTATCAGGGCCTGTTCTGCGTGGTCAGCGATCCGGTGGACCCCCTGTGCCGCGCGGTGCTGCGGGCGGGCGGCTGGCCGGACGGCACGGGCCTGCGGCCCTGTCAGGTGCGGGGCTTCGGCCTGGGCGTCATGCACGCAAGAGCGCTGTACTTTGCCCGCAAGGACCCCCGCTTCGCCGCCTACCTCACGGAGGGCCGCGCCTTCGGTCCCCACGGGGAGGATCTGGTGCTGGCCAATTCCATCGACCGCTATGACGACGCCCTCTCCCGTGAACTGACGGAGCGGGTGGCCCACGCCAATCTGGAGATGCGGAAGCTGGGCTTCAAGCCCTATGTGGCCCCGGCCCTCAGCTCCGGTGCGCTGAGCCTGCTGGCCCTGCTGCGGCGGGAGTGGCACTACTCCTCCGTGTAT
>OGXJ01003152.1_pt1 | contig 10206 bp, 8 predicted proteins | sample 1576231 | NCBI WGS metagenome assembly OGXJ01 (sample SAMEA3541539, study PRJEB24748) | human gut metagenome | biome: human gut; feature: human-associated habitat; material: faeces | place: China | collected 2012
AAGTGCCAGTTTTCCTGCATCCATCTGTTGTCTGCTCTGAGCCCGGCGCGGTGTCACCGAAAGTCTCGTATGGCTTTCGGTTTTCGTATCGGTCTGCGTCCGGGGACGTAAAATAAAGCGTGCCAATCCTATCACTCCTTAGTGGCGGGTCAGGACGCGTCGTACGTGGAGACGGTCCGCCTGCGGCAGTGTTTCTGCCCCGATAGGCCGTCCCGATGCCGGCACAGCCCGTTCTCTGCCCCAGTCACGGATAGCTTCTATTTTTTCCGGGCTGGTCTTCGACAAGGGCACGACATTTTCAAAGGTCGAAATGACATCGTCATCACTCAGTTTTCCATTTTCATCAGCCAGCTGGTGATAGGCCAGCTCCCGGACGGCAGATTCCAGATCGGCGCCGGTAAAGCCGTCGCTCAGTTCCACCAGTTTATCTGTAAATTCCGGAACGGCCGCCAACCGGGCATGGAGATATTTGGAAAAATACAAGGCCAGGATTTCCCGTCGTTCTTCCGCCGTCGGCAAATCGACAAAAAAGAGTTCGTCGAACCGGCCACGCCGCAATAATTCACTGGGAAGCATAGAGACATCGTTGGCCGTAGCTACGACAAATACCTGTTTTTTGCATTCCTGCAGCCAGAACAGGAACTGCCCTACCATGCGGGTTGATACGCCTCCATCATTGGACGAGCCGGCGCCGGAAAGGCCTTTTTCGATTTCATCGATCCAAAGAATGCACGGCGATACATTTTCTGCCGTCGTAAGCGCATCTTTCAACTGCTGTTCCGACTGGCCTACATAGCTGCCCTGGACCGTAGCGAAATCAAGGCGGTACAACGGCAGCTGCCAGTTCGCTGAAATAGACTTGGCCGACATAGATTTGCCGCATCCGGGAACGCCGACGAGGAGGATACCCCGTGGTGGCTGCAGATGAAGCTGGCGCATCTGTTCCCGTTTTTCTGGCCGCAGGAGCGCTTTCTTTTCATCAAGCCAGTTGCGAAGCCCCTGCAAGCCTCCTACGTGTTTCATATCAGGATCAACATCGATTTTTTCCAGGCCGGAAATATTGGAAAAGAGGCGGTTTTTGGCAGACCGCACTTCGGCCATGTCTTCATTGCGGATTTCTCCATTGGCGACGAGAGCGGCCATGACATTTTCTGCTTCGATCTGGGTAACACCGGCCAGCGTTGCCGCCGCATCACGCATTTCCTCTTCGCCCCATTCAATGGGCATTTCCTGCCGGTAATCGTCGATGAACCGTTTGACGATATCATACATTTCGTCTTCTCCGGGCAGGTCCAGGCTGACGATGAGTCCATGGCGCTGCAGCGTATTCCAGACGGGCTTATTGGTCAGGACAATCAGGCAGGTGCCGTGTTCGACCGCCAGATTGACCACATCGAGGAGACGCTGGGCATCGGATGTATCACTGCTGATATCCGAAACTTCGGTCAGCACCAGTGTCTGGTTGTCCCGGTGCTGGGTCCGCATCATATCGGCCACAAAATCAAGGGCCGATACAAACGATACGGCCCCTTCATCGACAGCATCACCGGTGCGGATATCGTAAATCCCGCGGGAAAAGGTATGGACGAAAAAACTGCCTTCGTCAATCATCGTATCCTTTACCATTTCTTCGGCAATATCCTGCAGCAGCCCCAGTATACGGCTGCGTTCAATCGTATTGACAACAATCAGCGGAATTCTGGCAATGAGATACCGCTTCAATTGCTTTTTGCATTCTATCTTATTACTCATGGTGTCTATCTGCTCCCTTTATTCCGGCGGCGCAACAGCAGGGCCAGTTCACCGCTCGGATCCTGCCGGGCTGATTCGTCCAGAGCTTCATCCATCGCCTGGCATGTTTTTTTGATTTCATCCTGCAGCATTTGTTTTTCTTTGTTGGGCAGACACTGCATCTGGCTTGCCTGAATCAGGAGCTTACGGTCCTGGTCCAGTTGTTTCAAAGCCTGTTCTATGGGGATTTCATCGTCCTGGGCCTTGCGGAAACGTTCTCCTATATAGTCAAACCGGGCGTTGAACGCTGCCATGAGGCGGCTGGCAAACCGGCCGGCAACGATATCGCACCAATGGAGCCGTCCCTGCTGCATGGCCGGTATGGTTTCCTCATCATCCCGGCCGGCTGCAAAGTCCTTCAGAAGAGGGATCCATTCTGCATAAATGCCTGGTACTCTGCTCATTCCCGATACCTCCGTACGACACCGCGGGGAGGGAGAAGATCCCAGTCCGGAAGCCCTGTAATACACTGGGAATGTACCGTTTCATTCCCTGCCGGCCTGCTCTGCGCCGGTTCTGCAGTTTCTGCTGCCGGCTGTGGTACCTCTTCTTGCGGCCGCCTGATCTGTATATGCCTGCGCCCGGACGGGCGCCTTATATCTTGTCCTGTTTCCATAGACAATACCTCCTATACGCGGATCCGCCGCGCACTTGTCTGATTGCGACGAACATAGTCCGATGCCGAAAGGCCATCGAGGAATGCATGCAAATCCTTCTGCCGTTCCATACCTTTCGTATAGTAATCGTAGAAATCAGCTGTTTCTGCCATACAGCGGCAGATACAGTTTTCTTCTTCCCAGGCGTATTGTTTGAATTGTTTCTCCAGTTTCCGCCGTATACCAAAAGTTGCGTAATATACTTTAAAAGACAGCCCTGCCAGAATCAACACACAGACAGTAATAAAGATATACTGATGGCTGGCGTAGGCTGATGTAATCGCGTTCATCAAAAGAGCCGTAATCCCCGCCAGGATTGCCGTCACAATCAGGCCGCCTATCGGCCCGGCAAAAGCCATGCAGAGCAGGGCCACCCCTGCCAGCAGCATAAAGGGGTGATTATCCAGGACCCAGCCGCCGCCATAATACAGAAGGGCTCCGCCACCGATAATGCAGAACAGCATAGCAAACACGGTCCATCCCGGCCGGTGCTTGCTGAGTTCTTCCTTCTGCCAGGCATCAATAATGGTATGTAATGCCGAGAGATGATCCCGTTCATTTCTCCCGTCTATGGAATGGAAGGTCAATTTATCTGTATGTCCTTCATAAGACAGATTCGAAAAAAATTCAAAGGAATCGGGGAATTTCTGGACCGTTTCCCCCTGCGCATCGTCAGCAGCACTGCGGATCCAGTCTTTCGACGACGCTATCGCATACTGTCTCAGGGATATAGCCGCCTTTTTTCCGTCATCGAGGCACCAGTCCGTAAGCCAGGAAATATACGGCTTATATACGGGTTGCCGCTCTCCTTCGGAACGGTCGGCCTCAATAAATCGTTCCAATAAAACACTTCCGGCCTGTTCTTTGGGTACCGACGCTTCATCATCGGCTATGAGTTTCTGCAGGTCATCCAGAGCCTTCCCAGGCAGATGCGCGCCCTGCAGCAATTCTTCTACGCTGGCCTTGGGAGCTTTTTTAACAGTTTGAACTGTTCGTCTTCACTCAGAGTAATGGAACTCCGTTCCTTATCAAACCAGTCATGCCAGGTCTGGATCTGCTGCTGTATGAGCCGGGCATCCTGACACTGCCCGTTTTTCCATCCATCGAGCAAGTCTTCCACCTGACGCGATCCGGACATGTTCATCAGCCCGTCCGTATATGCTTCCATACAGTACTGGAAATGACCTGCCAGCGACGAACCATCCTGCAGTCCCAGATACCGTACCAGCCAGACATCTGCCGCATGGTCCCGTTCTTCCCGCAGGGAAAGAAGGAAAAAGAACAACGACGTCTTCTGGTCGTCTGCCTGCAGTGCCCGTTGCAGAGCCTGCTGCGCTTTCACCCGGTCATCAATCAGCCAGCAAATCAGTGCTGCCAATCCATACGCCATCCAGTAATCATCGGCCGAAACGAGCAGTTCTTCCGCTTTCTTTTGCAACGTTTCTCTCGTCAACAGCCCTGTATCCATATTTTTCAGTATCCCCTGTGTCATTACCCGGACATCCCGGCTGGACAATAATGCCGTCTTCGATGCGTATCCTGATCGTCCATATGCTGTCACACCTACGCGCCCCCTGAACTATAGTATAACTATGTTATATTATACAAGATGTTCTTCTGCAAAAAAAGTGCCTTCCCTTTATTCTATCGGTAATTTTTCTGAGCTGTTTCTATTCTGGGGACTACAAAATGGAAAAAACATGCTATAATGCTAATTATCATTTTTTATTATTCCCATCGAGGTGAAACCATGGACTCTCACTCTCCTTCCGCCGCCGTTCATCCTGTAGACGAAATGCTGCCATACGGCAAGCTCTTTGCCTTCGGTCTCCAGCATGTCCTGGCCATGTATTCCGGCGCCGTTGCCGTACCGATTATCCTGGCACAGGCCATGCACCTGCCGCCGGAACAGCTGATCCACCTGATTAATGCCGATTTATTTACCTGCGGCATCGCCACCATCATCCAGACGCTGGGCTTCTGGAAAGTAGGCGCCCGCATCCCTATGATTCAGGGCGTTACCTTCGCCGCCGTTACTCCCATGTGTCTTATCGGTGTTCAGCATGGGCTGCCGGTCATGTACGGTGCCATTATCGCCGCCGGTCTGGTGACCTTTCTCATTGCCCCGTTCTTCAGCCGCTTCATCCGCTTCTTTCCTCCCGTCGTGACCGGTACGATCATCATGATCATCGGGATTACCCTCCTGCCCGTATCCGTCATCTGGATTGGAGGCGGTGGCAGCACCAGTGACCCCGCCTTTGCCGGTCCTATGAATCTCTTTCTGGCCTTTGTCACCCTTTCTATCGTTATCGTCCTCTACCGTTACGGCAGAGGATTCATCAGTAACATCGCCGTCCTTCTCGGTCTGATTGGCGGTACGATCATTGCTACGGTTCTGGGCCAGACGAATTTTGCTGAAGTCGGCCGCGCTGGCTGGGTTGGTATCGTCACGCCCTTCTCATTCGGCTTCCCCGCCTTCGATATCGGTTCTATTCTATCGATGATCGTCGTCATGTTCGTCACCATGGTCGAAACGACAGGAGACTGTATCGCAATCGGAGAAATCGTCGATAAGCCTATCGGCCGCAAAGATCTGGCACGCTGTCTCCGCGCAGACGGCCTGTCCACGGTCATCGGTGGTATTTTCAACAGCTTTCCCTATACGGCATTCGCCCAGAATGTGGGCCTCATTGCCCTGACCCGTGTCAAAAGCCGGTTCGTCGTCACCGCTTCCGGTATCATCCTCATCGGGCTGGGCCTGTTGCCCAAAATGGCAGCTGTCGTCGCCTGCATTCCCAACTCCGTACTGGGTGGTGCCGGTATCGCCATGTTCGGCATGATTATCGCCAGTGGCGTCCGTTCCCTGTCGAAAGTAAAATTTGAAGGTACGTCCAATCTGATGCTCGTCGCTATCAGCATCGGCGTCAGCATGATTACCCTCACGGTGCCCAATTTCTTCCATGCCTTTCCGGCCTGGTCCCAGATTGTCCTTCACAGCGGCATCACCCTGGGCAGCATTACAGCCGTCGTTCTCAATATCATATTCAATGGTGTCGGTAAAAATGAGGAATCATAATCTTTCCATCTGAACCGCACTGAAAAAAGAGACAGCCCCCATGACTTCACATGTCATGTCGTGGCTGTCTCTTCGTCTATAAGAAACAAGTCCTGAAGCCTGACAAATTCCCTTACAGAGCTTCAACGAATTCCTGTATCCGCTTCAATCCTTCCCGAATGTTGGCTTCGCTCGTCGCATAGGAGAGGCGGATGAATCCTTCGCCATTGCTGCCAAACCCTGTTCCGGGGACGGTGACGACGTGTTTTTCATCGAGGAGGCGGTTGCTGAATTCTTCCGACGAAAGCCCCGTGCCAGTAATGTTGGGGAACATATAGAAAGCTCCTTTCGGTTCCCGGCAGGTAATCTTGCCATGCATCATCGTATTCAGGCCTTCCAGCATCAGCTGCCGCCGCGCCCGGTAATGTTCCAGCATATCTGCCACAGGCTGCTGGCTTCCTTTCAGTGCTGCCAGAGCCGCCCGCTGTACCGGTTCAAAGACGCTGGATACGGCATTTTCCTGCATCTTCGTCATGCCCTTGATGATTTCTTCATTGGCTACGGCAAAACCGACACGCCAGCCCGTCATGGCATAGGCCTTGGAGAAGCCATCGACGATGATAGTCCGTTCTTTCATCCCCGGGATTTCTGCTATGGATACAAATGTTTCGTCCGTATAAATCAGGCGGCGGTACATTTCATCGGTAATGACATACAAGTCATGCTGTATCGCCAGCTGTGCAATGGCTTCCAGATTTTCCCGTGTAGCCAGCCCGCCTGTCGGATTAGAAGGGAAATTCATGAGGATAGCTTTCGTCCTGGGGGTAATCGCCTTTTCGATATCTGCCGGGTCAAACATGAAATCATTTTTTTCATATACATCGACCAATACGGGAGTGGCATACATTTCCGATACAAATCCGTTGTAGTTTGCCCAGTAGGGATTGGAAATAATGACTTCGTCTCCCGGATCCAGGAGCGTCAGCACCGATAGCAGCAGGGCTTCACAGCCGCCTACGGTAACGATGACATTATCCCGGCCGTACTGCATGCCCCGCGGCCCGTACGATGCCGCAATGGCATCCCTTAGTTCAGGAATCCCCGCATTGGGAGTATAAAAGGTCCGGCCTTCCTCCATAGCCTTGATACCAGCCTGGATGATGTGCTGCGGCGTTACAAAATCCGGTTCTCCAAAGGCAAAACTAATGACATTGTCAAGCCCGTAAGACTTGCCGACCATACGACGGATAGCCGATCCGGTTACACTGGAAATACGTTTAGCTAATGGTTTCATATGAATTACCCCCTGACAATACATGATAAACATTTAAAAAATTAACAATATACCTAAAATCAATTCAATATTTCCCTGATTTTGGGTTAAATTTAACGAGCACCGCAATAACAGCTGTGCCCGTTAAAAATGTTAAGTTATGAACGTTATTTGTTTTCTGCTTCTTTTTCTGCTGCCAGTGTCACTTCATCCCGCCAGATTCCCAGGCGTGCTACGCAGTCGGCAGCCGATGCATCCCATTTCCCATCTTTGAGGCGCTGTTTGTAATCGTCCACCAGAATCTTGACTTTGCCACTCAGAAGGAATACGACGATGAGGTTGCAGATGACGCAGGTTCCATAGAAGAAATCGAAGGTAGACCACAGTGTCTTAGCAGCTCCGATGGCACCGACAACAGCCCAGGCACAACCAATGGCATAATAAATCTTGATCCATGCTCCTTCAAGCCCCAGAGAATTGAGGCAGATGCCACCGTAATAAATATTGACGACGCACGTCGTAAAAGCAAAGAACGTGATGATAATCGAAATGAATACGGCACCAGCAGCTACACTGCCAAAGGCTGTGGAAAAACCGGCTGTCGTAAGGGCTGCCCCGGAAATACCCGTGTTCCAGAGGCCCGATGTCATGACGACCATAGCCGTCATAGTGCAGACGACGATGGTATCGAAGAATACTTCAAAAATCCCCCACAGGCCCTGTTTAACCGGATGGTTGACCGATGCCGAGGAATGAGCCAGCGGTGCCGTACCGGTACCGGCTTCGTTGGAATAAATGCCACGGGCCAGGCCCCAGCGGACAGCCAGCATAACCGTGCTGCCAGCAAAGCCGCCTGTAGCAGCCGTGCCGGTAAAAGCATCTTCAAAAATCAGGGCAAATGCCTGAGGAATCATGCTGGCATTGACAATCATGACGAAAATAGCGCCGATGATGTAGATAACCGCCATGAATGGAACGACGAGATTGGCGAAATTGGAAATACTCTTGAGACCACCCAGAAGAACGGCTGCCATAAGGACGGCAACGGTAATGCCAACGACATACGGATTGACAGCAAAGGCTGTATTAATGGCATTGGAGATTTCTGCTGCCTGGATAGACGGAGCAAACATCATGCCTGCCGCCATGACGATAGCCCAGATGACGGACAGCCAGCGCCAGTTCTTGCCAAGGCCGTTCTTGACATACCAGGGGAAACCACCGTGCCAGACGCCGCTTACAGGGTCTTTTTCACGATAGGCCAGACCCAGAGTAACTTCCGAGAACTTAACAATCAGGCCCAGCATAGCAATAAACCACATCCAGAAGACAGCACCGGGACCGCCCGTTGCGATAGCGACGGAAACGCCGGCAATGTTGCCAACACCCAGTGTCGATGCCAGAGCCGTACAAGCTGCCTTGAACGGATTAATGTTGCCATCGCCGGAGCCCTTGTCAAAGATTTTACCAAAGGTATTCTTCATGACGTGGCCGAAAAAGGCGAACTGGAAAAAGCCAAGACGGACCGATAAGAAGACAGCTACAAAGGACGTGCCGATGAGCAGCGGCCAGCCCCAGATAAAATCAGCAAAAGCCATCATTCCTTTTGCAATCATACCAAAAAATTCCATATGCATTACACCCCCACAAAATGAGTAACTTCCCTCCGAAAAATTGTAAGGATAATATCACTAAGAGCTGCTATGATGGGGAAGTCAGAAATCATCGCGCTCTTTACTTCCAAATACATCGTACAGAATCTATATTTATTTTCCGAATAAACATCTGTCTACATTGTACAGACAATACTCGTCATTGTAAAATTCAAAATTTCGCAAAAAAACATTACCAAAACTAGATATTCAGTTACATCTTAAGAATATTAGGTATAAAAAAGTCTATGACCGCAATGAGAGATACTGAATGTAGTCTTTTTAAGGTATCCGCTATAATTAAGTAAAATAGGTCCTATCTGGTAAGGTTAACAGAAAAAAATGATGATGGGCAACTTGTAAAAAATAAATAACCAAATAATAATATCTATTCCATTCAATATTTAATTCGAAGAAATGATAAATAATCTCTATCTTTTTTATAAAAATAGGATATATTAAGAGAAACTCTGTTCCTTATTCTGTATTCTTTTTAAATTATGTCCTCTACGTATAATTTTTTATTTCTATATATTTTTACCATTAAAATTACATTACGGTTTAAACATTTTTAAGTTCAGATGATTTGTCAGCACATCCACAGACGACTATAATAGTTGCGTACATTTTCCGTATCATAGGGGGACTGTCATCATGACGAATCTGGAAATTGAAACGTTTCTGACTATTTGCTGGCATAAAAGTATTTCCAAGGCTGCTGAAGCATTATATATCAGTCAGTCATCGCTAAGTACACGTCTGAAAAAACTGGAACAAGAAATCGGATGCCAGCTTCTTTCCCGCCGCAATGGCGCCCGTTCACTGGAACTGACAGCGGAAGGAGCTAAATTTTACGAATACGCCTGTCAGTACAGAGAACTTACCCAGCAGATGCTGGCTGTATCTCATAGCAAAGGACCGGAACAACTGCGTATTTCCGTCGTCAACAGCATCGGGACGTTCCTGTTCCCTCCCGTCTATAAACACTTTCTCAGCCAGTATCCCCAGTACAGGCTGGAAATCCAGGAGGCCGATAATGTACCGTCCCTTGCCAATAAAAAAATGAACAACGGCCTGGTGGACCTCATGTTCCACAGCGACATCCAGGCTTCGGAAACACTGCATATCTTTCCCGTTTTTAGTGAACCCATGGTACTGGTCTGTTCGACCGATTCGGCATACCCCGAACTGGTAAACCGGGAAGAACTGCTACTGGACAGAGAAATTTTTACCAAATGGAGCGATACCCAGTACGAGTGGCACCAGAATATGTTCGGACCGGATACCCGGCCTCTCGTTCATCTGGAAATCATGAGCAACTTCCGGGTATTCACATCCCAGCACGACTGCTGGGCTATCGTCCCTTTGAGCGTCGCCGAAGGAATTGCCGATAATGCCTCCATCAAAATATGCCGGACCGAATTCAAAATCCCCAAACGCGTGACTTACTGTGTCGCTACTCAGTCAGCCCGGACCATGAAGAGTACCCAGGCCTTTCTTACCTGTCTTCATGCAGAACTGGAAAAGAAACCGCCCTATCAGCTGGATATCCTGTATTGATATACGGCCGACTCATGAATAGATTCATTCCATAGAGATACCCCAAATAAAAACACGCAGCAAAACAGGCTCCATACTCGTCTGTTTTGCTGCGTGTTTTTCTCATTCCCTCATGAAATGTGTGTATCTCCCTCAATATTCCCTCATAAAATGTGTGAAATCGTCTGATATTCGCTCATGTTTTGTTGCAGTCATTGCAGAATATCGGTATAATACACA
>OGXJ01003153.1_pt1 | contig 10202 bp, 10 predicted proteins | sample 1576231 | NCBI WGS metagenome assembly OGXJ01 (sample SAMEA3541539, study PRJEB24748) | human gut metagenome | biome: human gut; feature: human-associated habitat; material: faeces | place: China | collected 2012
TAGCCAGTGTATTCCGGCGGGTAAAGAATCCATAGATTCCTGCAAACATCATGATGGTAGAAACTACCAGGTAATATTCCATGTGTATCATATTCGAACTCTATTTTGATAGTTAATACTTAAAATTCCTATCTCTTACGTGCAATCATGATGCCACCGATGATACACGCCAGCAATAATATGCTGACAGCTTCGAAAGGCAATACATAACCGTATTTGTCACTACTTAATAAAGCGTTCCCGATAGCATGAATGCTAATTTCTTGCGGGGCCAAATTAGCTGTCTGCATGAAATCGTGCTTCAGTGTGATAAACAGGATAATGGCCAAACCGGCAATCATAGTGAAGAGTCCGGCTAAGACTTTACTTCGTTTTGCTTTCTCGGCCCGGTCGCCTTCTCCACTGGTCAATAGGATGGAGAATACATAAAGAACGACGATACCACCGGCATAAACCATAATCTGAACGGAACCCAGAAAGGTGTAACCCAGCAAAAAATAGATGCCGGCCGTGCCGAAGAGCACGAAGAGCAGGTAGGTGGCCGAGCGTACGATACGTTGGGTAGTCACCGTCATGATGGACATAGCAATAATAAATGCTGCCAAAAAGTAGAATACTACTGTTTCAAGTGTTGATCCCATATCTAAACTTCTTTTTTCTTTTCTATTACTTTACTACCGTCGTGGTTCAACTTCAGGACAAGTTTCGTCCGGTCGAAGACTGCATGTTCGAAGTTCTGGTCGAACGTGATGGCATCGTGCGGACAAGCATTGACACAGAGCTGGCAGAACATACAGGCACCCAAATCATATTCATAGGTTGCCAGAATTTTCTTCTTCTTTCCATCTTCTGTTTCGACGGTTTCGCTGGTCACTTTGATTGTATCGTTCGGACAGGCCATTTGACACAATCCGCAAGCTACACAGCGATGTTCATTATTCTCATTGTGGGGCATATTCAGCGTACCACGAAAACGGTCGAACATTTTCAGCTCTTTCCGGTTTTCGGGATATTGCTCGGTCACTTTCTTACGGAAGTATACCTTGATGCTGGTTTTCATACCCGTTGCCAGTGTACTGATGACATGCACCAGACCACCTAAGTACGTATATTTTTTATCTTTATATTCCATAATTTTCATTTATCAAAAGTGGAAGCCGAAAGCTACGCAGCATGCCATTAATAATAGATTTACCATAGAAATTGGAACCAGGTATTTCCATTCCAGATTCAAGATCTGGTCGATACGCAAGCGTGGGAAAGTCCATTTGATCCACATCAGAAGGAATACCACAAAGAATGCTTTGGCGAAGAACCAGATAAAGCCCGGAATATAATCCATTACAGTGTTAAATCCATCCAAACCAACAATGTGCAGCGGCATCCATCCTCCCAGGAAGATGGTGGCGGCAACACTGGCTACGATAAACAGATTCAAGTATTCTGCCAGATAGAAGAAACCGAAACCCATACCGGAGTATTCAGTATGATATCCGGCTGTCAGCTCACTTTCCGCTTCGGGAAGGTCGAACGGGCCACGGTTACATTCTGCATTTCCGGCAATCAGATAGATGATGAAAGCAATGACCGCAGGAATATGTCCCTTGAAGATGAACCAACCATCAGCTTGTCCTTCTACGATTTCAGAAAATTGCATGGTTCCCGTCAGCACTACCATTGTCATGATACTCATACCAACCGAAAGTTCATAACTGATAATCTGTGCACCGCTTCGCATGGCACCGATCAAAGAGAATTTGTTGTTACTACCCCAACCGGCCAGCAAGATACCGACAACTCCAATGCTGGAAGCTGCCAACAGGAAGAACACGCCCACATTAAAGTCCAGAATCGCCGCACCTTTATTAAAAGGAATACAAGCGAAAGTCAGGAATGAAGCGATAATCACCATGAATGGAGCAAGATTGTAAAGGAAATGGTCGGCACCCTTCGGCATGAAGATTTCTTTGGTCAGCATTTTGAGCACGTCGCAGACCACTTGGATAGAACCCCATTTACCAACACGGTTCGGTCCAAGACGACACTGGAAGAAACCGCAGACCTTACGCTCCATGTAGATCAATATGATAGCCAGGATGGCATACAGTGCTACGAGGCACACGCCGACAGCTACACATTCTATAAAGATGGCTAATCCCTCCGGCATAATGGAGAGCAGTAGCTCATGTATCCAGTTTGTTACTATACTAAAGTCGAACATATATTTTTAATAATTAAGTATTATCTGTCAATATCCGGAACGACATAATCTATTGTTCCGCCAATAGCAATTAAGTCGGCAATCTTTGTTCCCCGGCAAATGGTGTCAATTGCAGCAACAAGCGGCAATCCCGTAGCACGGTAGTGCAGGCGGTAAGGCGTTTTGTCACCCTGACTTTCCAGGAAAACACCAAATTCACCACGACTTCCTTCTACTGCTGCATAGTAACTGCCTTCCGGAACACGGATGATAGGTTTCATCTTTTCCTGATAAGGTCCTTCGGGAATATTGTCTATTAATTGCTCAATGATGTTCAGACTTTCCATGATCTCATCCATACGCACCAGGTAACGGGCAAAGCAGTCACCTTCCGTATAAACGATTTCTTTGAAATCGACTTTGTCATATACACCGTATGGCATTCGTTTACGTACGTCACACGCCCATCCTGATGCACGGCCTGTACCTCCGGTACAACCGAAAGAGATGGCATCTTCACGGCTTAACACACCGACGCCTTTCATTCGGCTTTGTGCAATGATGTTACCCGTGAATATATCGTGATATTCGTGGATAATTCCTCTTATATATGGAATGAACTCTTTTACTCGTTTGACGAAGTTAGGATGAAGATCAGCCTGTACACCGCCAATCGTATTGTAGTTCATAATCAGACGTCCGCCGCAAGTTTCTTCAAAGATATCGAGAATTTTCTCGCGGTCACGGAATCCATAAAAGAATGCTGTCAACGCTCCTAAGTCCATAGCAAGACAAGAGTAGAACAGCAAGTGAGAATCGATACGTTGCAACTCGTCCATTATGGTACGGATGTACTGTACGCGTTCACTGACCTCAATGCCCATGGCTTTTTCAATGCACATACACAATGCGTGACGATTTTGATGCGCGCCCAAATAGTCCAGACGGTCTGTCAAAGCTAATGTTTGAGGGTAAGTGAGGCTTTCATTCATTTTCTCGATACCTCGGTGGATATACCCGCAGTTCGCATCAATCTTACGAATAATTTCACCTTCCAGAGAAACACGGAAGCGCATTACACCATGAGTAGCAGGGTGTTGCGGACCGATGTTGACTACATATTCTTCTTCGCCGAACAGTTTCGTCTCTTTGTTCTTGATGGTTCCGTCCGGGTTCAGTTCTATTTCTTGAGTCGTATCAAACGTCTCTTCATTGGTCATGCACAGTGGGTTATCCTTTTCCGGGTCGTTATCTTTACGCATTGGATAACCGATCCAATCGTTGCGCAGGTAGAGCCGGCGCATATCAGGATGACCGACAAAGGTGATGCCATAAAAATCAAAAACTTCACGTTCGTAGAAGTCGGCTATCTTCCAGATGTCGCTGACAGACGGAATTTCCGGTAGCTCGCGGTTGGTTGTCGCTGTTTTTAGTGCTATCCGTTCGCCTGTAATGGTAGATTCCAGATGGTAGACTACGCCTAAGCCGCGGAGTTTTTCCGGAGCGTCTTTCTCATCGGCTACTCCCCAGTCCATACCGGTGAGGCTTTCGAGAAAGTCCATCTGTTTTTCATTTCGCAAGCGCAGCATCTCGTCGTGTAACGCTGCAGGAGCTATAAATTGTATTTCTTGCATAAATCAAATTAAATTAAGAATGAAAAATTAAGAATGAAAAATCTGCCGGGATGTTGCATGCGAATTCTTCATTCATCATTCATCATTCTTCATTTCTTAAATAATCCGGTTTCTTCTCTTTTCTGTTTACTCCACCAAAGAACTTTTCTATTTTCACTTTGCGTTGCAATTGCATCATGCCATAATAGAATGCTTCAGGACGTGGCGGGCATCCGGGAATATATACATCTACCGGAAGAATCTTGTCCACCCCGTTTACTACGTGATAGGACTTCTTGAAAGGACCTCCGCTGACAGCGCATCCGCCTACGGCAACCACATACTTCGGATCGGGCATCTGGTCGTAAAGTCGTTTCAGTACCGGAGCCATTTTATTGGTGATTGTTCCGCATACCATAATCATATCAGCCTGACGCGGGCTGGCACGTGCTACCTCAAACCCAAAGCGGGCCATGTCATAACGCGCGGCACCCAGTGCCATAAATTCGATACCACAACAACTGGTTGCAAAGGTAAGCGGCCACAGTGAATTGCTGCGTCCCCAGTTGATAAAGTCGTCAAGTACTCCGAGGGCAACATTGGCTCCTCCTGCATTAAGTTCCTTGACCAACTTTTCCAATGATTCATTGTCGATAAACTCATCATACGGAATAGATTTTATTTTTGGCTTTTTGGTTATTTCCATTCCAAAGCTCCTTTCCTCCAGGCATAAGCAAGACCCAGAACTAAAATGATAAAGAAGAAGAGAACACTAATAAGTCCCTGTGGTCCCATGTCACGCATAACTACCGCCCACGGAAACAGAAAAGCTGTTTCGACATCGAACATAAGGAATAGGATGGCAAACAAGTAGTAGCCTACACGGAACTGCATCCATGATTTACCACGTGTCGGTATACCACATTCATAAGCCTCAAACTTTTGCAGGTTGTATGAACGGGGAGAGATAGCACGCGAGAGGGCTATTACTACACCGACAAAAGCAAGCGCTGTCAGTAAAACAACAACTAAAAATGTAAAATTCATAATTCAATAGCTGTTTAGATTGAATATTATATAGAAATAAGCAATTAGTCTATTCGCCCTATGGAGAATAAAACCAACTGTAATAAATGACGAGCAAAAGAGTCTACTGTACTGTAGGCTAAATGACAATCTTTCTCAACCCATATATATAATAGGAGATAGGATCGTAATAATATGTAGGAGAATGGGATGAGACAGGGTAAGGTGGACTTTGATGTTTGTAATGGTCACAGAAATATGCGATTAACAAAAACATGCTTTTATCTGTCGGAACATGTGCGACGTCTGTATGACTCATGTCACAGGTTTGCGTCGTATAAAGATTATAAAGACGTTCCAAAGCATCCTGAATCGGACGATCTTGTGATACATAGCATTTCTCCTGCCGATAAGTCGGGGAGGAAACTTTGCACATATCTTCCATTGCTCCATTAGTTGCACAATGGATGAGCAAAGCCAACACTAAAAGTAGTCCGAATTTTAAGCTTTGTTTCATCTTTCTCTTTTAACGGCTGCAAATATAGAACTAATATTTATACTTTTTGCAAAGTCCGTATAGCAAAAAAGCTTTTTTTAACTCCATATCTTTTAGATTCATTTTTTAGTCAGCATGGTTTCACAAATATCATTTAGAATGGGGTAATTTCTCCATCTTCATTTGTTAAAAGATGCAATAAAAAGAATGATTTACGCTCTTTTTGGCGAATAACACAAAGAAAATACATTTTTTTGCAGATTAAGAAAGAATACATGATTATGAAACGCACACTTTGGTTTATATTTTTCCTTCTAAACTCCTTGTTTTACCTCTATGCAGATAGTGAGAATGATTCTTTGTTGAAGGTGTTGGACAAAGTGATTTCTGAACGTTTGATATATACCCAGAAAAAAGAAGCTACCATAAAAGAATTAAAGAAAAAGAAAGTTGGCCTTAATTCGTTGGAGGATATATACAATTTAAATAAAGAGATTATCCATCAATATGAGACTTTTGTCTGTGACTCGGCAGAACAATATATTCATGAGAATATTGATATAGCAAAAACGATTGGTAATAAAGAATATCTTTTGGAAGAGCAGCTCCGGTTGGCTTTTGTCTATTCTTTATCCGGTTTGTTTATTCAAGCAAATGATATTTTTAAGTCGATAAAATGTGCGGATTTACCCGATCATTTGAAAGCTTTGTATTGCTGGAATCGTATACGTTATTATGAAAATCTCATTAAATACACGGACGATGTACGGTTTTCAAACGAGTATATATCGGAAAAAGAGGCTTATCGGGATACTGTGATGAGCATCTTATTTGACCAGTCGGATGAATATAGAAAAGAAAAAGCTGTGAAGCTTCAAGATAAGGGAAGTACCAAAGAGGCTCTTCTGATTTTGACAGAGATATATGATAAACAAGAGCCGGCATCTCATGGATATGCTATGATGGCTATGGGGCTTGCCAGAGCTTATCGGTTGATTGGGAATTATGCACTGGAAGAAAAGTTTCTAATGCTGGCTGCTATGACAGATACAAAACTGGCTGTCAAAGAGAATGAGGCATTATTGACATTGGCAGTTAATTTGTATCATAAAGGAGATATAGACAGGGCTTATAATTATATTAAAGTAGCATTGGACGATGCCATCTTTTATAATTCCCGCTTTAAGAATACGGTAATTGCCCGCATCCATCCGATTATAGAAAATACATACTTGATCCGGTTGGAAAAACAAAAGCAGAACCTTCGTTTCTATATATTTCTGACTAGCTTGTTTGTGGTAGCTCTTGCTATCACCCTGTATTTTACATATAAACAAACAAAAATTGTATCCCGGGCTAAACGGCATCTTAAAGCTATGAATGAGGAACTGGTCGGGCTGAATAAGAATCTCGACGAAGCTAATCTGATTAAGGAAAAGTATGTGGGGTATTTCATGAATCAATGTGCCGTTTATATTAATAAACTCGATGAGTACAGGAAGAATGTGAACAGGAAAATCAAGACCGGACAGATTGATGATTTATATAAGTCATCCTCCCGACCTTTTGAAAAGGAACTTGAAGAACTATATCATAACTTTGATAAAGCGTTCCTTAAATTGTATCCTAACTTTGTGGAAAAGTTCAATTCTTTGTTGAAACCGGAGGAGCGTTATAAACTGGAAAAGGACCAACTGAATACAGAATTACGCATATTTGCATTGATACGGTTAGGAATTACCGATGTTGGACAGATTGCTGTATTTTTGCATTATTCTGTGCAGACAATCTATAATTATAAGAGTAAAGTGAAGAGAATGTCCACTCTTGATAGTAATATCTTTGAGGAGGAGGTAAAAAAGCTTGGTTCTTTGTCTCAAAAATGATTCTATCCGGTTTACCAAAACTAAAAAATGGTCTTGTTATAAACTGTTGATTATTAAATGTATATATAATAATTGATCTATAAAACGTTTACTTTCCCGCCTACTTCCACTAAGAAGTAGGCTTTTTTCATCTCTATATTTGCATCACAAGATTTTTGATAACTGAATACTAATCTAAAGAAACACACAACTATGAGTTTTTCAGAATTGTATCTTATTTATTATCCCAAACTAGTTCGGTTTGCAAAAGAATTTGTGATGTCGGAAGAGGATGCTGAGAACATAACACAAGATGTGTTTACAGACTTATGGGAAAAGAGAGAGTCAATGAATCATATTGAGAATATGAATGCTTATCTTTTCAGACTTGTGAGAAACAAATGTTTGGATTATTTAAAGCATAAAGTATTCGAGCAAAAGTATGTCGAGAATGTGAAGGCTTCTTTTGAGATTGAGTTGAATCTGAAATTGCAATCTTTGGATCGTTTTGATGTATATGATATATCAGAAAGAAATCAGATGGAGAACCTGATACGGGATGCTATCAATAGTTTGCCTAAAAGATGTCGTGACATATTTTTGTTAAGTCGCATGGAAGGATTGAAGTATAGGGAAATATCCGAACGTTTAGGCATTTCGGTAAATACAGTGGAATGTCAGATGGGAATAGCACTAAAAAAGTTGAGAGCAAAACTCAATGTAACATTGGCTGCATAACTTTTTAATGATTTTATCGGTATTTTTTAGGGGTATTTATTGAGATAATCGTTCTTTGATAAAAAAGGACTGTGTATATGGAGAATTGTCTGAATAAATATTTTGCGGATGAATTTACTTCTGATGAAAAAACAGAGTTTCTCATAGAAGTGGAAAACAACGAAAGGCTGAAGGAAGAATTTATAGAAAATCAGACTTTGCTGGCACTCGTTGATTGGATATCTCCGGAATATGAAAATAATAAAGAAGTTGTCCAACATAAATTATATGAATTTATGTGTAGAATGGAGCAACACAAAGATAAATAGGTTTAGGATACCATGAATAAAATTTATATCATATTACTGACTGTTTTCTTTTGTGCAAATGTTTATTCTCAACAAGCTTATTTTGTTGATGGGTATCATGGCGGGATATATGGCCATTATCCGGTAAAGTGGAAAACTCAATTTATTGTGGATCAGCTGGCTATGCATCCGGACTGGCGGATTTGTATGGAGATAGAGCCTGAAACATGGGATACAGTCAGAGTGCAGACTCCGGAGGCTTATTTGCGTTTTAAAGAGATGGCTACCAGTGACCAGGTCGAGTTTACGAACCCTACTTATGCACAGCCTTATTGCTATAATATCTCGGGAGAGAGTATAATAAGACAGTTTCAATATGGTATTGCTAAAATAAACAAACATTTTCCGGGGGTAGATTTTGTAACCTATTCGGTAGAAGAACCTTGCTTCACAAGTTGCTTGCCACAAATCCTTAAACAATTCGGCTTTAAATATGCTGTATTGAAATGTCCTAACACCTGTTGGGGAGGGTATACTGCTGCTTATGGCGGAGAATTGGTTAATTGGGTGGGACCGGACGGGACTGCAATCTTGACCGTTCCCAGATATGCTTGTGAAAAACTAGAGCCGGGATCAACTTGGCAGACAACTGCTTGGGGAAATTCGGATGCTTATTTAAAAGATTGCCGTAACGCAGGTATCAAACACCCCGTTGGTATGTGTTTTCAGGATGCGGGATGGAAAAACGGCCCATGGCTGGGAAGTGGAAAGAACACAAAAAATAACTCTATATATATGACATGGAGAGATTACATTGAAAATGTCTCCATCGGAAAAACGGATGATAACTGGTATTTTTCACAGGAAGATATACATGTGAATCTTATGTGGGGAAGTCAGGTTTTGCAAAAAATAGCGCAAGAAGTACGCACTTCAGAAAATAGAATTGTCATGGCAGAGAAAATGTCTGTAATGGCTTATCTGGAAAATAAATATATTTGTCGACAGGCAGATATGGATGAGGCTTGGCGTACACTGATGTTGGCACAACATCATGATTCGTGGATTGTGCCTTATAATGGACTGAATAGAAAAGGAACATGGGCTGATCAGATTAAGCGATGGACAGACAGTACCAATCATCTTGCAGATGGAATTATTGAGGCATCTATGCGGAGCTTTAATGAAAAGTTTATTCCGCAAAATAATGCTCAACAGCAATATATACGTGTTTTTAATACATTAGGAATGAGAAGAAAGGAAATCGTAAGTGTTCTTCTGCCTACGGAATCTGAAAATGCGGATTTAAGTGTTTTTGACTGGAAAGGTAAAGATATAGGTTGTTTGGTAGAAAATGAAGGTAAAGAGATAAGATTATTTTTTGAGGCAGAGATTCCTCCCTTTGGTTATTCCACGTATTGTATAAAAAAGAAAGAAGCCGGTAAGAAAGAGGCTTCGGAGAGTAGATTCGTTTTGGAAGGTAATAAGGTGAATAAACAGGAATACGTGGTTGAAAATGATATGTATAAAATTGTTTTTGACTTATCAAAGGGAGGAACCATAAAAAGCCTGATAGCTAAAAAAGAAGGGAACAAGGATTTTGCAGGTAAAACGGAGAAATATGCTTTAGGGGAGCTACGAGGCTTTTTTTATGAAGAAGGTAAATTTCGTTCTTCTATAGAGACTCCGGCCAAGCTGACAGTAGTAAGGGATAATGTATATGAGCAAAAAATTAAGATAGAGGGTGAGATTGCTTCCCATCCGTTTACACAAGTAATCACTCTCACTAAAGGAACGAGACGGATCGATTTTGATTTGACGGTTGACTGGAAAAAGAATGTAGGTATTGGTGAATATAAAGAGGAACGTTGGCGTGATAATCGTCGGGCTTATTGTGACGATCGGTTTAAACTAAGTGTATTATTCCCGACTGATTTACATTCTCCCGGTGTTTATAAAGATGCACCGTTTGATGTA
>OGXJ01003154.1_pt1 | contig 10201 bp, 5 predicted proteins | sample 1576231 | NCBI WGS metagenome assembly OGXJ01 (sample SAMEA3541539, study PRJEB24748) | human gut metagenome | biome: human gut; feature: human-associated habitat; material: faeces | place: China | collected 2012
GCAAAATCTTGCGTCTCACAAGCAACATACGCGATTACAACACGCCGATTATAACTGGAACAACTTGCGCTGACTTCCTCGGGAGACGCAATATTTTGCGTCTCTACAGGCATACGCCACTGTGATGAAACAACATTATTCACCCTTTTATTACGCTGCATGCTAAAAGTAGAGACGCAAAATCTTGCGTCTCACAAGCAACAAATGCGATTACAACATGCTGATTATAACAGGAGCACATTGCGCATACCTCCTCGGGAGACGCAAAATCTTGCGTCTCTACCGGCTGACGCCATCACTATGCATGGTGGAAACAGGAAACCAACCTCACCGCCTTGTGGCACTAAATAAAAAAGGTGATGACATACGAGCATGCCCCCACCCTACTATAACTATTTTATAGCGTGTTTTCCGACGGTCATCTTATTATCACTTTCTTCGCCGTACCGTCAGTGTATCTTGTAATGTTGATGCCTTTCTGCAATGTCTCCAACTTTATACCGTTGATGGTATAGATGCCTTGAATCCTTTTTCAACCTGTCCATCAACAGTAGATGTTATACCAGTAGTAACATGATAACCTTTTTTAGAGACAGCGAGAATTGACAGGTGGCTTCCTGATGACAATGATTTGAATGACACAGACTTTACTTTCTTCTTAATATCCGCAGGTAATTTAAATTCATACAGGCGGAAAGTATAGTTATTATCTATCTCATCGGCTTTGTAGGTATCGTCCGCATCCGTCGTCTTTATTCTGCTCAGACCATACGCCGCCTCATCGTCAGGACCATATGCGGCATACCAGTTCCACGCAGTAAATGTTGATGTGCTTCCAGATGTGTCGTCATCATAATTTACTGTAATATTCATATCCGACTCTCCGTTAGCAGAAACTGCAAGAATATAAATTTCCATACATTTCTCCGGATTATCAAATGTCAATACCCCATCTTCATAGGTGTTAAGTTTGAGAGCGTTGTTCTCAGAATAATCAGCCAATCTGAATTCCGTACTGGAATTTGTCTTTACGATTCTGACGTCAGCTGCAATTGCGACTTTTTCCTGAACAGCAGATGAATAAAAACACCATCCATCATTATCAATGGTCTCGCTAACAAATTCTGATGAAGGTTTGCTTTCTGCAATAACGTCACAGTTGAATCCTTTTACACTGACAGGTATCTTTGCTGGTATTGCCTCTGTAAACTGCTCGAATGCCTCAACTTCAGCAAGTGTGGGATAGAAGAATGGGTTGAGGGTGCATACTATAGCGAGATACTTGCAGTTTCTGTATTCTGGAAGTATATATTCAAGCTCTGAAACCTTATTAATATTAGAGAATGTCTTGATTGTTGTAAGATTATAAGGATCGTTACCTACAATTATGCTTATTTCGTTATTGGCAGAACCGATTTTTCCATTATCATTCTCAGACTGATTATCATTTGGAATATAAATCTTGACCTTTGACAGATTCCAGCTTTTTTCTTCCGGAGCTGTAAATATAGTCCAGAAGTCCTGTTTGTACATTGAAGGAGTTTCGACTACACCGCATGCCTCGTCAGTTTTATTATTGTCAGTCAGGGTGTTAACCTTAAACTCATTATATGCACCCTCGTATTCTGCATCGAAAGACCAGTCCGACTTGTAATGGCGCAATGTCGCTTCTGCTCCGGCAAGCACATTGGTCTGTTTCTCGGTATCTATAATTACTTTGACAGTACGTTCCTTATACGAATCATTATTACCAACCGAAATTGTAAGTTTGTCCTCACCTATTACTTTATTGGCTGTTACAGGAACAATGAACGTACCATCCGCAATGTTATGAGTGATGTCTCCTATGGTTAAATTGTCTTTTTCAGATACCGTATGACATGTGAAATCCTCCATATGCTCGTCACCGCTGACGCTGTACTTCACAACAACATTCTTTGTCTCCTCTGCATTTAATTTGAGTTCTGTAGGCATAACCTTTATCGTGAGATTACTGTCGTCCTTTCCGAATACCTCGAACTCCCAAATGCGTAGTGTGCCGTTCACGTGCGGAGAAAGGCGTACGTAGCGAGCCTTGTGCGGAGCGATGTAGTCTGTCTTGATTGACTCGCTCTCGCGATCCTCCTCATCCACCACTGTAGTCCAGTGCTCACCGTCGTCTGACAGCTCGATAGTGTACGAGCGTATCTGGTCTACTCCGCTTTCCGGTCCGGAGTTACCGTCGAATATCTTGAAGCCATAGATGCGGTAGGCACCCTCAAGGTCGAATATCACCCAGTTGTCCGCGCTCACGTTGCACCACTTGTCGCCTGTGCTGTTGGGACGCTCCACACCGTCGATAATCTTTGACGGCACCTCGGTAGAGTTGGTCGAGCCGCTGTAAGAAACAACAGTTTTCTTCAATATAACATTATATATATCTTCTTCCTCACCATCCTCCATTACATCAATCACTTCCTTAGAAGTTGTGGATGTGCCGACGTTGTTGGTTGCCTCCACCGTGACAATCTGTCTGCCGCTCTTCAGACCTTTGACTGTAATTTCATTGTCAGTAAGAGAGCCATCCACAAGTTCCAGTCCTTCCGGAAGAGTCCACTTCCATGCGGTGGGCTTGCCGGTACCTCTTGCTGTAATCGCTGCAGTCTCTCCTACTTTTATATAACTCTTGGACAGTTTGAATGTTACTATAGGTGTTCCCGGCGTAGGATAGTTAACTTTCAGAATTTGTGCAGCTTGCTGCTTCATGTCCTTCATCACGGGCACAACGAGCACATTGACATAAGCGTCATTGGCGTTGCGCGTGAACGGAGGAATATAAAATCCCTCGCCGCGGGTCTGTCCCACGAGCTTGCGTGTGCCGTCTGCTGTCTCGGTGTAGATGTCGAAGTGGTCGAAGTCGGAGTTATAGCTGTAGTCCCAAGTCACGCGGATGTCGCCCTTCTCCTCACCGAGCACGCTCGTTGTAGAGAGGTTGCTCACTGCCACTGCGGAAGGAGCGTAGGCTGTGGGAAGCACTGCGAGCTCGCCGAGCGACAGCACATAGTCTGCCACCTCTGTCTCAGACTTCATGTTGAGGGAAATCATGTAGACTGTCTTTCCGTTGAGCTGGGACAGGTCGTATTCTGCTATTGTCCAGCCGTTCTTGTCTGTCACGGTCGGATTAGAGAGCGTCACCATCTCTCCCTTTACCTTACTCTCCGTGGCGAGCCTTACCTCCACCGAGCCGGGAGTGCTTGTCTTGTATACCAGACGGAGTGTTCCGCCGGAGGTGACAGGTATCATGGTCTTGTAGAGACGCATCAGATGGTCGCCTGCCGTGAGCTTGCCCTTTATCTTCAGAGAACTTCCGAAGTTGTAGGCATCGTCCCAGTCGATAGACACGTCCAGACCTTCCTTGTTCTCAATCCAGTAACGCCATGTCGGCATGATGCTCTGCACGCCACTGTGATACCAGTACAGAGTGTTCTGTTTCTCACCCTCCACAAAGCGGTGCTTGCCAAGACCGACACAGAAGGATGTCTCAAACGGCATGGAACTGATGACAGAACGCTCCAGCATACGTCCGGAAAGACCGGGCCAGCCATAATCAGTAACAGCCGATGGATCGCCATTAAGGTTAACCCACATTTGTGCTTCATTTTGGAAAGTCTTTTCTATTGCAGCATATGCAAGTTCTCCACATTCATTCTTTGTGCCAAGAAGATTCTTTACATTGTCTTTCCATATGCGTTCCTCTGGACAAAATAAATCAAGAGAGCCGACGTGACCGCTTTTGGGCATTGCACTGTTAAGATCTGTAGTATATCCGGTATGCCCTCTATTCACACACTGCACACCGCCATACAGTTTTGAGAATGTCTCAGCTTCTGTACAGCCAAGTCTGTCTGCATATCCACGATAGTCGCCAGGAGATCCATATTCAAGGAACTGGGATATGTATTCTTATGAGACATGAGAATTTCTTGTGCAGGAAGTCTGGAAGCGTCATACCATTGTATTTCCATCTGTGTGTCACCATTCTCATCCGCTATTTTATTGAATTCTTTTATGAAGCCGACCCACTCTGAAGATGTACCGCCACCGGTTTCCTCGTTAATGAACCAACCGTCAAATCCCATATATTTGGCAATCTCATAAAGCTTTATGGCATAAATATATTTGCCATACCCGTTGGCGGAATTAATTTAGTGCGTACTTAATTCTGCCAACGGGTATATGAATAAATCCAAATAGTTTTAATGACTTCACTGATTTAAAGAAATTATAGTTGCAGTTTATATGGGCTTGTTGAAGATGACTTTATTATATTATGTTCATAACAAGCTTATATTAATATATGTGAAAACGGAAAACCTGATAAAAAGGTACACTTTTATATTGTGAATATGTATTTAAGTAAAACATTTTCCCTATATTTGCATTATAAATCCATAAAGACTACATTTCAAACAAAAATCATAATGAACAATAAGAATTTAATGAATCATGCAGCAGACAACATCAGGATTCTTGCTGTATCGATGGTAGAGAAAGCAAAGTCTGGTCATCCAGGTGGTGCGATGGGAGGAGCTGATTTCATTAATGTACTTTTCTCAGAGTTTTTGGTGTATGATCCAAATAATCCTGAATGGGAAGGACGTGACAGATTTTATCTTGATCCAGGTCATATGTCCCCAATGTTATATTCAGCTCTTGCAATGCAAGGTAAATATACAATAGATGAACTTAAGGAATTCAGACAATGGGGTTCTGTCACCCCAGGACATCCTGAGCGAGATATAAGACATGGAATAGAAAATACGTCCGGACCTTTGGGGCAAGGACATACTTATGCAGTAGGTGCGGCTATTGCTGAAAAATTTCTTGAGGCACGTCTGAGCCATACCATGATGCAGCATAAAATATATGCCTATATATCTGATGGCGGTATTCAGGAGGAAATTTCACAGGGTGCCGGACGTGTTGCCGGTCTGCTGCATCTGAATAATCTTATAATGTTCTATGACGCAAATGAAATACAGTTATCTACGGAATGTGATACTGTAATGAACGAGAACACCAAGATGAAATACCAGTCGTGGGGGTGGAATGTTCTGGAAATAAATGGCAATGATCCTGATGAAATACGTGAGGCTCTTAAAAATGCAAATAACGAAAAGGACCGTCCTACTCTTATAATAGGACATACTATAATGGGAAAAGGTGCCATCAAGGCTGACGGAACCAGTTATGAAAGAAATGTTAACACGCATGGAGCACCTTTAGGGCAGGAATCTTATGTCAATACTGTCAAGAATCTCGGAGGCGATATAGATAATCCGTTTGTCATATTCGACGACGTAAAGGAACTTTACGAAAATAGAAAGAAAGAGTTGCTTAAAATTGTTGAACAGCGGCATATTGCAGAGGACAAATGGAGGAAGGACAATCCGGAAACAGCAACACTCATGGACGAGTGGTTCTCAGGGAAAGCTCCAAAGGTAGACTGGAGTTCTGTTACGCAAAAAAGAGATGTTGCAACACGTGTGGCATCATCTGTTTGTCTGGGAATATTAGGAGAGCAGGTACATAACATGGTCTGTTCTTCAGCGGATTTATGCAACTCTGATAAAACGGACGGATTCCTGAAAAAGACACATGAGTTCAAAGCCGATGATTTCAGTGGTGCTTTCTTTCAGGCTGGAGTAAGCGAATTGACAATGGCATGTATATGTATAGGTATGTATCTTCATGGAGGTGTTATTCCCGCATGTGGAACGTTCTTTGTATTCTCAGACTATATGAAACCTGCGATAAGAATGGCTGCTTTGATGCAAGTTCCTATAAAGTTCATATGGTCACACGATGCGTTCCGTGTGGGAGAGGACGGACCTACCCATGAACCTGTTGAACAAGAGGCTCAAATACGTCTCATGGAAAAACTAAAGAATCATAAAGGTCAAGACTCAGTAAGAGTATTCCGTCCTGCAGATGCCGGAGAGACAACCGTATGCTGGCAAATGGCTGTAGAGAATATGGATACTCCGACAGCATTGATTTTTTCCAGACAGCCGGTCAATAGCCTTCCGGAAGGTACTGATTATGAGCAGGTGCGCAAGGGTGCATATATTGTAAATGGCTCTGATGAAGACTATGATGTTATCCTCCTTGCTTCAGGTTCTGAAGTAGCAACACTTCTTGCCGGAGCAGAGTTATTGCGTAAAGACGGTGTAAGACTACGTATCGTAAGTGTTCCGTCAGAAGGACTCTTCAGATGTCAGAGTAAAGAATATCAGGAAAATATACTTCCAACTGGAGCTAAAATATTCGGTCTTACGGCAGGACTTTCCATCACGCTTGAAGGATTGGTAGGTTCTAACGGAATGGTTTATGGAATGAATTCGTTTGGATATTCCGCACCATACAAGGTACTTGACGAAAAACTGGGATTCACTGCTGAAAATATATACAAGCAGGTTAAAATGTTTATATCTAATAAATAAAAACGTAAAACTATGGAAGTAAAGACTGTTGGAATAGCATGCGACCATGCTGGTTATGCATTAAAAAAATTTGTGGTGCAATATCTTGAGGAACATCATATTCCATACAAGGATTATGGCACATACAGTGATATGAGTTGTGACTATCCCGATTTCGCTCATGCTCTTGCTGACGGAATTGTTAATGGTGAGGTATATCCGGGAATAGGAATATGCGGTAGCGGTGAGGGTATGTGTATGACACTCAATCGACATAAAGGTGTAAGAGCCGGTCTCGCATGGACACAAGAAATTGCTCATATGATAAGGCAGCACAATGATGCAAATGTTCTTGTTTTGCCAGGACGGTTCATCGATAACAAAACGGCAGAAAAAATATTGAATGAATTTTTCAGTACTACATTTGAAGGCGGACGTCATCAAAATAGAATCAATAAGATAGACCAGCTGTAAAAGGAAAGGAAAATATAAATTAATCAGTGAAGGTGAGATAAAATGCAGACGGCATTTTCTGGTTTTAGTTTTATTATTGAACAATAAACAAAAGAAAACAGAATTATAAGGTACTGCTTTTTTCTCACCTTTATAATTCACTTATATTATGAAAAAACTCCGAATCATTTTACTACTATACGTCATGGTAAGCTGCATGACGTCAAATGCCATAAACAATTATAATGATGACATCTCTCGTAAAAAAGATACAGAGCTAACTTTTACAGAAAGAATGAATGTCATCGGAAAAGAGTTTTTCAATTTGAACGGAATTGACATTACGTCTGAAGAGAAAAACGTCCTTATGTTCCTTTATGCTTATATGCCGCTTGCTGATATAACAGACTACCCTACTTCATTTTTCTTGGATAACATAAGATGTTCATTGAAGGCGAGAAGAGAAATGGCATGGGGAGCCAGCGTTCCGGAGAATTTATTCAGACACTTTGTTATTCCTGTCAGAGTAAATAATGAAGCTCTTGATTCCTCAAGAATGGTGTTTTACAATGAACTTAAAGAAAGAGTAAATGGTAAAAACATGTATGATGCGATTTTAGAGGTAAACCATTGGTGTCATGAGAAAGTGACATACCAACCTTCTGACGCAAGAACTTCATCTCCGCTGGCAACTGTCAGAACTGCCACTGGACGTTGTGGCGAACAAAGTACTTTTACGGTTGCTGCTCTACGTTCTGTAGGTATACCGGCACGTCAGGTATATACACCACGTTGGGCGCATACAGATGACAATCATGCCTGGGTTGAAGCGTGGGCTGATGGCAAATGGTATTTTCTCGGAGCTTGCGAGCCTGAACCTGTTCTTAACCTTGGATGGTTCGATGCTCCGGCATCACGTGCTATGCTCATGCATACAAGGGTATTCGGTAATTATAATGGTCCTGAAGAAGTGATTCTACGGTCATCCAATTTTACAGAAATAAACGTGACAGACAACTATGCTGACACAGCACCACTCATAATAATTGTTACAGATAAAAATAATACACCTATAAACAATGCAAGAATTGATTTCAAAATATACAACTATGCCGAATTCTGTACAGTTGCGACAAAATATACCGACAATAACGGACAAACGAGTCTTACCGCAGGCAAGGGAGACATGCTAATTTGGGCTTCAAAAGACAACCGCTACGCATGGCGTAAAGTATCTTTTGGGAAAGACCATAGCATTACCATTAATATTGATACGGATAATCAAGCTACAATCTTGGACAATAGCAGTATTATAGAAGATACAATGACTATAGTGCCTCCTCCTGAAAAAGCCGTAATACCATATCTCAGTGAGGAGCAGATAAAAGTAAATCAGAAAAGATTTGCATATGAGGATTCACTTCGAAAAGCATATGTGTCAACATTCTTAACTGAAGATGAGGCTGATAAGATTGCTGAGTATGCTTCCGAATACATTGTAAAATCAAGAGGTAATCATAAAACTATCGTTGATTTCATTAACCGTCACAGGGATAATCCACAGCGTGTCGTTGCGTTGCTTGCCACACTCAGCGATAAAGATCTGCGAGATATAACAACAGAGATACTTGAAGACAATTATACCGCACAAAGCAATCAGTTGTCGCCAAGAGTAGAAGACGAGATGATTATTAGCCCATTCAAACATTATTTGGCGTCGGCATTCAGCAAAGAAGAAGCTGACAGATTCCGGAATAATCCGTCAGAATTAGCTACATGGATAAGCGATAATATAAGAATTGATACAGACAGTCTTGCCCTTCAGATTGCGCAGACACCGGTTGGCGCCATGAAGTCACGCATAACCACACCGCGTTCCAGAGATATACTGTTTGTAGACGCTGCCAGAAGTCTTGGTATTGAAGCACGGAAGGATGCTATAACTTCAAAGGTTCAATATCGCTTTGGTAATGAATGGATAGACGTAAACTTCGATGAGAAAGATATAATAAAAAAGAGTAGAAAAGGAAGACTTATTCTGTCATATGTGCCTCAAAAACATCTTGAGGACCCATTATATTACAGTCATTTCACCATAAGTAAAATAGAAAACGGGTGCACTCAACTGCTAAACATGGAAGAAGGACAAGCTGATATGGGTAACGGAACAAGTTGGGGCAACACATTCAAAAAAGGCGTATCGCTGGACACCGGAACTTATATGCTAACAACAGGAACACGGCTTGCCAACGGCAGTGTGCTTGTTTCTAACAAGATATTCAACATTTTGGAGGACAAAATAACAACGGTGTCTTTGGATATGCGTCAAAGCACATCAGACATAAGTGTGATAGGCTCATTCAATAGTGAGTCAATTTTCGATAAAGACGGGAAAGACGTTTCAATTCTTTCTCAGACCGGTCGTGGTTATTATGTTTTAGGTGTAATAAATAGTGGTCAGGAACCGACAAACCACACGTTGCACGACATTGAAAAAATAAAGACTCAGTTTGAGCAATGGGGACGTCCTCTTGTTCTGCTTTTTGAAAACAATGCCTCAATGAGCAAGTTCAACTCAGCAGAATTTTCCTCATTGCCGTCTGGAACAATATTCGGTACTGATAAAAATGGTGAGATCATGAAGCAACTTGTTCAGCAGATGAAACTCAATGACAAACGACAGTTGCCCATATTCATCATTGCCGACACTTTCAATAGGGTAGTTTTTGTCTCGCAAGGATACACCATAGGTATAGGTGAACAGATACTTAACGTGATAAAAAAATTGTAACCAATATTATATAATATGTAATATATAAATTAGAGGACAGCACCGCTGTACTATAAATTATTTAGCCCAAATCGTAATAGAAATAATAGAGACACTATTTTCTAACGGTTTGGGTTAAAAGCTTATATATGCTTGATAATATTTTGCACGTTGGTATTTGCCCATATCCTGCTTACTTTCATTCCAACAAATGTCATATATATTCATAAAACACTGAACTACAGCTGTTTGTTTTCCATATTTTCATGTATTAATACGTGGAAAATTTGGCGCATAATGTTATTTTTGTTAGCTTTGTCTCATAATATCACATCACCGACTTCTGCCTTCACCAATTATATTGATGCATTCCCACAGATGCCGTTTGTGACATGATAAAACATAGCATTAAAATGAAAACATTTCTCAGAAGTCTGATTTTATTTTCAGTTATTGTATTCAGCATTGCCGTGCAGGCGCAGGACAATACAAGATTCACTCTTGTCCGTGATGTGTC
>OGXJ01003156.1_pt1 | contig 10199 bp, 7 predicted proteins | sample 1576231 | NCBI WGS metagenome assembly OGXJ01 (sample SAMEA3541539, study PRJEB24748) | human gut metagenome | biome: human gut; feature: human-associated habitat; material: faeces | place: China | collected 2012
GTATAAAGTTGTTTAAGGCAAAGAAGGGAGAAAATCATTTTTTACTTTGAAAAATCCCACGAAGATAGTTATAAAAATGCGGCATCGGAACGGGAATATCTGTTTTATGTGCAGAAAGCAGAGGAGGAAAAGGCGCGCCGTGTGATAGAAAGCGCCGGAAGATAAAACAGGTATTTTCTGGGAATGAAAGACCTGAATGACGAAGGAGAGAAAATGGGAGAGGGAAACTGGAACGAATCGGATCTTTGGCAGCGGGAGGCAGAAGAAAATGGTCTGCAAATGGAACCTGAGCTGCAGAATGCGGTTCAGAGTCCGAAACAAATCCGAAAAAACTGCCGCCGCGAGGTGCGCCGTGTCTGCAATGTCCTCGGCTGGGCGCTGGCATTTTTCAGCGTGATGACGGTACTTGTCAGCATACTTCTGGAAGTGGCTGGCAACGTATGGGCGGACGGAGGCGTGATCAGTACGTTTTTGAACCGGATGGTAAATGCAGCGTGGTATGAGGACGGCGGAAGCACGCTGGTCATCTATGCGCTGGTTCTTCCATTCGTATTTTTAATTCTGCGCCTTGTCCCGGAAGAACGGGCAGAGAAAATGAAGATTAGTTTCCTGCAGTTCTGTATGTTTTTTATTTTGGCACAGGGATTTGGAACTATCTTTAACCTGCTGGGAAATGCAATCAATGATGCGGTGGCGGCAAGTAGCGGCGGCGATGCATCCGCGATGAACCCGGTCAACGAGATGCTGGATTCGCTCTCGCCGGTAATGATTTTATATGTAGGGTTTTTAGGACCCATTATTGAGGAATATATCTTTCGATGGAAACTCTTAAACCGATTGCGCCGTTTTGGCGATAAGGCGGCGATTACCTACACGGCGCTGATGTTTGGTCTGATGCACGGAAATGTGACGCAGTTTCTCTATGCGGCGGTGATTGGCGTGGTTCTGGGATATGTGGCGGTGAAGACGGGACGGATGCGTTATAATTGTCTGCTGCATATTCTGATCAACAGCTGGTCGTTAGTGATAGCGATGCTTGGAACACAGGATACGCTGCTGCCGCTGTTTATCACGTTTCTGATGACCGGGTTTATGGGCTGCACGATCATCGGGGCGTTTGTTCTGCTGATTTTCAATTTCCGGAAAATCCGGCTGTCCGATGGGGCACTCCCAGAGGGAGTGAAATTCCGCAATATATGTGGGGCAATGTATGGGAATCTCGGAACAGTGGCATTTATTCTGGTAAGTTTGATTACGATGGCGTTTTTCTTGTCGAGATGATGTGGTGGTCAGTTGCTGTTCACAAGTAGGCACTTTTGGAAGTGAAAGTGCCGTAAGAAAACGTGGTGGCAGCAGGAATTAGTTGTATTTAAATGCGAAGCCACGGTAAAATCTGTTACTGGGCACGTGTGTGTGAACAGTAACACTGTTCATGTGTTTGTCATGTATTTCAGCATGTATTTCACGGGATTCTGCTTGACTTCCTACTGTGTGATTACTATAATAAATAGTAATGAATACTACGTGATGTGAATTGCGTAACGGGAGGACGTTATGTTATATAAAATTATTGGTGACAGCTGCATGGATTTGACGGAGGAACTGAAATTGGATCCGCATTTTCAGATGATTCCGCTGACCCTTCAGATAGGGGATTACAAGGTAACGGATGATGAGACATTTAACCAGAAGGAGTTTCTGGCAAAGGTAAAGGCAAGTCCCGAGTGCCCGAAGACGGCGTGTCCATCGCCGGAGAGCTTCAAGGAAGCATTTGAGGGCGAGGCAGAATATATTTTCGTGGTAACGCTTACCGATGAGCTGTTTGCAAGCGCAAAGGCGGATATATCGTCCGAGATAGACCGTATCTTAAAAAATGCAAACGGGCTTGCTGAAACCAAAAAGGAAATCTATGAAGAGACGGTAACGGTAAAGTCTGCCCTGAAAGAAGACCAGCTGGCACAGCTTGATAAGATTGTAGAATTTATGACAAAATAAGAGAAAGTTTGTCGGATCAGTGGATGCCAGGAATGCGGTAAAATTGCATAAAAACACTGACGGTTAGACTTTACTTTTTTGCAATTTTGTTATAAAATAAAACCTATATTAGGTTTTTGTCGATATGTTTTGAAATCTGCCAGACAGGACAAGGTTCATAGAATTTTCGTATACGACAGCAGGAAACCAGGACTGAGAGGATAATGACATGGGAATCACTGAACAGGAAGCAATTAAGGAATTACAGACAAGAGACGAAATCTTTGTAGCGTATTCACAGGCTACGAAGCTTCCATTATTATACGAAAGTATTCGATAAGAAGGGAACAAGTGTTCGCTTTGTGATGATAGATACGGCTCCGTTGATTGACAAATACCGCAACGAAAGCACTACTTATCCGGATGCTTGCAAACAGGATATGGACAAGCAGCTTGCGTGGATTGACTCTGTGCTGACTGTTGCCAAAGAAGACTGGATAGTGGTGATCGGTCATCATCCCATTTATGCGGAGACTCCGAAAGACAACAGTGAACGCAATGATATGCAGAAACGTCTGGACCCTATATTGCGTAAACATAAAGTGGATATCTATGCCTGCGGACATATTCATAACTTCCAGCATATTCGTGTGCCGGGCAGTGATATTGATTACGTGGTGAATACCTCTGCTTCTCTGAGTCGGAAGGTGAAGGCTGTGGAAGGCACACAGTTCTGTAGTCCCGAACCGGGCTTCTCTATCTTCACGGTAGATAAAAAAGAGTTGGATATGCACATGGTCGACAAGACGGGAAAAGTAATTTATACGGTAAAACGTACGAAATAGACTTAGCAATATGGGGAAAAAGAGTATATTTGCAGCATAATGTATGCTGACAACAATGAATTTACCATCTGATTTTTCCCAAAGAACCCATGAATTACTGGGTGATAATGATTATAGACAGTTGGAGGATGCCTTGCAGGACGAAGCGCCTGTGAGCATCCGTGTTAATAGTGCCAAATGTGATAGAGAGGTAAAAGGGGAGCGAGTTCCCTGGTCTGCCAATGGAATATATTTGGCAGAACGTCCGACTTTTACGTTTGATCCTTTGTTTCATGCCGGATGCTATTATGTACAGGAGGCTTCTTCTATGTTTGTGGAACAGGTGTTGAAGACCTATGTCTCGTCTCCGGTAGTGATGCTCGACCTCTGTGCAGCACCGGGAGGTAAGTCCACTGCTGCACGGGCGGTATTGCCTGATGGCAGTTTGCTGGTAGCGAATGAAGTGATGCGCAACAGGGTGCAGATTTTAGCCGAGAATCTTATTAAATGGGGAAATACGGAAGTGGTAGTGACCAATAACGACCCTTCGGATTTTGCCGCTTTGCCGGGGATGTTTGATGTCGTTTTGACGGATGTACCCTGCTCGGGTGAAGGAATGTTTCGTAAAGATGCTGTGGCGGTAGAGGAGTGGAGTGCTGATAATGTGCAAATCTGCCGGCAGCGTCAACGCCGCATCTTGGCGGATGTGTGGACGGCATTGAAGCCGGGCGGTCTGCTTATTTACAGTACCTGTACGTATAATAGGGAGGAAGATGAAGATAATGTAGCTTGGATAGCCCGCGAATTGGGAGCTGAAGTGCTGGAGGTACCTGTCCGGCCGGAATGGAATATTACCGGCAACTTGACCGAAGCGGATTTTCCGGTGTATCGCTTTTTACCTCATAAGACAAAAGGGGAAGGTTTCTTCTTGGCTGTACTTCGCAAGGATACCGAAGGAGGAGAAGAGGAAAGGACAGGAGATTACCTGAAAGAGCATGCCGGCGGCAGAAAAGATAAAAAGAAGGGTGGAAGAGAGAAACAGCAGGTGATGACCGTTCCTAAAGAAGTAAAAGACTGGTTGCAGCACCCTGAAGACTATCAGTTCGAGGTGAAAGGTACCGGTATTGTTGCTTTTCCCAAAAAACATAGTGAAACGTATGCGCTGTTGCAACAGGTTTTAAAGGTCATTCATGCCGGTGTGACATTGGGCGAATTGAAAGGAAAAGATATTGTGCCCGATCATTCTCTGGCAATGACTATAGCAATGAGACAAGGAAAGTTTCTACAGGCTGAACTGAGTTATGAACAGGCTATCGGCTATTTGCGTAAAGAGGCTGTGGTTTTGGACTCTTCCGTTCCCCGCGGTTATATATTGCTTACCTATAAAAAGATTCCGTTAGGCTTTGCCAAGAATATAGGCAACCGTGCCAACAATCTATATCCGCAAGAGTGGCGTATCCGTAGCGGTTATTTGCCGGATGTGCTTAGCATGGTGTGGGACGACTGATACCTTCCGGCATCTATCAGAACGGTTTGCGAAAGGTGCAGCCGTTCTTCCATTCGGAACACCCGTAAGCAGTTTTTCCTTTGATAATCGTTCCTTTTCCACATAGCGGACAAGGTTTACCGACCCATTCATCGGCAGGCGGATTTTCCGGCTTCGCTTCTTTGGTGGCGGCTTTCGGTTTGCGGGGACTTGCTTTCCTTTTGGCAGCAGTCTTCTTGGAGGCTTCTTCTTTGACAGTTTCTTCCATGGTAGTGACGCGGCGATTGGTGTTGTCGCTCAATACGCTGTGCACCACTTCCGCTACCATTTGTTTCAGTTCGTCCAGAAAAGTGGAAGCATCATAGCTTTTCCGTTCTATCTCGCGCAGTTTCTTTTCCCAGATACCTGTCAGTTCTGCTGATTTCAACAGCTCTTCGTGAATCAGTCCGATAAGTTCCACTCCGGTGGGAGTAGCAATCAGGTTCTTGCGTTCTTTTCGGATATAGTGACGTTTGAATAAGGTTTCGATAATGGCAGCGCGGGTAGACGGACGTCCGATGCCGTTCTCTTTCAAGGCATCGCGCAATTCGTCATTGTCCACCAGTTTACCGGCAGTTTCCATGGCACGCAGCAAAGTAGCCTCTGTGTAGGGTTTGGGCGGCTGTGTCCATTTCTCGTTCAATGTGGGCAGATGAGGTCCGCTTTCACCTTTTACAAAGGTAGGCAGAGTGCGTTCTTCATCTCCTTCACGCGGTTCTGTATCAGGGTCGGTCATGCCGTCGGGCAGATTGGTCTGCGGTTTGGCAAAGATGACGCGCCATCCCGGTTCCAATATTTGTTTTCCGGTAACTTTAAATTCTATTCCATCTGTTTCGCCAATCACGGTTGTGGTAGAAAACTTACAGTCGGGATAAAATGCGGCAATGAAGCGGCGTGCCACAAGGTCGAACACACGTTTCTCCATATCCGTCAGGTTGACAGGAGGTTGCCCGGTGGGAATGATGGCATGGTGGTCGGTGACTTTCGAATTGTCGAACACCTTCTTTGATTTATTCAGCTTGGTACCGGCAAGCGGAGCTGTCAGTGTTTCGTATGGTTTCAGACCTGCCAGAATGCCGGGACATTTAGGGTAAATATCGTCACTCAGGAAAGTAGTATCCACACGTGGGTAGGTGGTAACTTTCTTTTCGTAGAGCGATTGGATAAGTTTTAATGTATCATCAGCCGAATATCCAAACTTTTTATTGCATTCTACCTGTAAAGAGGTCAAGTCGAAGAGTCGGGGAGGCGCTTCTGTTCCTGCTTTTTTGGTCACTTCTGTCACGGTAAAAGGAACATTCTTGATACGTTCCATCAATGCTTCGCCTGTGGAGAGATCAGTGATGGGAGGTATTCCTCTGTTTTCTACAGTCCTCTTGCTCTTTTTAGCCGATTCTTTTTGGTCACTTTCCTCTTGTGCCAGTTCTTCATCGCTTTTTCGGATGATGGCGGTAAAGGTCGTATCACGATATACAGTGGCAAGTACCCAATACTGTTGGGGAGTGAAGTTCTCAATTTCCAGTTGCCTTTTGACAATCAGAGCAAGGGTGGGTGTCTGTACGCGACCGATAGATAAAACCTGTCGGTTTTGTCCATATTTTAAGGTGTAAAGACGGGTGGCATTCATCCCCAATACCCAATCGCCGATGGCACGGCTTAAGCCGGCTTCGTACAACGGCTTGAAATCGGACTGGTCTTTCAGGTTTTGGAAACCTTCACGGATAGCTTCTTCGGTCAGTGATGAAATCCACAAGCGTTTCACCGGGCAGTGAGCGCCTGCTTTTTGCATCACCCATCGCTGAATCAGCTCTCCTTCTTGTCCGGCATCACCACAGTTTATAATCTCATCGGCTTTCTGCATTAAACTTTCGATTATGCGGAACTGCTTCTCTATACCCGGGTCATTGATGAGTTTGATTCCGAAACGTGGAGGAATCATCGGAAGGCTGGACAAGCTCCATGCTTTCCATGAAGGAGTATATTCATGCGGCTCCTTCAGGGTACAGAGATGCCCGAATGTCCAGGTCACCTGGTATCCGTTTCCTTCTATGTATCCGTCTTTTTTGTTTTTTGCTCCCAATACATCGGCGATATCGCGTGCAACGGAAGGCTTTTCGGCAATACAAACTATCATAATTTTCGTTCTGTCTAATAGGATTGCAAAGGTAACAAAAACGGCTGAAAGCAACTCTCTTTTCTCTTTAATTTATGAGAATTTAGAAACTGCTTTCAGCCGCTATTTGTACTTGATATGCTATTTAATCCATGTACCGTCTGCTTTTATTCTCAGGTTTTCCACTTCCTCGTCTGTGCTTTTGTTTTCCAAGTCGATGATATACCATTCTTCGGATACGGGTGTTTGTACGTATTCGGCATCATCGATGGTAAATCCGGGATACCGGGCATTAACAGCCTGTTTCACAGCTTGGGGAAGTTCGGAAGCACGTACGTCCCAACTGGTTCCCACCCATGTCTTCTTACTGTCGAAATAAACGTCTTTTTCTTTATTTTCATCCCAAATACTCACTTCCATGTAATCTTTTTCTTTTTCGATATCAAGAATACGGGCATTGGGGTACATCTCTTTGATGAGGGCAGAGAAATCGTCCAAATCCGGTTGGGGAATGAAATCTTCATAGTAGTCCGAATCATTATCAACTTCAGTTCTGGTCAGAACACCTTCGGGCGAATAATATAAATCGACTTCCTGTTTGCCTTGCTCCACTTCGATTACATAAATGGTTTCCATGCCTGCTCGGGCTAGCATGTCTACATCGTCTATTTTCCAACCGGCATATTCACTTTGTTTGAAAGTCTCTTTCACCGGTTGTGGCAATGCTTCATAAGGTATATCGCTTTCCGTCATATACCATTCTGCCGACGAAGGATTATACCATGCTTCATGCGATGTTCCTTCGCTGTGGAAACTGGCAACGGCATAATTACCCTTTACTTCCCATTCCACAGACCGGGCTTGTGGATATTTGGAATTAAATGCTTCCCGGACAAGATTGGATACCGCCGATGCATCGGGAGTATCATTGTCGTCGTCACTACATGCGCTGAAAGTAAATACACTGATAGCTGCAAAAAATAAAAATAACATCCAGTTCTTTTTCATAATCGTTTTATTTTTATGGTTTCTTTGCGGCAAATTTAGAGGGAGAATCTAAAAAGATTCTGAAATTTGAAGCAAATTGCAGCTTTTCGGTTATTTTTTTACCTGCTTCTCTTTATTCGTTTTTATGAAGATACCAGTCTTTGTTTTGTGCACCGGAAGATCTTACCCATTCAGCAAATCCGGGGTATGCTGTAGTGATACGTACCTTTTCTGCCGGGACAGGGAAGTCTTTTACATCCGGTAAATGGATAGCAAAGGGCATATTGTCGTTGGATACATAAAACAAATTGTGCTCAGGTTGAGAGGCATCTTCTCCTGTACTCCATAAGTTGTTGTCGGCTTTATCGGTCGGCGGGTAATTGACAAGGTGCACTTCTTTGCCTCTTCCTTGGTCTGTGCTACAGATAATAAACGGATTATAGGGCGGAATTAGTTTATTATAGTCTGCATTTGCTATTTCTATGGTCACAGTATAGGTCTTTCCTATCACGTTTTTGATATTGTCAAAGAGGAGGACAGTAGGGTAGGTCTGTCCGCTTTCCATATTGTCGTTGCCGATGAATGTGGAACGTTCAGGTCCCTCGATAGTGATACTTTTGACATCTGTATAAGTAATATTTGTCAATTGGTAGCCAAAGCCGTTGTTATAAATACCTCCGTTATGACGAGGGGTAAACTTATCGATAATTTTGGTGATTTTATTGGTTGCTAATGTTTTGTAAATAGTGGATTCATAGTCTATCATAACATCATTCATGTCATAATCACCTTCTTCCGGCCATTTATCCTCATAGGTAAGTGTACCAAAAGTCGTTTGTACATTGTCATCCGGAGTTGGAGCGTTTTCATCCGGTAAATCGGGAATTGTATTTTTTTCCACTGCATCCTTTTGTTCAATGTCAAGATAGAATGTAGCATCGGAAAAGTTGTTATCCTTACCGTCTTCAAAACCGATAGTTACCATTTGTGTAGAAATGGCGTCCAATAAAGCGATGGTTCGTTTTTCACCTTGATAGTTCAGGTTGGGGCTTGAATATTTAGTGGCATTCCAGGCATTTCCTTTTACCGGGTTTTCGATAGTACCGTTATTGTTGGAGAACCCATTGGGTTGAAGGAAAAATCCGATGGCGACCCCTGCCGGGAATTCATCTTGGAATTGTGTTCCATCCCAATATTTTAATTCTACTTGGTCACGGGAAAATATAGAAGCCTGGTCTGTTCTGGTGATATTGGGAAATGCAATAATCTTTGTTATTTTATTTTCTTCAGGGGTTTCATTTTTCGGATAAGTATAATATCCAACTACATTTTTGTATCCGGCTCCGCTATTCACAAATACCAATTTTATTTTGGTTGCTTTCGATAAAATGATATCCGAGCTGAAGTTGTTTTCGAGAAATTCCGGATGTACTATGGATATGTATTTATTCTTTACGGTAGAGTATGTTTCTTTTATATTATAAAGTATATAGTCTGGCGTATTTGCTTTGGGAAGTAAATATGTCGGTTTTCCACTTTCGCTCCAATCTCCTAATATCTTGTATTCATCAGGATATTTAAATTCATTGACGGGGGTCACTGCCCGTGTCCTGTCTCTGTGCGAGGCAATATAGTCGTTTTGATTGAAGCTGATACTTTTGTCTTTGATTGTCAGTTCTATGGGGGAAACTGTTCCCAAATAATCGGAGTATAACCATATTTTCTCGGTTCGGGCCGGGATGGTAACATTGCCTGAGAACCGTCCTGATTTATCCGTTGAGGCTTTAAAAAGCCCTTTTATATTCTCTTTTTTAATAATAGATCCATCCTCCGGTTCTTCTGTGGGGTTTTCATCGAAGAGTTCAAAAAGTACGAGATAGTCATTGAAACCATAATCAATGTTCACTTTAATAGTTTGCATTGTGTTGAAGTCAAAGTAGTCCTCTACGGAAGGTTTTTCCGGTTCGGGAGTCGGTTCGGGTGCACCGTTCAGTCCGTTTTTGTCCATGCAACTATATAACACGAACAGCGTTGCTGTGATTAGCACGCATTTTGTTAAATCCTTCATATCATTTTAAGATGTTAATCAAGCAAATGTAATTAAAAAATCGTTGATAACGAATAAAAGATGGGAATAAAAGCTTAAAAACAAGGATTATTTTATTTGGGGAGACAATTATCGGGATGAAGTGTAGTTTGGGTAAAATATAAAAGGCAAACTTGTTCGAAGTTCGCCTTTTATAAATTGAATGTGGTAAGGAAGACTTTTATTCTTCCAGCAATATTTCCATAATCTGTACTGCTGCTTTGGCTACAGAAGTACCCGGACCAAAGATAGCTGCTACACCTGCTTTATAAAGGAAGTCGTAGTCTTGGGCAGGAATTACACCTCCGGCAATAACCAGAATATCTTCGCGGCCTAACTTCTTCAACTCTTCCATCAGTTGCGGAATCAAAGTCTTGTGTCCGGCAGCCAGTGATGAAACGCCCACTGCATGAACATCGTTTTCCACTGCTTCACGGGCAGCTTCGGCAGGAGTCTGGAACAACGGTCCCATATCTACGTCGAAACCACAGTCTGCATAACCTGTAGCAACCACTTTCGCACCGCGGTCGTGTCCATCCTGTCCCATCTTGGCAACCATGATACGCGGACGGCGACCTTCTTTCTTTGCAAATTCTTCGGTCAGTTCGCAAGCTTTTGCGAAATCTGCATCTTTTTTACTTTCTGATGAATACACGCCTGATATAGTTCTAATTACTGCTTTATAACGTC
>OGXJ01003180.1_pt1 | contig 10138 bp, 8 predicted proteins | sample 1576231 | NCBI WGS metagenome assembly OGXJ01 (sample SAMEA3541539, study PRJEB24748) | human gut metagenome | biome: human gut; feature: human-associated habitat; material: faeces | place: China | collected 2012
GGCCGAACCAGCCCCCTTGACAGAACCGCATTTATGCAGTATAATAAAAACAGAACCAAAATATTTGTGCAAGATGCAATATTTTGTCGTAAATTAGGACACAAGATCGTCGGAACGGAATGGGCGGTCTTACATCATACATTAATCCAAAAATAAAAACAGAACCCAAATTTGAATTGGAGGTACACGAGTGACTGAAAAAAAGAATAATGTACCGGCTTCTGCCGAAGCACCCCGTAAAAAGAAGGACGGGGTCTTTGGGCAGTATTTCCGCAAGAGCCGCAGCACCAAAACCGCCGCCGAGATCGCGGCGGAGATCGAACGGGTGATGCGCAGCGAGGAAGCCGCCGCAGGGACCGCCTCCGCAGGAGAACGGCCCGTAAAATCCGCGGCCAAAAAGCCCGGCCAGCCCAAGGCTCCCCAGCAGAAGCCAGCGCAGGCCAAGGCCAAGAACGGCCAAAAGGGCCAGGGCGGCCAAACCGGCAAGTCCAAACCCGCCGAGGAACAGAAGCCCGCTGCCCAAAAGGAGCAGAAGGCTTCTTCCGCCAAGGGCAAGGCGGAGGGCAAGCCCAAGCAGCAGCCCAAGGCCGCCGCGAAGAATGAGCCCAAAAAGCAGACCCAGCCCGCGGCGCAGAACAAGCCCGCCAAAAGCGAGCCTGCCAAAAAGCAGCCCGCTGCCAAGGGCGGCAGCAAAAAGCCTGCCGCTGCCGCGCAGCAGCCCAACCGCAGCGCCCGCCGCGGCAAAAAGGCCGACGGCACCCGCCGCCCCCCGCTCAGGATCATTTCCCTGGGCGGCCTGGGCGAGATCGGCAAGAACCTGACTGTCTTTGAGACCGAGCAGGATATCCTTGTTGTGGATTGCGGCTCGGCCTTCCCGGATGACGACCTGCCCGGTGTCGATCTGGGTCAGTTCTGCTGGATTCGTTCTTTTTTCTTCCATTCATAACACCTCTCGTACTTTTATACATATAATACTTGTTCCTAATCATTTTCGTCACATATCTTGCGGGCCAGCCGACAGTTTTGGCGAAAGCCTGGGCCTCCGTTACATCTGCCGTCACACACCAGCGGGCGGTGGGGATACCGGCTTTCTGGTAGTAGGTTTTCATCATGGATTTGCGCTTAAACTTTTCGATCTCAGCGGATTTAATACCGGTGGTGATATTAAAATCTGTCCGCAGGCGGGCATCCTGTTCCAGCCAATATTCATTGTTGCTTTCTACCCAGTCGATCCTGCCATACTTGAAAGTGAAAAAGCCCATGGCGCGCAGCATTTCATCATAGTTTTCCATGTTGTCCACACGGTAATACTCGGTCAGTGCGCTTTTGAGCAGGGCGGGCAGCGTTTCGTAAGGGGCATCGCCAATGCCAAGCACATTTACGCCATTGGCACGCAGGCGGTCACAAAAATTCCAGTAATTTTCCGGGAAATGCGGTGAAATAAAAACAAAATTCATTTTTCCTGTACCCCTTTTCCGGCCGCCGCAGCGGCATGAAACTTTATTATTTTGCATAATTTTACATTATATCCACTGTTGCGGCGGGATGCAAGGTGTTTTTCGCCCACGGTGGATTGCTGCCATGCCCGGCATGGGGCAGATTCGGCATGGTTTGCGTTGATATTTTACTGCGTGTATATTATAATAAAGCTGTTTTATTGTTTGATATTTAGGGCAACACCGCACAATTCCCGCCTTGCGGCTTAAGCACCGCTCCGGCAGCTGCGGCACGGCATCTGCGTTGCCAAAATGCTCGATAAGACATCCAGTATTATCTGCGCTTTTGGCTTAGCATCTGCCGCACCTCGCTTGCCGTATCGGCACTTAGAATTATGCGGTATTGCCTTAGCTTATATCAGCTTTCAAATTTTATTTCTTTGTCCCAAAGGATGTGTTACTACTGGCAAAAAATTCAACTTTACCAAAACTTATCCGCAATGGGCGGTTGTTCCTCGGCGGTGCCCTGCTGGGGGTACTGGTGTTTGTGCTGGTGTTCGGGGTCAGCACACTGGATGTAACCAACGATGCCTTTTGCCGCGGTGGGTATATTGAAAAGGACATCCAGCAGCATTATGCCGGGTGGCTGTTTTACCGCCAAAGCTCCGCTGGCTGGCCGCTTTGCATTGCCCGCGGCATCAACTACCCGGATGGGCTGAGCGTTGCTTATACCGACTCTATCCCGCTGGTGGCTGCCCTGTTAAAGCTGGTTGCCAACCTTGTGGGCGGAACGTTCCAGTATATGGGGTGGTTCACGCTGGTCTGCTTTGCGTTGCAGGGCGGGTTTGGTGCGCTGCTGGCAGGGCTGTTCCTGCCGGGGTGCGCGGCACCGCTTGCAGCGGACCTGCTGTTTGTTACCAGTCCGGTTTTGTTTGAGCGTGTGTTCCGGCATACCTCGCTGGGGGCACAGTTTTTTGTGCTGGCTGCACTCTATTTTTATTTTGCTGCACGGCGCAAAGGGCAGTATGCCTCCCGCGGGCTGTTTGTGCTGAACGTGCTGGCGGTAGGCATCCACCCCTATTTTCTGCCGATGACCTATGCCATCACGCTGGCGCTGCTGCTGGAATATGCACTGCACAACCGCAAGCTTGCGGGGCCCGGCCTGTACCTTGCCGCCAACTTTAGCGGCACGGCACTGCTGGGCTGGGCACTGGGGCTGCTGTACGGCAGTGCTTCCAGCGGCGGGCAGGCATTGTATGGCTATTTTTGCATGAACCTGAATGCGCTGTGGAACCCTGTGGGGGTAAACGGCGTGCTGTACAGCCGGGTGCTGCCCGCACAGAACCAGGTTTACGGCAATTATGATGCCTTTGCCTACCTGGGGCTGGGCGTGCTGATTGCCCTGCCCATTGCGGTGGTTTTGCTGCGGCGGCAACTGGGCGGCATGCTGCGCCGCCACTGGGCATTGGCCTGCTGCTGCGCGGTTTTAACGGTGTTTGCCATCAGCAATGTGATTACCGCAAACGGCGCAACGCTTGCCACGCTGCCACTGCCCGCTTCGCTGATCAAACTTTTTTCCATCTTCCGTTCCAGTGGGCGGCTGTTCTGGCCAATCTATTACCTGCTGATGTTGCTAACCCTTGTGGGCCTTGCCCGGCTGAAAGGCCACTGGCTGCTGGCGGGTGCTGCCCTGCTGGCTGTGGTACAGGTTTGGGATGTAAGCCCCGGCATGGTGCAGCGCAGTGCGGCAATGCTGCAGACCATGCAGACCGATGCGTTCCCCACCGAGATGGAGAGCGATTTCTGGCAGGCAGCGCAGCAGTATACGGCGGTTGTCTCAATGGATGAAATTCAAGATGACGCGTTGCATCTAGCCCTGTTTGCCGCGGACAACGGCATGACGACCAACGACCCATTTGCCGCCCGCTATGATGAAACGGCACTGGCCGCCCAACGGGAAACGCTGCTGGCGGAGCTTGCTGCCGGAACCGTGCGGGAGGATACGTTGTACCTGTTTGCAGAGGAAGGTGCCTTTTTGCAGGCCGTAGAACCGGTGAAGGACAATGCCTGGTGCGGAAGGGTAACGAGTACGGACGGCACATGCAGCTGGTATGTGATTGCGCCGGGGCTGCATGGGCAGAACTTTGATGCGCTGTGCACCCCCTATGACGAAAATTATCCCCTGCGCCTTGCGGATTACACTGACGCCCTGTGGAACCGCGGTGTGCTGGACGAAACGAAACAGACGGTATGCTTTGCAGATTCCCCCTTTGTGCGCCGCAAGCTGGAACATGCCAGTGTGCTGTGCGCCGATGGGAAAGAATACACAATTAAAACGATTGACGACCACGATGCAGGCTGGCTGATGGTGACACTGGATATCCCGGACGCGACCGTTTTGTGGGATAAAGAATTGGAGAGTAAATAATGCAGGAACTACATGTAAAAAGCCTTTTGCCCGTGCGGCTGGACAAATACCTGATGGAGCAGTTCCCTGCCCTGGGGCTGGGGCGGCTGAACAAGGCGCTGCGGGAAAACAAAATTAAGCTGAACGGCAAAAAGCAGCCCCTTGCCACCCGTGTGCAGAACGGCGATGTGATCCGCGTTTACCTGCTGGACGACCAACTTGGACTGACCTCCCAGGAGGGGCCGGAGTTTTTGCAGGCACGCGCCCCGGCGGAATTTATTTATGAAAACGATGATTTGATCGTGGCCAACAAGCCCGCGGGTATCCCGGTGGATGGCGACGAATCTGACACCCTGCTGAACCGCGTACTGCGCCGCCTGTATGAGGAAAAGCGGTGGAACGCCGCCCATGAGCCGCGCCTGTGCCACCGGCTGGACACCGGCACCAGCGGCCTTGTGCTGCTGGCAAAAACCGCGGCGGCGGAAGAATTTTTGGTAAACGCCATCAAAGAGCGGTTGATTCGCAAAACTTACCTGTGCGTAACCTTTGGCCGTCCGGTACCACCCGCTGCCACGCTGCACAGCTTTCTAACGAAAGATTCTGTGCATGGCATTGTACGCATTCTGGACGAGCCGAAATCCGGTGCAAAAGAGATCATTACCGCATATGATACCATTGCCGTCAGCGGACGTTTGGCGCTATTACGGGTGGAGCTGGTAACGGGCCGCACCCACCAGATCCGCGCTCATCTGGCCAGCATTGGCTGCCCGATTTTGGGCGATTCCAAGTATGGCAACAATGCCGCCAACCGGGAGCTGAAGCTGAAATATCAGGCTCTGTGCGCCTGGGAGCTGGCGTTCCCCAAAAAGATCAGCGACCCACAGTTTGCCGCTTTGGCTGGCAAGGTGTTCCGCGCACCCAAGCCATGGTATTACCAGCAGGTACTGGATGGAACGCTGAAATAAGCGTTATGCGCCAGGGGATTGATTTTTCGCATCCTGCATGCTTTTACTGCTTTATGATTGCTGCCTTGCAAATTTAATCACAAGCTCTAACCACATTTTCCTATGGCAACACCGCACAATTCCCGCCTTGCGGCTTAAGCACTGCTCCGGCAGCTGCGGCACGGCATCTGCGTTGCCAAAATGCTCGATAATACATCCAGTATTATCTGCGCTTTTGGCTTAGCATCTGCCGCACCTCGCTCGCCGTATCGGCACTTAGAATTATGCGGTATTGCCTTAGGAGTCAGGAGGGAGGAGTTAGGAGTTTTGCCGTGCCACAAAGTTGGCAGAAAACAAATTAGAAATTAGGAATGAGAAATTAGTAATTGGTGGGTGGTTTTTGCTTTCTCATTGCCTATTAAAGTTATTGTTAAATATCAAGGGTTTCGGGTTTGACATCTTTGGAGGGGACGGGGTGGGCGTTTTCGGGAGGGATATCAAGGGCCATGCGGCGCAGAAGGTCCAGGGCGTACAGGGCGGCGCGGGTGCGGATGATGCTGCGCTCGGCATAGCCGCCGAGTTCCAGGCGCATCAGCCAGGCTTTGCCGCTGCGGGCATCCGCACCGGCCAGGTAGACGGTACCTACCGGTTTGCCCGGCAGTGCGCCGCCGGGCCCGGCAATACCGGTAATGCCCACGGCCAGATCTGCTCCCGATGCCTGCAAAGCGCCGTAAGCCATCGCCACGGCCACCGGGCCGGAAACCACGTTATACTGTTCAATCAAAGTCGGGGCAACACCCAGCAGCTTTGCCTTGGCAGCTTCGGCATAGGTCACAAAGCCATAGCCGAACACCTCGCTGGAGCCGGGCACATTGGTGATTTTTTCTGCCACAAGGCCGCCAGTGCAGCTTTCCGCGGTGGCAGCATGCAGCCCTTTTTGCTGCAGCAGGTGCACCACAGTGTATTCCAGCCCCGGCACATCCACATCATACGCATTGGGGCCCAAAATCTTGCGGAACTCCGCAATGCGGGCATCGCAGGCCGTTTCGGCTTCCGCCTCGGTTGCGGCGCGGGCGGTCACACGGATCTCGCTCTCGCCGGTTTTGCAATAAATGGCTGCCGTGGGGTTTTCGCTGGCGAACAGCGGGGAAACCTTGCTGGCAATGCTGCTTTCGCCCCCCAGCACCCGCAGCGTTTTGGAGTGGATGGTACAGTTCTGGCGCTGCAGCAGCACCGGGCGGATATCCTCCGCCCACATGGCTTTCATCTCGCGTGGAACGCCAGGCATCAGCACGGCAATGCAGCCGTCATCCTCGAACCAGGCACCGGGTGCGGTGCCATGGGCGTTGGGCAGCTTGTGCCCCTTGGTGGGCACCATGGCCTGCTTGCGGTTGTTGGCCGTGGGGGGGCGCCCGCCGCGGCCGGTACGGGCAAAAAAGTCCACGATCTTCTGCCATTCTGCTTCATCAAAGTGCAGGGTATCGCCAAAGGCTTCAGCCACGGTCTCCTTGGTCAGGTCGTCCTCCGTGGGGCCAAGCCCGCCGGAAAACACCAGCAGATCGCTGCGGCTTTTGGCTTCCTTTACCAAATCACGCAGGCGGCCAGGGTTATCCCCAATCACATGCTGGTGCAGCACGCTGATGCCCAGTTCCGCCAGTTCGCGGCTCAAAAACTGGGCGTTGGTATTGACAATATCGCCAAGCAGCAGCTCGGTTCCTACACAAATGATCTCCGCAGTCATGGTCTGTTCCGTCCTTTATCCAAGGGTAATTTTTATCTGGCGCTGTTAAAACTCCGGGTCATCCCCGATGCGGATGGGGATTTTCTCCACAGTTCCCGCCGCAATCCGTTCCAGCTCTGCCAGGCCGGGCATTCCGGCTTCGGCGGCTTCGATCTCCGCCAGGCTGGGCTTGGTTTTGGGGTGCGGCGGGGTAAAGATGGTACAGCAATCCTCATACGGCTCAATGGAGGTATCAAAGGTGCCGATCTTGCGGGAAATAGCAATGATCTCGGTCTTATCCATGCCGATCAGCGGGCGCAGAATCGGCAGGTTCTGCGCGGCGTCGGTGCAGGCAATGGCCTGCATGGTCTGGCTGGCAACCTGTGCTAGACTTTCGCCGGTAATCAAAGCTTCCATCTCGCTCTGGTCGGCCACCAGTTTGGCAATGCGCAGCATGCTGCGGCGCATGAGCACGGTAAACAACACATCAGGCGCATTATCGCGGATATACTCCTGCGGCTTGGTATAGGGCACCACAAACAGCTGGCAGTTGCCGGTATATTCTGCCAGTTCGCGGGCCAGGGCGCGCACCTTCAGTTTGGCGCGCAGGCTGGTGTACGGCGGGCTGGCAAAGTGGATGTGGTGCAGTGCAAGCCCGCGGCGCGCCATGCAATAAGCTGCTACCGGGCTGTCGATGCCGCCGGAAAGCAGGTTCAGCGCACGGCCGCTGGTGCCAACGGGCAGGCCGCCCGCGGCTTCCACCTTGGGGCCATGGATATATGCGCCTTTATCGCGGATTTCCACCATGATTTCCAGCTGCGGCTCATGCACGTTCACCCGCAGGTGGGGGTGCTTGCCCAGCAGGTAAGCGCCCAGTTCGCGGCACAGCTCCGGGCTTTTCATCGGGAACGTTTTATCCGCGCGCTTGGCTTCCACCTTAAAGGTGCGGATGCCGCGCAGCGTTTCGCCAAGATAAGCTTCCGCCGTGGCGCAGATCTCGTCAAAATCCTTGCTGCAACAAGCAGCGCGGCTCATTTTGACAATGCCAAAAATTTTGGAAATACGGCGGAACGCTTCGTCCATGTCCAGGTCATCTTCCAGTGGCTCAATGAACACGGTGGACTGCGCCTGGGTCACCTTGAATTTGCCCAGGTCTTCCAGCCGGTAGCGGATGCTTTTGGCCAGGCGGGCTTCAAATTTGCTGCGGTTCAGGCCTTTCAGGGTCATTTCGCCCTGATAGGCAAGGATGATTTCTTTCATGTTTATGGCAAACCTTTCGTGTCTGGTGTTATGGTTTCATTCAATAGCGTTATCTTTTCAGATGTGCTGCAACTCTTTCAGGCCGTCTTTCAGGCCGTCCAGCAGGGCCTGCACATCTTCGGGGGTATTGTCCCCGCAAAAGCTGACGCGCAGCGCCGTGCGCACGGCAAGGTCCGGCGCGCCCATCGCCATCAGGGTGTGGCTCGGCTCGCCCTTATCGCAGGCGGAGCCGCCGGAAATATAAATGTGCCGCCCGCTCAAATATTCAATAAAGGTCTGGCTGTTGACACAGTTGGTGGAAAAGTTCAGCACCTCCGGCACGGCATCCGCCGGGGAGTTCAGGGTGATGGGTGCCTGCTGGGCCAGCTCTTCCAGCCCGGTGCGCAGCTGGGCGTTCAGGGCGCGGATATGCGCATTGCGGTCGCTCAGGTTTTTGGCCCCCTTTGCCGCAGCAAGGCCAAGGCCAACGATATAAGGGGTATTCTCGGTGCCGGGGCGCAGGCCGCGCTCCTGATGGCCGCCCAGGTAGGGCGGGCAAAGCGTCTGGCGCACGCTGTCCCGGATGAACAAAGCGCCGATTCCCTTGGGGGCATGCACTTTATGGCCGGATACCGAGAGAGTATCCACGTTCTTCCACTTTTTCAGGTCAATGGGGATGCGCAGCCATGCCTGCACGGCATCCACATGCACCGCACAACGGCTGTTTTTGGCCTTGACGGCTGTGGAAAGAGCGGCAATATCCTGCAAAGTGCCGGTTTCATTATTGACCGCCATGCAGCTGACCAGAACGGTATTTTTATCCACCTCGGCAGCCAGTTTGGCAACATCCAGGTGACCGTCTGATTCGGGCAGGATTTCCACCACCTCAAAGCCGCGGTCTTTCAGTGCACGGATGGGCCGCTGCACGCTGGGGTGCTCAAAACCGGAAACCACAATTTTGCTGCCCCAGTTTTTGCGTGCCATGGCAAGGCCCTGCACGGCAAGGTTGTTGCTCTCGCTGCCGCAGGAGGTAAAATACAGATCCTTGGCCTGGCAGCCCATGGTGCGGGCAATCTGCCCGCGGGCCGTGGTCAGGGCTTCATGGGTTTCTACCGCCGGTTCGTACAGACTGGAAGGGTTCGCCCAATCCTTTAATAATGCTTCATGGATGGCACCCGCAATCTCCGGGTCCACCATGGTGGTTGCGGCATTATCCAGATAATGCAGTTCAGGGTCCAACAGCATGAGAAAGCCTCGTTTCGCTACGCGTAAAATTAAATCAAATTAAAAAAGAATAATGAATAAAGAATAATGTTGGTGCGCCGCCCGCGGCGGCGCAGATAAAACAGGCAGCAAACTCTGGCATGCAACAGCCCTGCCAGAGCGCCGAACCTGTTTTCAATGTGATGCTGTGGGCATCACACAGCCATTATTCATTATTCTTTTTTCTTTATTATTTTTCTTCGCTCTTTTCCATAGTAATACATAGTAAATTATACACACCACACCCGCAAAACACAAGTAGCGCCATACAAAAAAGGCGTGCGGGGTTGGCCGCACGCCGGAGAGGCTTCTTTTGTGTTATCTTGTGTGCCGGTCCTTTACTTCGTGGGCGTGGCCGATTACGGCGCTGCGCTTATGGAACAACAGGCCCACCACGGCAAACATACCACCCTCGATCAATACAGTAAACAGCCAGTCCCCCGTTACCAGGTAGCTGCCTGCCAGGCAGGTCAGCAGGGTGGGGATCGGCATGCTGATGCAGATAGCCGCAAAGAACTGTTTCGGCTTCATGTTGGCGTGAGCGGCGGCATAGGGAATGATGCCGTTGGGCAGCCCCGGTGTGATAAACGCCAGAATGGTATAAAACCAGGGGTTCTTGCTGTTGCGCACGCTGTTCAGCAACTTATTCGCCTTGGGGCTGTTCACTGTGAGCAGTTCAATGACTTTTGCCAGGCGGCGCGCCAGCAGAAACACCAGAAAGTTTGCCGCCACCGATGCCGAAAAGCTGGTCACAAAGCCTTTCCACGGCCCATAGGCGATCCCCGCCGCCAGTTGGACCGGCATGGCCGGGATTACCAGCGATACCACCTGCACGAACGCCAGGAACCACAGCGTCAAAAAGCTGCGCAGCCGCCCCTCGCTTGTCAAATAATCGCTCAGAGCCTGTTCGTCCCCGCTGGAAAATGCAGTCCATAACCCCGGCAACAGCAGGCGGAATGTTTCAATAATCAGCAGCACCATAACCAGAATTACGGCTGCTGCCGCAATAACGGCCAGGCGCTTGGTGCGTTCGGGGGGCTGTTGTTTCATGCAGGGGTACTCCTTAATTCTAAAATATAATGTTTAGGCAATACCGCATAATTCTAAGTGCCGATACGGCGAGCGAGGT
>OGXJ01003181.1_pt1 | contig 10133 bp, 10 predicted proteins | sample 1576231 | NCBI WGS metagenome assembly OGXJ01 (sample SAMEA3541539, study PRJEB24748) | human gut metagenome | biome: human gut; feature: human-associated habitat; material: faeces | place: China | collected 2012
ACGCTTTCCTCCGATATGGCTCGGGTCGCAGAATATCTGCAGCCCCGGGAGGCGGCGGTGCAGCTCGATGGGGATCGACCACATCGGGTGGTTGCGGTAGAGGCTTTTGTCGATCGACGTGAACCCGCGGTGGATGACACCCAGGCGGCGGATGCCGGCGTTGTAGATGCGTTCCACGCCGCCGATCCACAATTCGAGGTCGGGACTCACGGGGTTTTTCACCAGCACCGGGATATCGTGCCCGCGCAGCGCATCGGCGATCTCCTGCATGGCGAACGGGTTCGCCGTCGTGCGGGCCCCGATCCAGATCATGTCGATGCCGCCTTCTATCGCTGCCAGGACATGCTTGCGCGTAGCGACCTCCGTGGCGGTATACATCCCCGTTTCGCGTTTTACGCGTTGCAGCCAGGCTATGCCTTCGACGCCTACGCCCTCGAACCCGCCCGGTTTGGTGCGCGGTTTCCACAGTCCGGCGCGGAATAGCTTGAAGCCCTCCGCGGCCAGTTCGCGGGCTGTTTCGATTACCTGCTCTTCGGTTTCGGCGCTGCACGGCCCCGCGATGACCAGCGGCCGACGGGGGTCGAGCCCCGGGAGATTGATGGGTTGTAAGTCGTTCATGGTTTTTATGTTTTTCGTTTTTATCGTTTGTTCCTTGTCAGATTACCGGGTTGGGGCATTCGGCGTATTCGCCCAGGATGCGGAAGTCGCTCGTCAGCGGCCGCGCCGCTTCGATGGCCTGCCGGTAACGCACCGCGTCGTCGAAGGTGACGTCCACGTAGAAGCGGTATTCCCACTCGCGGCCGATGATCGGCAGCGACTGTATTTTTGAGAGGTTGATTTCGTAAAAGGAGAGCAGGGTGAGCACCTTGGAAAGGCTTCCCTGGGTGTGGGGCAGCGAGAAGACCAGCGATGCCTTGTTCGTGCGCGCCGGGTCGGTGAACCCTGCGGCGCAGCTGCGGTCGGCCAGCAGGAGGAAGCGCGTGAAGTTGTGTTTGTTGGTCTCGATGCCCCGTTCCAGGATTTCGAGCCCGTAGAGCTCCGCCGCCCCGGCGCCGCAGATGGCGGCCGTGCCGCGGAGCCGTTGTTCGGCGATTTCGCGGGCGCTGCCCGCCGTGTCGTCGCGTTCGACGACTTTCATCGCCGGATGGGCTTTCAGGTAATCGCCGCACTGCATCAGGGCGATCGGGTGCGAGTGCACCTCGCCGATGTCGCAGGGCGCCTCCCCCGGCAGTGCTGCCAGTACGTGCGAGATGCGGAGTTTGTATTCGCCGATGACGGCGAGCGAACTGCGCCGCAGCAGCTCGTGGTTGGGAAGCAGGCTGCCTGCGATGGTGTTTTCGATGGCCGCGATGCCCAGCAGCGTCGGGTCGGCGGCCATGCGGGCGAACTGCTGGTCGAAGCTGTCGCAGGGCAGGATTTCGACCTGCTCGCCGGGGAAACTGCACCTGGCGGCGGTTTCGTGGAAACATCCGGGTTGTCCCTGTATGGTGATGCGTTTCATAATCGAATTTTAGGCATTAAAAAATCCCGCTCTTTGCAGAACGGGATCCTTCGTGTTTTCACTCTATTGTATCATACAGCTAATTGCATACAACCCCGCTCTTCCTCTTGCTATAAAAGAAAAAGTAAAAAAAGTAATATGCGAAACCGTAAAGTCTCATCTCTCGTGGGGATTAACAGCGGCAAATGTAGTAAAATATTTGCGGAATCCAAATTTTCAGCCCTGTTTTTTACCTGCGGCGGCCGATTTCCGTTTCCGGAACCGCTTTTTGAACTGCTGGCGGCGGCCGAAGAGCAGACGGAAGAAAACCCCCCGCAGCAGCGTGTCGTTGATGTCCCACCCGCGTATGTCGGCGTAGCGATCCAATATGTACAGGAACGGGACGGCCGGGCAGCTCAGCCGCCGCAGGTTGATCATGCATTCGTCGGGGCGCAGCGGCCGGGCGTGGAATCTCATGCGGTTGATGTCGATCAGCTGGAAACGGTAACTGCCTGTCGTACCGTCGTATTCCCAGAGGATATTGGTCTGGTTGAAATCCTCGTGGCAGATCCCTTGCTCATGGAGGCGGACGGTGAAGCGGGCGAAGGCTTCGAGTACGGGCAGCGTGTCCGGCGCCGGGAACTGTTTCATGGTCTGCGGGAGCGGGGTGAGCTCCGACCGGCGGGAAACGAAATAGGCGTCGGCGATCAGGCCGCCCTTGCGGTATTCGCTCCATGCCACCGGTTCCGGGGTGTCGAAGCCCATCCCGCGCAGGCGCAGGGCGTGCTCGTAGGCGCGGCAGGCCTTGTTCTTGCGGAAGAACGAATACATGAACCTGTTGAACACATTGGGGCGCTTATAGCGTTTGACGACAAGGCGTTCGCCCCCGATGTCGAAAGCCCGGATCTGGTTGCGCCCGTCGTGGAGCACCTCGCCCGAGACGTGGAAAACCTCCGGGAGCCGTTCGATAAAGGGTTGCACGTGCCGTATTGCGGGGTTGACCGTTATTTTCATGATGGCGTTCGTTTACCAGGCAAAGTTACGGCAAACACTGTTCCCGTATAGTCCAGTTTGGGAATAATATTGGTGAAATAGATGGAAAAAGGCGTGCCGGTCGTCGGTTTTGCCGGTCGTAGCCGGTATCGTACCGGGTAATATCGGATTCCTTACTTAATTATTCAAGAGGTGGGGGCAGAATTAGCGGCGGTCGTGACTGAGATCTGTTTTACCCCGGTCATTTGTTTTTCGGTTTTTACACGTTATTGCTATCGGAAGGTGCGTGGCGCCGCCGTTCGGATGATGGTTGCATTTTAGTTGCAAATCGGCGGCATGGTCTGGCATTTCACCTTGTCGCCGAAAAAGAAAAAATCCATGTAACCCATGTTACAAGGATTTTACTATTTATCAGAATGAATTGACTGCGCTAACTATTGCATCGACAATATCTTCGTATAAGATTTTTGAAAGCTCTTTATGTTTCTTGTGGTTCTTTGCAACTCCATCATTCCATGACCCCATTCCTCCGAAAACAAAGGAAGAAAATGCCGCGAATAATAATTGGAGCGCGTCGATTGAATAGTTATTCTTTGGTAGTATATCTTGCAAATATGAATCCTTATATGGGTTCTTTTCATCTAATAGCCGTCTTGCGCTTTCAAATAACTTACCCCAATATTCCAAATTTTCTTCAAGAGCGAAACTTTCAATTCGAGTCAAAAAATTCTTAAGTCGGGTTTTAATTTCTAATAAGTCATATTGTTTGTCGATCGTCGGACGATCCTTAGATATGCACTTGTATTTTACCTGCCATATTTTATTGTCGGGTGCATTTTGATTTATACTACTCCATTCGGCATTCCAAAAGTCTGAATGATCTTCGAAAACAGTTTCTATTAACCAAATCCCTCCACCTCCGACAAAACCTGCCGTCATATAATCGTCCGGCCTTTGCGACTTGAAGTGCAGCCTGAGTTTCAAGCATCCTTTTTCGTTAAGATATTTAAACCATCCGGTTGGACTATCAGCTACCAGCATCTCGACTTTCTTGGAAAACAGGCCTTTTTTCTTTTGATATATAAAGTCGACAGATTTACAATATTGGAAAATACAATTCGAATCGAAATCGTATAGCAAGTTACCCACTTGCAAATAATCGTTGCCGTATCCGATAATGGCAATTACCTGTGCAATAATGTCATTCATGCTCTTGAAGGGTTATTCTGTCAAATATACTATTTTATCCATGGATATCCAAAAGTTACCCCCCCCCAAATGAATTAACTTATTGAGGAAATTTAAGAGTGACATTTTTTTGAAGATTCCGGTTTACCCCCCCCCTGCGCAAATTTATGTAACTATTTGTATTAAGTGGTATTATTCGGCTAATGCCTCCAAAAGTCCAAGCGTCTAACCAGTATGTTCTGCCTGTTATTTCTTCACCGATCGGCACGAAAAAAGCGGCTGCCTTGTTTTGGCAACCGCTTGATTTTAGAGCTGTTGACGAGGATTGAACTCGTGACCTCTTCCTTACCAAGGAAGTGCTCTACCACTGAGCTACAACAGCAACATGTTGAAAATAAATGGATTACAAAGAGCTAAAAGGCATGTATAGGCGTGGTGTCCAACATTGTGTCCAACAATCGCTACCCGCAATCGCTTGCAGGTTAATGATTAAGTGATTTATTGATAGTGAATTGTGCGGAAAGAAAAAGCGAGGACAAACATCGCCTACTGCCATGTCTGTCCTCGTTGGTCGTGGAGAAAATCGGCGCAAAATTTTCCCCTCCTGCCGTTTTCCCGTTTTTATCAGTTTTCAGTAGCTTTGATTTCTATAAAGAAAAAATCCCCGACCGCATGGCCGAGGATTATCTTTATATGAACTGCTCTAAATATTTTTCATTGAAACCCGCTAACGGGAATTTGAAATCTTTTTGCGTTCCGTCCGTTGCCGTATATGTAAAGCTAACGGCGTCACTCTTGTTGTGAACGGCAAACAGGTTTACGCTCTCTGCGGAATTTGAAAACTCAATGACGTTAGGCATGATTAGCGTTATATCTCCGTGTATATCTTCTAACGGACAAGACATTGAAACTATCGGTTTCCCTCGTCGTTGGAATGTCATTTTTACGGGTTTCTGCTGGTCGATGTCCAATGCAAAGAAATAGTAAAAGGTAAACGGGACGGTTTCATCTTCTTTTCTTCCGACAAATAGGCAAACTCCGTCATAATCATCATAGGATACGGATTTGGCAATATAGGATATTTGGTTGTCGTCCCGTTTCTCCTTGCCTGCTTTTCATTCTGTTTTTGGCGTTTTGTTCATTTTAGCTAAAATTTGTATTGTTAAATAAATCTTTGATTATGATGTAAATATACGAAAAATCTATGACTTATGCAAGTAAAAAAGAAAGGACAAACTTGTGCAGAGGGTCTAAAGATTAACCCTATTGCATAAGTCTGTCCCTCTGACCATTTTGTTTAGTAAATCAGTTCATAAGAAACCGACCCGCAATCTATTCTTGCAACAGTACCATCGCCATTTAATGTGTAAACGCCAAAATCATCGCTTTCCGATTCTGACTCACCTGAATAGGTGATATCAGCCTTATTAGGCAATTTAGCACTTTGCCTGCCATAGAATCCCAACAAATCAAGTGGTTCAAGTACGTCTATATATCCTCCATCAATATAAAATAGGTCAATATTAATGGGTGTGGCTGTTTGGGAATAAGAGTATTTTACCGTCGTTATGTCAGTGCCATCTTCATAATAATCGGTGAGTTTGGATTCTACAAGGTTTCCGTCTCTCCATGTACATTCGCTCACACGTTTCCGAGATTCATTATAACTATAACGTTGCTCAACACGTTGTAAATAGCCGTTTTTATCATATTCAAGTGTGTAATAAATTGCCCCGTCCTTTTCATCATTGTCCTCTGTGACTTCTGTTACATAACCGTATGAATTCAATTTACATGTATAAGTCCTGTCGCTACCTTTTACAGTTAACGAATTTCCATTGTAGGTAAATTCATAAGAATCATTTCTCAAACCGTCTATTTTTTTAACACGATTCTCGGAATCATAGGTTATAGTGGTTGTCCATGATTCGTCCCATTCAGCACGAAAGGCTATCTGTTTAACCCATTTTTCGGGAGTAGGCGCTTTCCCGCCATTGTCATCATCATCATCGGAACAAGCCGAGAAAGAAACTGCCGCAAACATAGCGGCCACGATAAGAAACAACTTTTTCATAGTTGTAATAAGTTTAGGTTGTCGCTCCAGCACCAATGCGACGGTTAATTTTTTTGATTTAAATAAACAGAAAGCGTGGTGCCGAAAACTTATTTAGTCAAACAGGTCGTAGGAAACCCAAGGTATAAATAAGCAACAGCCCCACGCCTATATCCACGAGTGGATATGACGCGGCAAGATGTCTGCCTTTCTCTACCTTGTCCGAATTTCCTACGTTCGTTTGACGAGAATAAGCAACACTTTCCGTGTTTGTCGTATGTTCCACAAAGATAGACAAGACAAACTAAAAAGCAAAACATCTTTCCGATTTCTCGGAACTGTTGCAGATTACCTTCCTAAAATTATCTGTTTTTGAATTTTGAAAATCAATAACCCGATTCTAATCATTTTGCTTTCTTATTATCAAACTATTGAAATAATTAAATTGGAATAATTACTTTTGCATAAAGTAATTTCACTATGACTATCGTATGTTTTATAAAACAGATTTGGAAAAAAATCGTATTTTTTCTCAGTTTAATTAGTGCCATTATAACGATATATTTGGCTGTTCGAAAACACGCCCCAAACTGCGAATTCGTTATTACATCTTCTGTAAATGTTCTTGATGTTAATGAACAGTTAAGTGGGTTGGAGATATTGCTTAATGGCATAAATATCAGGGAAACAAATGAAAACCTTAAACTTGTTACATTGAAAGTCCAGAATTCGGGTAATGAAAATATTACGCCAAATTTGTACGATGAGGGATGCTTTGGGGTGGGAATTGAAAGAGGAAAAATTATGGATGCCCCTGCTTTTATTACTTCACAAAGTAAATATTTAGCTGAAAAATTATCAAATTATAGATTTTATATTTCCGATAATAAAATACATCTTCCGAAGATAATGCTTGATAAGGGAGATTCATATACTATTAGAATAATAATTTTACATCAAGAAAACACTCTTCCCCAGATATACAGCATTGGTAAAATCTCAGGACAAAGTAACATAGAAGTTAAAAATGACGTGGGAACCGATAACTCTCCTAGCATATGGGAAATCTGTCTGTACATTTTTGCTGCATTAGGAGGAAGTTTTGTATTAGCAATAATTACCAGCTTTATGCAGTCTGCGACAGATAACTCTCATAAAAGATGGTGGAAGCGAGAGATCGATATTTATAAATCAAAAAGTGGAATAGATGAATCAGATAAACATATTATTCAGTGGTTTTTAAGTTTGGAGTTTAATCATTACACTTCTTATTACGAAGAACTATACTCATATAAAAATTTAATTGAAAAGCCTGATTTACTTGACTATGTGTATAGATTAAGTCAAGAAAAAGAGTTATATAAATCAACAGTTTTAGAAGAAAGTTTAAACGCTATAAATAAACATATGCAAACTCTTCTTCAAGAGAATATCATAAAAGTTGAAAATAATCATATTATTGTTGACCAAGATTTGAAAAATGCAATAAATAGATTGTTAGACTATTTCATTGATAAATATCCATATGCACGAGTAAAGTCTATTTCTCAATAAAGTTTTATGTGTTATTATTTACTCATATATTGGAATTTCTGAAGTTTTTTTAAACGCAATTATTGAGTCTACGTTTGCTTAAAATCAAAATAAAAGTGTTGCAATTCAACAAAGAATTTGCAACACTTTTATTGTTTGAACTTTATACTTTTGCTGTATAGATATACGGATATGATTTTATCCTGCGGCTATCTTTTGTATAACGCTGTCCATACAGATAGACTGTCCGCTGGCTAATCTTCCCCACCAACAGCACCCGTATTCGTCGATAATAACCTCTCCCTCCCGTTTCAGTCGTTCGGCCAGCCAACCGTCGATAAGCCACCATTCCATGACATCACCCAAGAACGGATAGATATATTCTTCGGGTAGCAGGTTCTTATTCAGCATTTCATCCACGACTGCGGTTTGGTTCGTCAGTACGCAGTTCTCCACCAATCGCTGTGCCGTCATTGGATTCCCTGTTGTGCGGCTATGTTGCGTAACCATTGGTTAGCAAACGTTGTGTGGCTGGCCTGCAAGCGAGGATTCAACGCTATTCCATCTTCCGACCATCCGACGCTGTTTTCCTCGATACCGCAATAGTCGTTGCGATAATAGTAGGGAATGAATTGCCGAGTTTCATTGTGTAGGGCAAATAGCATTTCGGGGTCGCATATGGCATCGCCGTTCTGCTGTCCGTAATGAGCCAGCGAAAAAAAGTCATAGTTGTCGATACGGCCGATTAGTTCGATACGGACGGGCATATAAGTACCGTCCGAGTTGTCGATTTTGGTTGTCTGCAAAGCTAACATGCTACGGAAAATCTCCGCTGCTCTCCTGTCGAGTGTTTTCATATCTGAAAAGGTTTTACATTCGACAATAGGGAGGGGCTTTAGTATAGAGTAGGCGTGTGTGAATAACATATTAAATGTATCTTTGTAACATTAACCTATGTGCTTTATGAAAGGGAAGTATATCATAGTTTGTATCATTATTACATTATTAATCTGTGTGGCTTGCTTCATTGAGATTGAACATCCATTTTTATCTAGGTTGGGTTTGAATTATGGTTGGCTAATTAGTTCTATCTTGTCTTTTGTTGCCCTCCTTGGTTTATTATACAATATTGAACAGACTAAAAATCAGTTTAATAGACAAGTTCACGACGAGCAGTTTTACAAATTAATGGACAATTTGAATACATTAATATCTTCAAATTATATTATTGTAAATGGTGTAAAATTGTCTAATTCGCTAATGTTCCAAACTTTATGTATGGATGTTGTTAAACATTTAAAATTATCTTGCGTGAAGAATGGACATGATTATTTTATTGATAATTTCTCAACTCTTGATGACCGTTACTATCATCTTTTGTATGATGATTCAAATAAACAGGAGAGAATACCATATGACGAGTTAAAGCATAGTATAGTATCTAAACTAAGTTCATTGACAAGTAAGTCGGAGCGTGAACAGTATATGCTAGAGCTACCTGATAGGATTAAATATTCTTTTGCTGAATTGTATGAGAAATTGGGCATTGATATGTTTTACGACCTTCCTTTAAATGAAAAACGAGAAGCATATTCATTAGCCATTTCATTTATATTTGACAAGCATATTGATATATTAGATAAGTATATCCAACAACTAATTTTCATTTTAAAATACATTTCGGAATCAACAAAAGATGAACAGAGGAATTACATCACATATGTTGATTCTCAACTGTCTGCATATGAATTATTACTAATATTTTATTTTGTTGCAGGGAAAAATATCATTGATGCTCCCCAGCAATGGGTTAAACGATATGTAAATTTTAATCGGTTGGTCTTAGTAAAAGATAGTATGCTTAACGCCCCAAGTCTAGAGGTTGCACAAAAAGAATGGTTTGGAATCTTATCTTCGATTGAAGATACGCACAAGTCTTATTATTTGTCTGACTAGTAGCTTATTGCAGCAGAATATAATTTAATATAGACTATATAAGAACTGTTAAAACTCAAAACCTCAGAACTCTTTCTTAAACTGTTTTGCTTGTTTTGCTCGTTCCGTAACTGCCTTATACTGTTCCTGCATATCGAGGGTTTTTATAAAGTAGGCCAATGATACTTTTTCGGGCAGGTTCTTGCATCGTTTATCGAGTTGATAGGTTAGACTTATCGGCTCGGTATTTGGTACGTCAATAGCGTTGTACTTGGTGAGCAGTACCGACATCGCCCGTTTATCCCAATTTGGCGGCGTTACCTTTTTTGATTTGCAGAACTCGCATATTTCTTTATAAATCCCTGCGGCAGTCTTTCTGACTGCTGAATTGATAAAACAACCTGCCGTCAGTTCATAGCCCTTTGCAATCTGCTTTATAAGTCCTAATTGCAGACATTCATTTAATAATACAGTAACCGTATTACGGGACAATCCGACAGCCTTTGCAATCTGGCTGTTGCTTCATTGGACGGTATCGGCATTATTAAGGCATACCGACTTTAATAATAGCAGAAATCCTGCAATCTTGGCGGGATAGTTCTTTTTAAAGAAACCGTTATCTAAAAAGAAATAATCTTTGTTCGCTGGCTTTATATAGTAGGAATTTCGCTTTATAAAACCTCTGTCTGCATCTTCTTTAATGGAGGTCTGCACGGTCAGATAACCTGCATCCTTTAAGCGTTTAATAACACGGCGGATTGTTCGTTCATCCAATCCTGTCAGCAGGGATAGTTTTTCTTCGGTTATATGGGATATGTTGGTCTTGTGGTTGGAGCAACATTTAATGACGGCTCACACATAAACATCGACGGGTTTACTGTTTCCCGTCTGAAAGGTCACGATTGATTTGGGGATTACGGTATAATTCATCGTTAGCAATGGAATTTGTGT
>OGXJ01003187.1_pt1 | contig 10116 bp, 10 predicted proteins | sample 1576231 | NCBI WGS metagenome assembly OGXJ01 (sample SAMEA3541539, study PRJEB24748) | human gut metagenome | biome: human gut; feature: human-associated habitat; material: faeces | place: China | collected 2012
TACAAGTCCCAACGCCAGCCCTTTGCCAAGAAGCGCCGGAGAGGTCATCAAGCTCGAAAACACCTCTGGTAATTTTACAAAGGGAATCAGGCTGATGGTTACAGCCATAAAAAAAGCTTTATTCTGAGGTGATGATATGATAACGGAAGATGCCATGACGACATGGGGGATACTGTTTCGGGGCAGCGCATGACGCGCTGCCTATTTTTTCGAATTTATGCTATAATACAGAAAGAGGGAATCAAATTTCAGGAAAATAAGGAGAAGTTCAATATGTATGATGTGTTAATTATCGGCGCCGGTCCCGGCGGTATCTTTTCTGCCTATGAGCTGATGGAACGTAAACCGGATTTAAAGATCGCTGTTTTTGAGGTAGGACATCCGCTGGAGCACCGTAAATGTCCCATTGATGGTGATAAGATCAAGTCCTGTATTCACTGCAAATGCTGCTCCATCATGAGTGGATTCGGCGGAGCCGGTGCATTTTCTGATGGAAAATACAACATTACCAATGATTTCGGCGGCACTCTCTATGAGTATATCGGAAAAAAGACAGCCATTGAACTGATGGAATATGTGGATGGAATCAACCTTCGTTTTGGCGGGGAGGGCACGAAGCTGTATTCCACTGCGGGAACAAAATTTAAGAAAACCTGTATGCAGCACGGCCTGCATCTTCTGGATGCTTCGGTCCGCCATCTGGGTACGGATATTAATTATATTGTTCTGGAGCACCTCTATGATCATCTGAAGAATAAGGTGGATTTCTATTTTGACTGTGCCATCGAAACCGTGGAGAAAACGGAGAAGGGTTACAAGGTTTACAGCGATGATACAACCTTTGAGGGTACGAAATGTATCATTTCCGCCGGACGAAGCGGCAGTAAGTGGATGCAGAAGGTATGCAAGGATCTGGATATCCATACGAATTCCAACCGCGTGGATCTGGGGGTCCGGGTTGAGCTGCCGGCTGAGATCTTTTCGGATCTTACGGATGAACTCTATGAGAGCAAGATCGTGTATCGCACGGAAAAATACGAGGATTACGTGCGCACCTTCTGTATGAATCCCAAGGGAGCTGTGGTAAATGAGAATACCAACGGCATCGTAACGGTAAATGGTCACAGCTACGAGGATCCTGCAAAGCAGACCCATAACACGAACTTTGCCCTTCTGGTAGCGAAACATTTTTCAGAGCCCTTCAAGAATTCCAATGAATATGGAGAGAGTATTGCAAAACTCAGCAACATGCTGGGCGGTGGCGTAATTGTGCAGCGTTTTGGAGACCTGATCCGCGGAAAAAGAAGCACGCAGCAGCGAATCAATGAATCTTTTACGGTTCCAACCCTCAATGCGGCTGCCGGTGATCTGAGCCTGGTTCTCCCAAAACGGATTCTGGACGGTATTATCGAGATGATTTATGCCCTGGATAAGGTGGCACCGGGTACGGCGAATGATGACACGCTTCTCTATGGAGTGGAGGTAAAATTCTACAACATGGAGGTGGAAGTGGATCACAACCTGATGACCTGTCATGATGGACTCTACGTCATCGGTGACGGCAGCGGTATTACCCATTCCCTTTCCCATGCATCTGCCAGCGGTGTCTATGTGGCACGGCAAATCGCGGAGGCAATTTAATAATAAACGGTCAGAAATGTCTATTAAAAATGGATAAGATGCAGCCCCTATCGTCTGCCATCTTATCCATCTCATTTCACTTCTTTAGCTTACCAACATCTCATTCAGATGCATTTTCCTTGATTCCCACTCAGATCCCCAACTTCCGAAACAACGCATACAATTCTTCTGCCTCGTCCATCGAAGGTTTCCATCCATATTGTTTCAAATCGACGCGGTCGCCGTCCTCGGTGGAGTCCACCCGTATTCCATCCTGTTCCAGCAGTTTTTTCTGCTGTCCCGGATAGTCGAACGCCGCTGCGCCGCTTAGAAAGCCCTTGGAATTAATCACCCTGAATGCCGGGACATCGCCCAGGCGGTTGGTGCGGAGTGCATATCCCACCTGGCGGGAATGGCGCGGCGCACCGCACAGGAGCGCGACCTGACCGTAAGTCGTCACGCAGCCGTCCGGAATGCGCCTAAATACTTCTTCCATTCTCCGATAGATGTCCATAATTATTTCCCCAGCACCTCGTCCGCATGATCAAGTGCTGCCTCGATATTCGGGCAGAAATGATCGCGTCCGATCATATCCACAAATCCTGCCTTCTCCATCACGTGCATCGGCTGCTCGTTGACATGGGACAAAATCAATGTAACGCCGTTCTTCTGGCAGCGCTCATAGAGGGCAACCATCGAATTCATCGCTGTACTGTCAACTGCCGGAACGGCACGCATACGAAGAACCAGGCATTTCGTCTCCTCGCGGGTTTCAATCTGGTTGATGCGGTCTGCTGCACCGAAGAACAGCGGTCCTGTAATCTCATAAACAGCCAGTTCTCTCGGAATCTCCCGCAAACGTGCCTGTTCTTTCATGGCTGCTTCTTCATCTTCTGCAGCTGCCGCTAAGAGCTGTGCCTCTTCCACTGAAAGCTCTTTTCCGGCTTTTTTCGCTTTTCTTACTTCCTGCTCTTTGCGCTTCTGCTCCTCTACTTCTTCGACATAGAGCCAGCTTCTGACGCCCGTCTCATCGCTCATCCGCTTCATAAACAGCAGGCAGGATAACAGCATACCGATCTCGATCGCTACAACCAGATCGAAGATAACGGTTAAGAAGAAGGTCATCACCAGGGCGCTTACGGCGGCCACGGCGGCGGCGACGAGCGACTGGCGGCGGACTTTGTGCAGTTCGTCCGCGGCGAAAAGCCCAGCCTGGCATGCACCTCTATTTTCGACTCTGTTGCCGGTCACCTGTGTGTGTATCTGGCAGACGAAAGTCGCACCCACGGCGGCCAGCCGGTAGCGGTACACCTGGACTAAAACGAAGCACATAAAAAACCGTCGGTCATAACGACCGGCGGTTATCTTTTTGCGCTGATTTTTTAATACTCTACTTTTAAGCCCTCTTCGGCTTCAGCTACCTTGAGCATAATGGCGCACTCAATGCGCTTGCGGTGCAGCTGGCAACCAAAGTCATACACACCGTTCACACTGCCGGTGGTATGGTACGCATTGGCTGCACACCCGCCGCTGCAATACAGCTTTGCAAAACAGTCCTTGCATTCCTTGTGGCTGTACACATTGCAGTGCTCAAACTGCTCCAGCACCTGGGGTCGGGTCACGCCGTCGTACACATTACCAAGTAAGAAGTCCGTGTCTCCCACAAACTGATGACAGGGGTACAGATCGCCGGTGGGGGTCACGGCCATATACTCCGTGCCCACGCCGCAGCCGCTGACGCGCTTGACAATACAGGGGCCGCCGTCCAGGTCGATCATATAGTGATAAAAAGTAAAGCCGTCGCCCTTGCGATAACGGTGCAGCATTTCCTTGGCCAATATCTCGTATTGCTCCAAAAGCACAGGCAGGTCGCTCTCCTGTAAGGCATAATCCTCCTTAGGATCGCACACCACCGGCTCAATAGACAGCTCCTTAAATCCCAGATCCGCCATGTGCAGCACATCAGCGGCAAAGTCCGTATTGAAGTGGGTATAGGTGCCCCGCATATAGTAGTCCTTTTGCCCTCTGGAGTCTGCAAACCGCTTGAATTTATCCAAGATCAGATCATAACTGCCCTTGCCGTTGCGGCCCACCCGCAGCCGGTCATGGGTAACCTTGCGCCCGTCTAAAGACAGCACCACATTGCCCATCTCCCGGTTGGAAAAGTCGATCACATCATCGTTGATAAGCAAGCCGTTGGTGGTAAGTGTAAAGCGAAAGTTCTTATTATGGAGCTTCTCCTGCTCCCGACCATAGGCCACCAGCCGCTTGCACACATCCCAGTTCAGCAGCGGCTCACCGCCAAAGAAGTCCACTTCCAAATTCCGGCGGCCGGGACTGTTGGCAATGAGATAATCCAGTGCCTGCTTGCCCACTTCATAGGACATGATCTCACGCTGGCCGTCGTACTCTCCCTTGCCGGCAAAGCAGTATTTGCACGCCAGGTTGCAATCGTGGGCAACATGCAGGCAAATGGCCTTCAGTACCCCCTGGCGGCGTTTGAACTGGTCGGCAACCGCCTCAAAGGTATCCTCGGCAAACAGCCGTCCGTCGGCGATCAGCGCCTCAATGTCTTCAAAACAAAGATCAATATCAGCGTTCGTTACATCCGGCTGATCCTTGTATTTTTCTAAAATAAAACGGCGGATCTCCTCTTTATCATGATCCTGGTACATAGTGATCATATCGTAGGCCACCGGGTCCACAGAATGGACGCAGCCACTGTTTTGATCCAGAATAATGTTGTATCCGTTTAGTTTGTATGCGTGTATCATAGTCTACTCCAAACAAAAAAGGCGGGACCCGGGCAATCGCCCATCCCGCCCTAATTGCAAAATTCTTATTTCTTCAGCTGCTCGCACTTCTGGTTGGCAACGGAGCAAGAGGTCTTGCTGGCAGACTGACAAGAAGTCTGGCACTCGCCGCAGCCGCCCTTTTGAGCGGAAGCACAAAGATTTCTGGAACTTAAAGTTTTAATTCTTTTCATAAAAAGCACCTCATTTCAATTTGTTGGCTCTATTTTACAATACTTTCAGTCCTTTGTCAATACGCAGCAGCAAATGCGCTCTGCCCCGCCCCCGGCAGTTCCGTGGAGCACCGTGCCGCTGTTTTTCGCTGCCTGAATTGCCTGTACAAACGCCGCAGTGATCTCCTCACCGGGTACGATCATCGGCACCCCGGGCGGATAGGCAAACACCGTCTCGCAGGCGATACGCCCCACTGCCTGCTCGATTGGTAACGGCTCCCCGGCGGGTACCTGCCAGCTTTGCAGGTGCCGGGGTGGCAAGGACAGTGGCGCCACCGGCCAGTCGCCTGACGCCAGGGTGCGGTCAATCTCCGTCAGGGCACGGGCCAACAAATGAAATCCGGCGGCGGTGTCCCCCACCGTTGCCATACAGATCACATGGATACGGTCGCTCATCTCCGGCTCGATCCCACGCGCCCGCAGCCGGTGTGCCAAGGCGTTGCCGTCTATATTGCAATGCAGGGTGGAAATATTGATCTTGGTAGGATCGTCCGCTCGGATCAATCGCAGGTGTTGCAAAGGCAGTTTATATAGCGTTTGCAGTCCCGCTTGCAGCGTCTCAAACGCAGCCGGATCCGCCACCAACTCGGCCATTTTCGCCACGCTGTTCATCAGCACATAGCTGGGCGAGCTGGTCTCGTACATATCCATATACCGCTTGATCTTCGGCGCCAAAGAGGAGTCATATACCTGCACACCGGCGGTTTGAGTCAACGCCGGCAGGGTCTTGTGATAAGAGCAGATCACCGCGTCTCCCTCCATACGGCCGGGCAGCCAAGGGGCCAGTCCAAGGTGGGCGCCGTGGGCCGCGTCTACCACCAGCGGCACCGAGCAATGCAGACGAGAAATATAGCCCTCGTATGTAGGCGAGGTCACCACCACCGCTGCCACCTCCGGGTGGGCAGCCAATGCCTCGTCCAGCGCCGTCTGGGTCACATGGGTATAAAAACCGGTGGTCGGGTCAAATTCAGCCTCTACATAGTGCACCTGCAGCCGGTTCAAAAAGCAGGCGTTGTACACCGCCTTATGGCAGTTGCGGGCAATGAGAATTTCGTCCCCCGGTTTGCACAGGGCGGATATGGTCGCCAAAATGCAGCAGGTAGAACCGTTAACAGAGAGAAAAGATGCCCCCGCACCATATAGCGCTGCCAAATCCGCTTGCAGCCGGGCCAGCACCCCGGTGGGGGCGTGTAGGTCATCGTAGCCGTCTATTTCCGTAATATCAATTTCCGCACCCGGCAAACAAAAATCCGGGTTGCGCTTGTGTCCGGGCATATGGAACGGATAGCGCTCTAAGTGCGCCAGCGCTCGATCAAGCCGCATAAGCTGTCACCTTTTCTTTTTGATAAATCGCAATGTTCAGCAGCACCACACCGGTGAGCACAGGCATCGCCTCGATCAGGCCGGTCTCTTTATAGATCAGCAGCAAAATCAGATCACCGATCATCAGTGCCGCCCAAAAAACCGTGGCGCACTGCCAAAATCGCCCTTTTTTGAATGAAAACAAAAAGCACAGAAAGATCGCTACTCCGCTGAGCACGGAAAAAGCCAGCGATCCAATGCAGTGCAGCAGCCACAGGGTGTGCCGCTCAAAGTCAAAGGGACAGCACACCGTCAGCGCCATCCCCACACCGGCAGGCAGCAGCAGACCGTGGCACAGCCCTCTGCGCTTTTGCTTATTATACATGGTATAGAGCAAAAGGTAAAGCACCCCGTAAGTGCCCGCACCCCACAGGGCAAACAGCACCGGGTGATCCAGTCCGATGGTGGAGAGCGCCCCGGCGTTGGTGCGCGGATCCGCAAAGTGCATATACCCTAATGTGAAACCACAGTATAACGCGGAAATCAGCGAAATCCAAATTTTTTTCATAAAAACCTCAAAAAAATCAAAATTTCTTATTGACATTTTACTCCCCTCGTGGTATTATGTCAATGCTGTTTCGGACAGCACCGCAGATCAAGCTTTTCGGCTCTGCCTCGCCTGCTCTTGGCGTGTAAAAATTTAGAGCAAATTGAATATGCGGATGTGGCGGAATTGGCAGACGCGCTAGATTCAGGTTCTAGTGAATGCAAGTTCATGTGGGTTCAAGTCCCGTCATCCGCACCATGAGCCTTTTGCGAAAGCGAAAGGCTCATTTTTTATGCACTCCCCTCTTTTTTTCATAAAAACAGAGCAGATCCTATGATCTGCTCTGTTTATTTTAATGTTAGTCATGCTATACAGCATTACTAAACAAGGAACCATCCACTGTTCTATTGTAAATGACCAGGCAGCGTAGCCAGATCGGATCTTACGACCTGCTCCTTTTTTTTGGTTAAATGTAATTTTTACACACCCCAAATTTTGCCTGCACCGGCGTTGATCATATAATCGCGCAGAGCCTCTACAAATGCCTCGGGATCGTCCACATAGAATACGAATATTTCTTCCTCATAAATCTCTGCTGTGATCCGTATATAGTGCTCTCCGGAACCGCCCATATCAAACCAACCATCGTCTTTTGAATTGAATATAGATTTCGGCGGTCGCTTACCCTTGCAGATCTGAATTTTCTGAATACAAGCATACGGCACCTTTGGATTTGATTTTTCTCTATGCCGAGAATCCGGAACGCCGTGAACATCAAACTGCATATAGTCGTTATACAGCGTAACCCCTTTCGGTAATTCATAATAGCGATAGGTCGCAACGATCACAGCCACGGCAACAATGATACCGAAAATAAGTTTTACCGGCATTGTTACCGGTATGCGCAAAGCCGGTAAAACAATTAGCATTAAAAGAAGGTACGCATTTATACCCAATACAATGTAAATAAAGGCGATACCCTTGTTGATTAGTTTTTTGCATTTTGATTCTTCTGAAAAGAGAAAGAATTTAGCTTTTTTTCTCATCATAACCCCACAAATGACCGCTATTAAAACAAGGAACCGTCCCCTGTTCTATCACTTGTTTGCATACTGCTCCACCTTTGCCATAATTTCCGCACAGCAATCCTCTGCGTCTTGGACTGAGAAAATGTATTTCTTGCCATCGCGCAGTTGCAGCACCACATTATAGTTAAAGTCGCCATAGGGCACCAATTCAGAAAACATATCCTTAGTCCAATAGATACTGCCGTACTGCACATAGGCGTTCTCGATCATATAGTACGGTACAGCGATCTTGTTCTTCCAGTTCAAAGCGGTAATGGTATAGCGGGCAAGCACCACTTGGTCGTCGTACAAAAAGCAGCCCTTGGGCATGACCAGCGGCAAAAGCGAATAAACAACCGACAAAATCAAAACAGCTTTTGTTATGTAATCTAAAACAGGATCCTGTAACAGGAAATCCGCCAAGCCAATGCGGCCCAATATACCCAGGCCTAATCGACACAGCAGAAAAACAATGGCGAAATTATCTGCCGCACAAAGAAACGGCAACAAAAGCTGAAAAGTCCGATTTACAGCTTTGAATTTGTATTTTTTCATTTTCTTCTCTCCTGCCTTTCTACGCAGACAAGATCCGCCTGCACTGATTTCAGTATAACACAAGGCGCATGCCGTTGCAAGATAAGATAAAAAGACAAAAAGACTCTTTACAAACACGAGCAAAACGGTTATAATAATTGCACCGATAGGAAATGAAGGCGTAGCTCAGTTGGTTAGAGTACTTGCTTGACATGCAAGGGGTCGGTGGTTCAAGTCCACTCGTCTTCACCACAAGACTTTGCATAAGTGCAAAGTCTTTTTTTCTGAAAACAATGTGTTTACCTGTTCTGTGACAAGAAACCGTCACCTGTTCTACCCTGTTCTAAAGCATGTAAATTGCAGGAGAATATAAAAATGACAAAGGACGAATATTTAATAACAGACCCACCCCTTAAAGCGTTGACTGTTTTTGCAATGCCTATGATTTTAGGCAGCTTTTTTCAGCAAGTGTACAATATGGCTGATTCAATCATCGTCGGTCAATTTGTCGGCTCCTCTGCACTTGCGGCCGTTGGTGCTTGTGCCGCACTTACGAATGTTTTTATTTGCATAGCACTCGGCGCAGGCGTAGGGGCAGGTGTACTGGTCAGCCGTAATTTTGGCGCCCAAAATTACGGCAAGATGAAAACATTCGTTTCTACTTCGTTAATCAGTTTTTTGCTTTTAAGCATATTTCTTGGTATTTTCGGTGTTTGCAGTGCGCACTGGATGATGCGCACACTGCAAACACCTGCTGATATCATGGAGGAAGCCGTGCTGTATTTGCGCATCTATTTTGCAGGCTTCCCGTTTTTATTTATGTATAACATTCTGTCTACCATGTTTACATCCATCGGCGAATCAAAAATTCCGTTATGGCTTTTAATATTTTCGTCGATTTTGAACATCATCATGGACCTTTGGATGGTGGGCGGTCTTAAACTGGGCGTGTTTGGCGCAGCTCTGGCCACACTCATTGCGCAGGGCATCTCTGCCGTTCTATCTCTTTTAATATTCCTTTATCGTATGCGAAAATACGCAAGTCCCTTTCGTTGGTTTGACAAAAGCGAACTGCGTTCCATGCTAAAAATCGCCATTCCGTCTGTTCTTCAACAATCCACCGTGTCCATCGGTATGATGATTGTGCAAGCCGTTGTAAATCCATTTGGCACGCAAGCCCTCGCCGGCTATGCGGCAACGATGAGAGTAGAGAATGTTTTTTCGCTGATATTTGTATCCATTGGGAATGCAGTGTCACCTTTCGTTGCCCAAAATCTTGGCGCCGGAAAAATTGACCGTATTAAAAAAGGTTACCGTGCCGCTTTGCTGTTAGATGTATGCTTTGCCGTTTTTGCATTTATCATTATCGAAACCATGCATACGCAAATTTCTGCGCTTTTCTTAGGCAAAGACGGAACGGCTTTCGCGTATCAGGTATCCGGCGATTATATGCGATGGATCGGCTACTTTTTCATATTTATGGGTATCAAAATGGCAACAGACGGTGTTCTTCGAGGACTTGGGAATATGTCCCCGTTTTTAATTGCAAATATGGTTAACCTTGCCATTCGCTTGTCCGTAGCATTAATTTGCGCTCCGCGTTATGGTATTGCCTTTGTCTGGCTTGCTGTACCGGCAGGCTGGCTTGCAAACTTTGTCCTTTCTTATGTGGCGCTAAGAAAATCCTGGCCTAAGGATACTTTGGCTTAAAATTCTTATTTCATCAAAACAGGTGCGCTCTAAATTGTAAGGCAAACAAAAACATCTTTACTTTACAAAGAACCGTCCCCTGTTCTGCGGCGTACAAAAAAGACCGTGCGCCGTAGTTTTATATATATAGGAAGAGCAAGTAAAAACGCCGTAAAACAGCGTAAACAAAGAAAAAAAGCACCGAAAATTCGGTGCTTTTTTTGGCAGGGGCTTTATAATCAACTCAATGCGTAAACAGTCCACCGGACTGTTTACTGTCAAAAGTGCAAGCACTTTTGAATTTCGTGGTTCAAGTCCTTCTGCTTTCACAA
>OGXJ01003190.1_pt1 | contig 10108 bp, 8 predicted proteins | sample 1576231 | NCBI WGS metagenome assembly OGXJ01 (sample SAMEA3541539, study PRJEB24748) | human gut metagenome | biome: human gut; feature: human-associated habitat; material: faeces | place: China | collected 2012
AAACGTGAAATATTATTTATCCACTCATATTTGTTTCAAAAAAGAAGATCCACGAACAGCTGCCGCCAATGAGCGGCGTTTCCGACAGCCAGTAGCATCCTGCCGAGACGAACTCATAGCGGTCGCGGCGGAAGAAGATCACGTTCTTGCCGATGAAATGATACCCTTCGGTATAAGGATCCATCTCCGGCCCTGCGAATCCGTAGGGCACGTAGCCGCGCAACTTCTCTTTCAGATAGGCGTAGGAGTCGTAGATCACCTCCTGCAAGCAGATGATGTCGGGACGCCGCGAAAGGATCGTCTCGACGCACAGATCGCGGCGGTTCTCCCAGACCCGTTCGGGGTAGGGAGCGTCGGCTTCGAGCCCCGTGATACGGATGTTGCACGTCATCACGCGGTGGATGCCGTCGTCGGATTCAGCCTTTTTGCCGGCTTCGGCGGTACCGGCGAGTGACAGCAGTACAACGGTAATTATCAGAATCCTGCGGAACATACGCTACTCTCTGAAATATACGCCCTCCGCTTTGAGCGACTCTTGCAGTTTTCGGACGTCGAGGTCGCGCAGTTCGATGACTTTTTCGGTCGTTCAGGTAGGCGGTAAAGCCCTGGCCGGTCATTTTTTTGAACCAGCGCATAAAATGGCTTTGGCTGCACCCGCAGGCTTCGGCGGCGTCCTCAATCCGCAGCGGGGTAGCATATTCCGCTTCGATCAGCTGCAAGACCGTTTTCAGGCGGCGGGTGTCAGTAGTATCCGCCGGGAGCGGGGTGCCGTGCTGGCCAATCAGGATGGACAAAAACCGCAGCAGCGCCCCTTTGATGGCCAGCTCATACCCGGCGGTTTTTACCTTGTTGGCTTCCTCCGCTTCCTGCAGGCAGGCCGCCGCCTGGGGGTAGCCCGCCTCGCCGGGGATAATGCGCGGCTGCAAAGCCATGCGGCCGCTTTGCAGCGGCAAAAGGTAGCGCTCGGCGCACAGATCATCCGCACCACCCAGCAGCTCCAGCTCAAAAATGATATTTTCGTATTCCATCACGGCCTGGCCGCGCTGGTGCAGGGCGTGGAGGGTGCCGGGGGCAAAAATGTAAATATCGCCCTGCTCCGCCGGGTAAGCGTTCACACCGACCTGCACGATTCCGCTGCCTTTTTTAACATAGACAAGTTCCATACTGTCGTGCCAGTGCAACGGCACCTGCAAAAAGTCCCCCGGTATGGTGCAGGGGTAGATATTAAAAGGGAACCGCACCGCACCATGGTGTTTGGTTTCCCGCAAGCGTTCCTGGTTTGGCATGTTATAGCCCCCTTTTGCATTCCTGATGCTTGTATTGTATCACAATCCGGCAGAATTGCACAAGAATTTTACCGATTTTGTATGATATTCTGGATATAGCAAGAGGAAGTGCGGGCCGCACCGCAAGCTTCCCCACTTGAGGCCTGAACCAAAGGCGATACCAACGCCTTGGCCTCTGCAAATTCATTTTTTAGGAGGAACCCGCTATGCAGACCATGACGGAAACTTTACAGAAGCTGATCGGCAAGCCCCTTGTCGAATCCACCGACCAGGAAATTTACCTTGCCCTGCTGGATCTTGTGCGCAGCAAGAGCGCCGCACAGGTACGCCCGGTCAACGGCCGCAAGCTGTATTATATCTCGGCTGAATTTTTGATCGGCAAACTGCTTTCCAACAACCTCATCAACCTCGGCTTGTATGATGATGTGCGTGATGCCCTTGCTGCCGCAGGCAAGAGCCTTTCCGACATCGAGGAAGTCGAGCCGGAGCCGAGCCTGGGCAACGGCGGTTTGGGCCGTTTGGCTGCCTGCTTCCTGGATTCTCTGGCAACGCTGAACCTGCCGGGCGACGGCATCGGCCTGCGTTACCACTTTGGCCTGTTCCACCAGAGCTTTGCCGACGGCTTGCAGAACGAACTGCCGGACCCCTGGCTGAACGAACATTCCTGGGCGGAAAAGACCGATATCACCTACCCCGTCACCCTGGCAGGCAAACCTTACACTGCCCGGCTGTACAAACTGGCCGTGACCGGCTACGAGGGCCGCACCAACACCCTGAACCTGTTTGACCTGGACACCATTGATGAAAGCATTGTGCATGACGGCATCCAGTTCGATAAAACCGCCATTGCCAAAAACCTGACCCTGTTCCTGTACCCGGACGATTCCGACGAAGCAGGCCGCATGCTGCGCATCTACCAGCAGTACCTGATGGTCAGCGCCGGTGCCCAGCTGATTTTGGCCGAATGCGCCGCCCGCGGCTGCAACTACCATGACCTGGCCGATTACGCCGCCATCCAGATTAACGATACCCACCCCAGCATGGTTATCCCCGAACTGATCCGCCTGCTGGGCGAAAAGGGCATCGAGTTTGACGAAGCCGTCAAGATCGTAACCGACACCTGCGCTTACACCAATCACACCATCCTGGCCGAAGCGCTGGAAACCTGGCCGCGCAGCTATCTGGACAAAGTTGTGCCCCAGCTGATGCCGGTGATTGAAAAGCTGGATGCTGCCGCCAAAAAGCGCACCAATGATACCGGCCTTGCCATCATTGACGCCGACGACCGCGTGCACATGGCCCACATGGACATCCACTTTACCCATTCCACCAACGGCGTTGCCGCCCTGCACACCGAAATTTTGAAGGAATCCGAGCTGAACGGCTTCTATAAGCTGTACCCGGAAAAGTTCAACAACAAAACCAACGGCATCACCTTCCGCCGCTGGCTGCTGGAATGTGACCCCGCACTGGTCAAAGAGGTTGAATCCCTGATTGGCCCCGGTTTCCGCAAGGATGCCGCCGAGCTGGAAAAACTGCTGCCCTATGCCGAGGATGCCAATGTGCTGCAAAAATTCTCCCAGGTCAAGGCCGACAACAAAAAGGCCCTGGCTGACTGGCTGGAGCACACCCAGGGTGTGAAGGTTGACCCCACCGCCATGTTCGATATCCAATCCAAGCGCCTGCATGAGTACAAGCGCCAGCAGCTGAACCTGCTCTACCTCATCCATCAGTATTTCGAGATTCGCGCGGGTCACACCCCGGCTGTGCCGCTGGTGAGCATTTTTGGTGCCAAGGCCGCCCCAGCTTACATCATCGCCAAGGATATCATCCACGCTTTGCTGACCCTGTCCAAAGTGATTGCCGCTGATCCGCTGGTGGCCCCCTGGCTGCAGGTCGTGTTTGTGGAAAACTATAACGTGACCGCCGCCGAAAAGATGATCCCCGCCTGCGATCTTTCGGAGCAGATCAGCCTGGCTTCCAAGGAAGCATCCGGCACCGGCAACATGAAGTTTATGCTGAACGGCGCTTTGACCCTTGGCACCATGGACGGCGCAAACGTGGAGATCAGCCAGCAGGTTGGCAACGAGAACATCTACATCTTCGGCCAGACCTCCGGCCAGGTCATCCACCGCTATGCTGCGGGCGATTACAACCCGGCAGACTGGTACGAGGGCGACCCCAACCTGCGCCGTGCCATCGACTTTTTGACCGGCCCCGAAATGCTGGCCGCCGGCAAGGAAGAAAACCTAGCCCGTTTGCAGCATGAACTGAAAACCAAGGACTGGTTCCAGACCCTGCCCGATTTCAACGCTTATGTGGTGCGCAAGGGCCAGGCTTTGTCTGATTATGCCTGCGACCCGCTGGGTTGGCGCCGCAAGTGCCTGATCAATATCTCCAAGGCTGGCTTCTTCTCCAGTGACCGCACGATTGCAGAGTACAACAGCGATATCTGGCACCTGGGCGAATAATTTCCCGCCTGCCTCACTGCGTTAAATTTCCATCATCTCCCCTATGGTCCGGCAATTTTTTGCCGGGCCGTTTTTGTTTCGTATACATTTTCTACCGCAGCCAGATTCCTTTATTCCTCTTTCCCTGCCCGGTGCCCAATCCTTATCCTGCCTTTATCTTTTGCACAAAATGCTTGACATCGCCGCTAAAAGCGGCTATGTTTATATATCAAGTGAGCTTTTTCGTCCAAACAAATATGATAAGTGGGTTCAGTTGTTGCCTTGCTGACCCGGCCTGATACTGCATATGAAACGATTCAAACAAATTTTCAATCATCAGCCTCCTGCAAGATTGATTGCTCTGGGGTTTGCTTCCACCATTTTATTGGGTACACTTTTGTTGCTCATGCCATTTTCCATCCGGCCGGGCATTACCGTACAGCCGGTGGACGCTCTGTTTTCCGCCACAAGCGCCGTCTGTGTAACCGGCCTGCTGACCGTGGATACCGCCGATACCTTTACCCCCGTGGGGCAGGTTGTGATGGCGGTGCTGATCCAGATCGGCGGTTTGGGCATTACCTCCATCGGCATGGGGCTTGCCTTGGCTGCGGGACGGCGCATCAGCCTGCGGGAGCGTACCCTGATCCGGGAAGCCATGAATGTGGGCAGTCTGGAGGGCATGGTGCGGCTGGTACGCTCCATCATTAAACTGACCCTTGCCTTTGAGCTGGCCGGGGTCATCCCCATCTTTGCAGTGTTTGCGCAGGATTATCCACCATTGAAGGCGCTGGGCTTGAGTGTGTTCCACTCCATCTCATCCTTCAACAACGCTGGCATCGATATTTTAGGTGGCGGGCGCAGCCTGGCCCCCTATCGGGATAATGTGCTGCTGAATTTGAGCACCTGTTTTCTGATCATTTCGGGTGGTATCGGCTTTCTGGTCATGGTGGATGTGGTCAAGTGTCGGTTCCGCTTCCGCAAATTCACCCTGCATTCCAAGGTTGTGGTAACCACCACGGCATTTTTGCTGGCAGCAGGTACCCTGTTATTAAAGTTCACCGATCCTCTCAGCTGGCTGACAGCATTTTTCCTGAGCGTATCAGCCCGCACGGCCGGCTTTGCCACGCTGGATCTGGGCAAACTGAGCAACGCCGGGTTGTTTACGATTCTTATCCTGATGTTCATTGGTGCTTCGCCGGGGTCCACCGGCGGCGGCATCAAAACCACCACCATTTTTGTTCTGGCGCAAGAGATTCGCTGCATTTTCAGCAAGCAGCGGCCGGGTGCATTCCGCCGTGCATTGCCTGCCAACGCCATTGCCAAGGCTTCCACCATTGGGCTGCTGGGCATGCTGGTGGTATGCTGCACCACATTTCTGCTCTGCATCCTGGAACCCGGCCTGCCGTTCATCAGCCTGCTGTTTGAAGCGGTCTCCGCCTACAGCACTGCCGGGCTTTCCACCGGCATTACAGCGCAGCTTTGCCTGGCCGCCAAGCTGGTGCTGATTTTTACCATGTACACGGGCCGCGTTGGGGCTTTTACCCTGCTTTCCCTCTGGGTGGAACGCCCGGAACCCAACGCGCACTTTACAGAAGAAGCCATTACGATTGGATAGGTGCATTATGAAAAAACAGGATTCTTCCGCTTTGTTCGGCGTTATCGGGCTGGGGCGCTTTGGTTCTGCGCTGGCCCGCACCCTTGCCGAAGCCGGCAAAGAGGTGATTGCCGTTGACTGCGATGAGCAGAAGGTCAAGGCGATTCGCAAATATACTGACTATGCCTTTGTAGTAGATGATTTGAGCGAAGAGGCTCTGACCGAAGTCGGCATTCAGAACTGCGGTACGGTAGGCATCTGTATTGGCGAGCAGATCGACATCAGCATTCTAACCTCCATGCTGGTGCTGAACATGGGGGTGCCGCATGTGATTGCCAAAGCCAGCAGCGTTGGACATGGCGAGGTTCTCAAGCGGCTGGGCGTGACCGTTGTTTATCCCGAAGCCGATATGGCAGTGCGCATTGGCAAGCGCCTAATCTCCGGCAACCTGCTGGACTACATTGCCCTGGAGGACGGTGTGGAGGTACAGCGCATCCAGGTAAACGGCAAGATGCTGAACAAAAGCATCCGGGAGCTGGATATCCGCCGACTATACGGCATTAACATTATTGCCATCGAACGCGACCACCGTACCGATGTGGAGTTTTCGCCGGACTCTCGGTTCCAGGACGGGGACACCATTTTGGTGATTGGGAAAAGCGAAAAAATCGACCGCTTTGAACGCTCTTTTCAGGATTGACGCTTTTTGACGGAATCTGATTTTTACTTTCCATTTTTTGACGATCCTTACGATACATATTTCTCGGCCGGGCACTGCCGCTGCGCAGTGCCCGGCTTTTTATGTGCTTGTTTTCCTAATGCAGAGCGTTTATCGTTGTCAAATTGCACAAAAAACAGTCCGTAAATTTTATGTTTTGTTTTGGCGTTTCATGATTGCTTTTGACTGTTTGTGCGTGTATAATACAGGCGTAAAGCAAAAAAGCTTCAAGAATTGCCAGGGGAATCACCTGAAGTATTGTCCGGTTTTAAGGAGGATATTGTCTTGCTTGCCGAAGAACGTTTTGCTATGATATTAGATTTGCTGGCACAAAAGCGCTCGGCCACCGTGCTGGAGCTGTGTGATGCCCTGGATGCAAGCGAATCCACCATCCGCCGCGACCTGACCCAGCTGGACCGGCAGGGCCTGCTAAAAAAGGTACACGGCGGTGCCACGCTGGTTGGGCGCACCGTTTTGGCGGATGAGCCCCCCATGGCTGCCCGCGAGGAACAGTCTGTGGAAGAAAAGCGTCTGATTGCCCGCGCCGCCGCCGCAATGATCACCGAGAAAGACTTTATCTTTCTGGATGCCGGCAGCACCACGCTGGCGCTGGCCGCCGCGCTGGAGGGCCCTGCCCTGCAGGCTGCCTATGTGACCAACGGCATTGCCCATGCGCGCATGCTGGTGCAAAAGGGCTGCCGCACCTACCTGCCCGGCGGGCAGGTGCGCCCCATCACGGAAGCCATTACCGGGCCGGAAACGCTGGCCGCTTTACAGCACTACAACTTTACCAAAGCGTTTATGGGTGCCAACGGCGTAAGCCCTGCGGAGGGCTTTACCACGCCGGACCCGGAGGAAGCCAGCATCAAAACCGCCGCATTGCAGCGCGCGCGGGAACGCTGGTTTCTGGTGGATAACACAAAGTTTGATATGGTATATTCCGCCGTGATCGGGGATATTGGCTGCGGGGCCATTTTGACCAACCACTGCCCGGACCCCCGGTACGCACAGCTTACCTTTGTAAAGGAGTGTTCCGTATGATCTACACCGTCACATTTAATCCTGCGATCGACTACGTTCTGCATCTGACTGCCCCCCTGGCGGTTGGCGAAATCAACCGTACCTCAGACGAAGCCTGCCAGTTTGGCGGCAAGGGCATCAATGTTTCCGGCGTTTTGCGGGAGCTTGGGTGCGAAAGCATCGCCCTTGGCTTTACAGCTGGCGAAACTGGTGCCTGGCTGGAGCGCGGCTTGCAGCTTTCCGGCCTGAAACCCCGCTTCATCCGCCTGCCGGACGGCATGACCCGAATCAACGTTAAGGTAAAGGGCGCAAAAGAGACCGAGATCAACGGTTCCGGCCCAAACATTACTCCCGAAGCCATGCAGGCCCTGTGGGACAATCTGGAAGAACTGGGCGAGGGTGACATTCTGGTACTTGCCGGCAGCATTCCTTCCAGCATGCCGCAGGATGTTTACCAGCAGATTCTGGCTCGGCTGGATGGCCGCGGCATCCGCTTTGTGGTGGATGCCACCCGTGATTTGCTGGTAAAGGTACTGCCCTACCACCCGTTTTTGATCAAACCCAACAACCATGAACTGGGTGAGATCTTTGGCAAAGAGCTCAATCGTGATGAAGAGATTACCCAGGCTGCCCGGAAATTGCAGCAGCGTGGTGCACGCAATGTTCTGGTAAGCATGGCGGGCGATGGTGCCCTGCTGCTGGATGAAACCGGTGCGGTGCACCGCATTGGCACCCCAAAAGGCAAAGTGGTAAACAGCGTTGGCGCTGGGGACAGCATGGTAGCCGGTTTTATTGCCGGTTACCTGCAAAGCGGGAGCTACTCTTACGCCCTGCGCCTTGGCACCGCCTGCGGCAGCGCAACGGCATTCAGCCTGGGCCTTGCCGAGCGCCGCGATATTGATGCCCTGCTGAAAACCATTGAATGATTCAGGCTGATCTGAAAAGTCGAAAATTCAGTCTATTTCTTTGTTACCACCCCAGTGAATGCAAAACATGTAGAAGGAGAAGGAAAGATGCGTATCACGGAACTATTCAACATCCAATCCATTGCGCTGGATTCTGCCGCAGCGGACCAGGCGCAGATCATTGACGAACTGGTGGAGCTGCAGGCCACCCACGGCAACCTGACCGACAAAGCCGCGTACAAAGCTGCCATTTATGCGCGTGAAGCGGAGGCTTCCACCTATGTGGATAACGGCATTACGGTGCCGCATGCACGCGCCGCCTGCGTGACCCGCCCCAGCCTGGCTGCCCTGCGCCTGAAGACCCCCGTGCAGTACAATGCTGACGATGACGGCAAGACGGATCTGCTGTTTATGATTGCCGCACCGGAAAACGGCAGTCTGCACATTGATATGCTGGCCCGCCTGATGCAGATGCTGATGAATGAAGACTTTGTGGCAAAGCTGCGTGCCGCCAAAACGCCCAAAGAATTTTTGGATACGATTGACGCCCAGGAGGAAGCCCAGTTCGGCAACGAAAGCTTTACTCGGGAAGAGCTGCCTGCCACCTACCGCGTGTTGGCCGTTACCGCCTGCCCCAACGGCATTGCCCACACCTACATGGCCGCCGAAGCACTGAACAAGGCCGCTCAGAAGCTTGGCATTCCCTGCAAGGTTGAAACCAATGGCTCTGATGGCCCCCAGAATGTGCTGACCGCCGATGAGATTGCCGCCTGCGATGGCATTATTGTGGCAGCTGACAAAAATGTGGAAACCGCCCGTTTTGACGGCAAGCCGGTGCTGTTCGCCCATGTGGATGATGGCATCCATAAGCCGGAGCAGCTGTTGCAGAGCGTTCTGGACGGCAAAGTTCCGGTGTTCCATTCCACCGTGCGCGAATCTGACAAGAACCTGCTGGAGCAGAACCGGGGCGGTGCCGCAAAGGACAGCCTTGGCCACACCCTGTACAAGCACCTGATGTACGGCATCTCCCACATGATCCCCTTTGTTGTGGGCGGCGGCATCATGATTGCCATTGCTTTCCTGCTGGATGATTACCGCATTGACCCCGCCAACTTTGGCATGAACACCCCGGTTGCCGCATTCTTTAAGACGGTCGGCTCCGCTGTATTCAACTACATGTTGCCCATCCTGGCTTCTTACGTTGCCATTTCCATTGCCGGTGAACCCGCTTTGGCTGTCGGCTTTGCCGGCGGTGTGCTGGCTATGAACGGCACTAACTTTACCGGCCTGCTGAACGGCCAGGTGGATGGCGTTTCCGGTGGTTTCCTGGCTGCCTTGCTGGCTGGCTTTGTGGCCGGTTATGTAGTCCTTTTCCTGAAAAAGATCACCGAAAAGCTCCCAAAAAGCGTCAGCGGCCTGCGCCCCATGCTGATCTACCCGCTGGGCGGTGTGTTTGTGATGGGCGTGTTCATGTGCGGCATCAACCCGGTCATGGGCATCATCAACGACTTTATCACCAACTGGCTGAACTCCCTGGGCGGTACCTCTGCCATCCTGCTGGGCGCTGTCTCTGCTGTTATGATGAGCATTGATATGGGCGGCCCCTTCAACAAAGCTGGTTACCTGTTCGGCACTGCAGCCCTTGCTTCCGGCAACTATGAGGTCATGGCTTCCGTTATGGTCGGCGGCATGGTTCCTCCGATCGCCATTGCATTATCCACCACCTTCTTCCCCAAAAAGTGGACCCCGGACGAGCGCCGCAACGGTGTGATCAACTATGTAATGGGCCTCTGCTTTGTTACTGAGGGCGCTATCCCCTATGCAGCCTCTGACCCGCTGCACGTTATCCCCAGCTGCGCCATTGGTGCAGCCACCGCCGGTGCGCTTTCCATGGCGTTCCACTGCGGCCTGCGCGCCCCCCACGGCGGCATCTTCGTGTTCCCCGTTGCCACCAACGCCCCGATGTACTGCGTTGCTTTGGCCGTTGGCAGCATTCTGGGCGGGTTGATCCTGAGCCTGCTGAAAAAGAACCTGCCCCAAGAGCAATCCTCTGAATCCTGATTTCCTGAATTTTAAGGCGATACCGCATAATTCTAAGTGCCGATACGGCGAGCGAGGTGCGGCAGCTGCTAAGC
>OGXJ01003195.1_pt1 | contig 10096 bp, 5 predicted proteins | sample 1576231 | NCBI WGS metagenome assembly OGXJ01 (sample SAMEA3541539, study PRJEB24748) | human gut metagenome | biome: human gut; feature: human-associated habitat; material: faeces | place: China | collected 2012
TGGTGAATATCAGCTGACGTTGAGCGATGGAAGTAAAGTACAGTTGAATTCTATGAGTTCCATCCGTTTCCCTGTTCAGTTTGCACAGGATTGCCGTCTGGTAGAATTGGAGGGAGAGGCCTATTTCGAAGTAAGCAAAACCGGACAGTCTTTTATTGTACAAACCAAAGGGATGAAAATAGAAGTATTAGGAACTACTTTTAATATATCAGCTTACGCAAACGAAGAATATCAAACTACACTTGTCAGCGGTTCGGTAAAAGTACAGACTGAAAATGGAAGCAACCGGATTCTGAAACCATCGGAACAGGCTTGTATTACTCCGGGCAGCAACCAGATCAATGTACGCAATGTAGATACTGCATTTTATACTTCATGGATACATGGAAAGATCAATTTCAAGGACCAGCGATTGGACGACATCATGAAAACTCTTGCCAGATGGTATGATATGGATGTAGTCTATGAGAATGAGGCGACGAAAGAGTTACGCTTCGGTTGCTATGTTAACCGCTATAATGAGATTACCCCATTGGTGAAATTGTTGGAGCAAACGGGTAGAGTAACTGTCACAGTAGAAGGAAAAACTATCAAAATATTCACTAATCATTAATCCCTGTTTTATGGAAAAACTACGTAATGTTGCCAGATTTGGGAAATATGGAAAACGTCTTTGTATGATGTTCCTTTTTCTCTGTATTACGACTTCAGGGCTGATGCGCGCATCTGTATTCGCACAGACCACGGTTACAGCCAAATTCAGAAATGTAACACTGAATGAAGTTCTTTGGGAAATTCAGAAACAAACGGACTTTACCTTTATCTACAGCACAAATGATGCAAAGAAAGTCAGAGTGGAAAATCTGGATGTGAAGAATGAACTGATTTCTGAAGTGCTTAACAAATGCCTGCGAAATAGCGGACTGACTTATACGGTTCATGATGGAGTAATTGCCATCCGTAAGGCTGAACCCGTTAGGACGGAAACTGTTGCACGTGAGAAATATACGATTACAGGGAAAGTAATTGAAGATAGTGGAGAGCCGATAATCGGAGCTAATGTCATCGTGAAAGGTACAACTAACGGTATGATGACTGATATGGATGGTAATTTCCATCTGGAAGTTACAGACAAGAAAGTGACTCTGATGGTTTCTTATATCGGTTATGCGTCACAGGAGGTAGTTGCAACTCCCGGCAAGCCGATGAGCATAATCCTGAAAGTGGATAATAACCTGTTGGACGAAGTAATTGTAACGGGATATGGTACTTTCAAGAAATCGGCATACGCAGGTTCTGCTTCTACTGTGAAGACAGGAGAATTAAAAGATTTACCCGTAGTTTCATTCTCCAGTTTGCTAGAAGGTAATGCTCCCGGAGTACAAGTCACTTCCAGTTCAGGTCAGCCTGGTGCCTCCACTTCTATCCGTATTCGTGGTATGGGTTCTTTCAATGCAAGCAATTCTCCACTATACGTAATCGATGGTGTTCCCGTCCAATCCGGTTCTGTTGCTGCTACCAGCTCCGACTCCGGATTTGACATAATGTCTACATTAAACAACTCGGATATTGAAAATATTACAGTAATAAAAGATGCTGCAGCAGCCTCCCTTTATGGTTCACGTGCTGCAAATGGAGTTATTTTAATCTCCACCAAGAAAGGAAAAAGCGGAAAAGCACAAATTTCATTAAAAGCAGACTGGGGTAGCAATGATTTCGCAATGGATTATCGCCCAGTTATGGGGGGAGAAGAACGACGTGAATATATTTACAATGGATTGATATTATATCAACAACGTAAACTAGCTGATAAAAATCCTAATATATCAGAGGAAGAGCTAATGTCACAAAGTAAAACTTATGCAGATGGGCAAATCGATAAATATGCTCCAATTCCATGGTGTGGTTTCACAGACTGGAATAAAGAGCTTTTCCAAAAGGGACATCATTCTACCTATGAAGCATCACTAGCCGGTGGCAGCGATAAATTTAAATATTACTCTTCTTTATCATATATGAAGCAGAACGGTATTGTACAAGGTTCCGGTTTGGAACGTGTAACAGGGCGTTTGAACGCAGATTTCAGTGCAACAGACAAATTGACTGTAGGTGCCAAGATACTTTTCTCAAATGTAAATCAGAGTGTTTATGACGAAGGATTCACTTATACATCTCCTTTCTATTCCTCACGTAATTGGGCTACTCCTTCAGATCCGGTCTACAATGAAGATGGCAGTTGGAATCGTAAATTTATTCGTAAAGCCAATGACCGCAACCCCAAATTATCAGCTGAATACGATTATAAACATGAAAAAATGCTACGCGCATTCAATACGCTTTATGCCGAATACGAAATCATAAAAAATCTGAAATTCAAAACAACATTCAGTTATGATTACACTACTGTAAAAGGTGAGAAATGGTATGACCCACGTACTTCCAACGGTGAAGATGAAAATGGAGAAGTAGTAAAACGCATAAGAGAATATAAAAAAATGGTATGGAGTAACACCTTAAGCTATTTAACTACTTTCAACAACATTCATCATTTGGACTTTCTTGCCGGATATGAAATTGATGATACCTACAATGACTATTTATCAGGGGAAGCTTACAATTTTACAACTCCCGACAAACATGCCATTAGTAATGGAATGAAAACAGTATCTGTAGGGGGAAGTGATTCAAGGTACAGACTGGTATCCTATTTAAGCCGTTTGAATTACGATTACAAAAATAAATATTATCTAGGAGCTAGTTTTCGTGTTGATGGCAGTTCACGTTTGCACCGTGACAATCGTTGGGGAACATTTTGGTCTGTATCCGGAGCATGGCGTACTATTGAAGAAGAATTTATGCAACCTGTAAAAGATTGGTTGACAGACTTGCGTATAAGAGCATCATACGGTGTAAACGGTACTCTTCCTTCTGATTATTTCGGCTATATGGGATTAAGCTCCATTAGTGGTGGTTACTTGGAGCAACCCGGTATTCAAATGTCCCAAATTGCAAATCCTAATCTGAAATGGGAAACCAATTATAATATGAATATTGGCTTGGATTTTGGTTTTTGGGATCGTCTGAACTTCACGATTGAATATTATACCCGTACAACTAAAAACTTATTAATGGACTGTCCTGTATCCATGACAACAGGATTTAGTAGTTATTTAATGAATATAGGTGAAGTGAAAAATAAAGGTATTGAATTAACTATTAATTCCACTAATATTAAAATAAAAGACTTTAGCTGGAATACAACTTTCAATTTAGGTCATAACTCCAATAAAGTTGTAAAATTAGATGGCGAACAGACACAAATTGTCAGTGGAACCCAAATACACAAAGTAGGAAGTTCTTATCGTACATTCTATGTACAAGAATTTGCGGGCATCAATCCTGAAACAGGAAATCCTCTATTCTATACCAATGAATTGGATGAGAACGGAAATTATATAAAAGAAATTACCGAGAACTCTAAAAATGCACAATTCATTCCTTATAAACATGCAGAACCAACTGTTAACGGAGGTATCTCTAATTCATTGCGTTATAAATGGCTTGATTTAAATTTCTTATTCTCCTATCAATTCGGAGGATATTCTTATGATACTTGGGCACAAAAGACAGAACATGGCGGTTACGATTCCTATGCAAACATTCCGACTTATTATCGTGATAGCTGGAAAAAGCCAGGTGATCAAACCAATATAGAAGTATATATGCTGGGTAAATCATCTTCTGTATCAATGCATAAAATAACAAGTAGCCGCCGTATCCACAGTACTGATTATTTCCGCTTAAAAAATATCACATTCGGCATTACGTTACCTAAAGAATGGACAAATAAAATCAATATAGGAAATGTTCGTTTTTATGCATCAGCAAGCAATTTATGGACATGGGCGGCCTATGACAATTATGATCCTGAAGCTGTTAGTGCCGGTAGTGCAACTCAAACCACACCGCCTTTAAAAACCGTTACTTTTGGTCTCAACATCAATTTTTAACCACTAAAAAACAACAATATGAGAACATTACATAATTTTTTATCAATAGTCTTATCCATCGGATTGTTTACTTCATGTGGAAACGATTGGTTGGATTTAGAACCGTCCACACAAATTCCAACAGAAACGAGTATCAAATCTCTCTCCGACATTGATTATTCACTAAACGCCATTTATGCGACAATGCGTAATGCCTATGCGTATTCCGGGCGTTTAATCTACTACGGAGATGTAACAGGAGATGACATGCAAGCTGTACAATCAACTTGTAGAACAGCTCACTATTACCAAATGGATTGGTTACCTGCAAATGGACCAAGTACACACTGGTCATATCTTTATTCCATCATTCAAAACTGTAATGTAATTTTAGACGGCATTGACAATATCGAAATTCTTCCAAACGATGAAGATGAGCATATCTTCCGCAATGATTTGGAAGGACAAGCATTAGCAATACGTGGTCTGGCCCTTTTTGACCTTACGCGCTTCTTCGGATATACTTATTTAAAAGATAACGGAGCCTCTTTAGGAGTACCTATCATCACTTCAGCATCAGCCACTGCCGACAGTAAGCCTTCACGTAACACTGTAGCTGAATGTTATGATCAAATAATCAAAGACTTAAAGAATGCGGCTAGTTTAATGATACCCACATATTCATGGTCAGGTACTAGTTTGAATCAAAAAGATTTATCCTTAAATAAGAAAGGTAAAATCAGTAAATGGGGCACATTAACTTTGTTAAGTCGGGCATATCTGTATATGGGGAAGAACAGTGAAGCTTTACAAGCTGCAGAAGAAGCAATAAAAGGATCGGAAGCCAATAAATACCAATTATGGAATACCGAAGAATATCCCACTGTATGGGGTACGGAAGCCTCCGAAGCAAATCCGGGAGAAATTCTCTTCGAAATAGTCAATACTACTACCGAAAGCCCCGGCAATGAAAGTATGGGATATCTAACTTCTCCAAAAGGATATCAAGATATGTGCATTACAGTCAGTTTTTATCACCATCTGTTAGAAACGCCTAATGATGTACGCATTAAGTTATTAGTTAATCAAGACAAAAAAGTAATGTATTTGAATAAGTATCAACCACAACCTGGAGAAAATATTATGGATGCCAATATTCCTATAGTACGTCTTTCCGAAACTTACTTAAATGCAGCCGAAGCAGCCGTGAAAAACGGAGATGCAACAAAAGCTGCAAAATACCTGAAAGCCATCGCACTCCGAGGAAATCCGGACTATACGATGCCCGCAAAGGTTACCCTTGATGATGTTCTAGAAGAACGCAGGAAAGAACTCATTGGTGAAGGGCACCGCATGTTTGACTTATTACGTAATAACTTACGAGTAACTCGTATTAACGAAACAGACGATATGATGAAAGAGGTAGTGCATTTCGCTGACGAAAAAACATCTATGGATTTCGACAGAAACTATTATCGTACAATATTACCTATTCCTCAAAAAGAAATTAATGCTAATTCTAATATTGTACAAACACCAGAATATCTGAAATAATAGTCAACATAAATTGATAAAATCCAAATCAATAAATCCTTCTCTTTAAGTTAGGGAGTATTATCACTCCCTAACTTAAAGAGAAATTAACTATATAAAATACATAAAGATATGAGAAAATCCTTATTATTATTCATCTTTGCTTCATGTTTATTTAATAGTTGTGATGACACCTTTACCAATGACATAATAACCACCCACCCCAATAATCCACCAAGTAATCGTTCTGCTTTTGATAATTACTTTGATTGGGACCGTATAAATGACATTGAAACTATAAACCCATTTACACATACCATAACTACCATGGGAATTCCATGGAAAAAAGGTAGCAGCAATAATCTAGGAATTCCTTCAACATGGTTAGACGAGAATGCTTCTGATCCAATATATGCAAATCGATATTATTCTAGAGAAAATGGCTGGGAACTCATTTATAGCAATATAACCGAAAGTACTCCTACAAAATATTTTGCTTTATACCACAAATATACAGGATTACTCCGTTTTTTCTTTTATGAAATAGCTTCATCAGCAGGCTTAGGTAGTTCAGAGGCCTTTTGGGGAATCCGTACAGACAAAACTACCAGTCTATTCAACTTTATGGAAGAAATTTCTATACCCATAAATCGTTCAGAAAAATCTTCATATATAGCAAGTACAGAAGGTACATTTTTAGGAAACGAGTTTGTTAGCTCTGGATATAAAGCAAACAATTGGTATGGATTAGAAATAGAGTGTGCTTATGATCCTAGTCTTAATACACAAAGCTTAGCTAATTTCGAAATTAGAGGTTGGGCTGTTAATAAAATAAAAACTACAGGTATGGCTCAAACAAGTGGAGATATCACAGGTACTATCGTAATGAACACCACTAATATTTCTAACTTCAATTTCAATCTTGCCAATACATTCAATAATTCAAAAACTTCTATTGCAGTTAATCAAGAAGGGTTTATTAATACAGTCAGTAAAGAAATTGAAAACGGAATAACTAAGAAAGATTCTTTTTGGAAAAGTATTGGAAACAGTATTAAAGGTGCAACTGTTAGTGGCATTAAAAACGGGTTAAAAGCATTAGTTACGTCAGGAGGCTCTGCAGCTGTAAGTGCTTTAAAAGGTCTAGCAGGTTCCATTATTGGCATCAACAAAAGTAAGCCTTCAATTGGACAAATTGATCTAAAAATCAATACAAATACACAAATGCAATTTGAAAGTGAACAAACAACAACTGGTTGGGGAAGTATTTCGTCATTTCCAGTAGCAGGAACCACAAACAACAATAATGATGTACCCATTTATAACTTTCCCCTTGGTGTGTGGAATCTAAAAAAATCTCCTCAAATAATCAGAAATGTCGAAGGAGAAATCGGAATGTATTATGATGCCGGATATTTTACTTATGAATATGAAGTAGGAGATTACGAAATTCTTGTTAATCCTGTTGTTTCTCAAGAATATAGGGTGTATTCCAAAGCTAATTTACTTTTCAAATCAAACAGTTATGCATCTGCCCCTCCTTTTGGCTATATAAATGAAATGAAGTATTATGGGGGAGGTTCCAGCTTTAGCACTGATATTCTAGAAGGGGATTCCAGTGATAAACATTTTCATGCACATTACCCAATAAAAAAGGATGATTTACTTATCCATCTTTATGTAGAACTAATAAATAAAAATAATCCAGATATAAAATTCAGCTTCTCAAAATATTTTGCAACTGGAGATATTATAGAAGGAACAAGCAATATAGAAGAAATAGATGATAGAGAAGGCCCCATTACTGAACATTATTAATAGATGTCCTATAAATTTATAATTTTAATATTAAATCAAATCGATGACAAGCAAGACTAATTTTATCAACTACTTTCTTCTTGCATTTACCCTCGCATTCATCAGTTCCGGCCTTAGTGCCGGAACTCTTGATTTCAAAGACAAGAAGAAAGACAAAGAGAAAAAAGAAGAATTAACAGCCGACGGTCCATACGTATTGTATCAGCCTGACGGCCAAATCAGAGTAATCAATGTAGATAAGAAAGGGAATATCATTGATACCACTTATACCACATTACCTCAAAACTTTACCCTGCATGTGACAGACCACAAAGGCAGGTTTCCATTTGATGTAAAACTACACCCGGTAAAACGTCCCGGATGGAATTATCCCCAGGCAGACAAAGTTTTTGTCATGTCCGACCCTCATGGAAGGCTGGACTGTGTAATCAGCCTGTTACAAGGCAATCATATCATTGATAAAGACTACAAATGGAGCTTCGGGAAAAACCATCTGATGATTATCGGTGATATTTTTGACAGAGGAAAAGATGTACCGCAAATCTTCTGGCTATTTTACAAACTGGAAGAGGAAGCAGCCAAAGCCGGAGGACACGTATCGTTCATGCTGGGAAATCATGAACCGATGGTACTGGCCAATGACCTCCGATACACCAAAGAAAAATATAAAATATTAGCAGAAAAACTAAAGATGAAGTACCCCCGGCTATTCGGTCCCGATACCGAACTGGGCAGATGGTTGGGAACCCGTAACACCATGCAAATGATAGGTAACGACCTATATGTACATGCCGGACTGGGCAAAGACTTCTATGACAAGAACTTGAGCATTCCCACTGTCAATGAAGAAATGAGTAAAGGGCTATTTATGACGAAAAAAGAACGCAAAGCGCTTTCTCCACTCACAGCCTTCCTGTATGGAAACAGCGGTCCCATCTGGTATCGCGGACTGGTACGCACCGATGGCAAATACAATCCGCTGGCAAAAGACTCCCTAGAAATGATTATGGACCGTTATAAGGCAAAACATATTATTGTGGGACATACCATTTTCAAAGATATTTCCACTTTCTATAACGGCAAGGTTATCGGAGTAAATGTGGACAATAAAGAAAACCGGGAAAAAAAGCGCGGACGTGCCATGCTGATTAAAAATAATCAGTATTTTGTCGTCGGTGACAAAGGTATACAAAGACAATTAGAATAAAGACAATACACCAAATCCTACCGGTGGTTTTCCAAACTCTCCTGACAACTTTCCTATTTGTCAAGAGAGTTTTTCTTTTCCTTTTTTGCTACTTTCCCCCTTTTATTTTATACCTTTGTTCCTCATAATAACTAACCTTATAAAACGAAATGAAATCTATCCGAGAACTATACCGCATCGGCACCGGTCCGTCCAGCAGTCATACTATGGGACCGCGCAAGGCTGCTGAAATCTTCTTAGGAAAACATCCCGAAGCCAAAGCTTTTCAAGTTACTCTTTATGGAAGCCTCGCCGCTACCGGTAAAGGACACATGACCGATGTAGCCATTTTAGATACATTGCAACCGCATGCGCCTACAGAAATTATCTGGAAAGCCCATGTCTTCTATCCGTTTCATCCCAATGGAATGACTTTCAAATCTTTGAATGAAAAAGGAAAGGTGACAGATGAATGGACTGTTTTCAGTGTAGGCGGAGGTGCTCTAGCCGAAGAAGGGCACGACAAAGGCTCAACTCCGGAAATCTATGATATGAACCGTATGAGTGAAATCCTCTACTGGTGTGAACGTACCGGACGCAATTACTGGGAATACGTCCAGCAATGTGAAGACGAAGACATTTGGGACTATCTGGCAGAAGTATGGAAAACCATGAGAGAAGCCATTGAGCGTGGTTTGGATCAAGAAGGCGTATTACCCGGGCCACTCAATCTGCGCAGAAAAGCCTCCACTTACTATATTAAGGCAAAAGGTTATAAGGACAATCTGCGTTCCCGCGGGTTAGTATTCTCATACGCTCTGGCAGTCAGTGAAGAAAACGCCTCAGGTGGCAAAATCGTCACAGCCCCTACTTGCGGATCATGCGGAGTGGTTCCGGCTGTACTTTATCACTTGCAAAAAAGCCGTGACTTCAGCGATATGCGGATTTTAAGAGCACTGGCTACTGCCGGATTGATAGGAAATATAGTAAAACACAACGCCTCCATTTCCGGAGCCGAAGCCGGTTGCCAGGCAGAAGTAGGAGTGGCCTGTTCAATGGCATCCGCCGCTGCCAGCCAATTATTCGGAGGTAGCCCGGCCCAGATAGAGTATGCAGCCGAAATGGGCTTGGAGCATCACTTGGGAATGACTTGCGATCCGGTATGCGGATTGGTACAAATCCCTTGTATCGAAAGAAATGCCTATGCAGCGGCCCGAGCTCTTGATGCCAATATCTATTCTGCCTTTACAGACGGTAATCACCGTGTATCCTTTGACAAAGTGGTGGAAGTAATGAAACAGACCGGTCATGACCTTCCTTCCTTATATAAGGAAACCAGCGAAGGCGGTCTGGCAAAGGATTACGAGCCGATGGATTAATAACAGGGCAAAGACCGAGAACTGTATTTATAATACATAAGAGGGTGAATCAAAATTCGTTGCAACTATCTTTTTCAACGCTGATAATAAAAAGATAGTTCAATTTATTTCTGATACACCCTCTTATGGCATCATTAGGGATATTCAGTAAATGTCTCTAAAAAATAAGATGGCATATGAAGATGATAGGG
>OGXJ01003198.1_pt1 | contig 10092 bp, 10 predicted proteins | sample 1576231 | NCBI WGS metagenome assembly OGXJ01 (sample SAMEA3541539, study PRJEB24748) | human gut metagenome | biome: human gut; feature: human-associated habitat; material: faeces | place: China | collected 2012
TAATGATACCTATGATTCTAGGGAGGCTAAGATTGTATTTTATGATCCGAAAGATCTTCTGACTGCAAGAATCTCCGAAAATTGCAGGCAAATGGCAAAAATTGACTGCAAATCCTGTAACTTTTTGACAGCAGACGAAAGGCAAATGAGAATGCCATATTTCATCCTGCTGTCAGGAAAACAGGGAAATTGGGAGCAGTCGGAGAAAACGACCCCGTCATCCTCGTCTCCCAGTGGAACGCACAGTGTCCGGCCTGTGTGTTCCATTTTATCACCAGAGGACGAGAGTCAAGAGGTACGGAAAAGGTATGTCCTTAAAGATAACGAGCATCGGATTTGTTGGCACAAATCCAGAATCCACACCACTTCCGGGTGTGGACTATTCTAAGAATCAACAGGAGGTATATGAAGAAAAACGACACAAGGCTTCAATTGCGGTTGAGCCTGAAAGAGAAAGAAAAAATGGAGCGCAACGCCAGACGTTGCGGTATGAGTGTATCCGGGTATGTCCGGCAATGTTGCCTAGGCCGGGAGCCGAAAGGCAGGCCGCCGGATGTGTTCTGGGAGTTGCTGGAAGAATTGTACACTATAACAGCACTTCTCCCCATACCGGAACAGGAACGGCTTTCCGGGCTGATTCTGCAGTTACAGGAGGCGGTGTAAATGGCGACTACAAAGCTCTGGCATATCCAGGGGCGGTTAAAAGACTTGGTAGACTATGTGGAGAACCCGGAAAAGACGGTCAAGCCGGGATTGCAGGATTTCTTCAATGTGTTCTCTTACACCCAAAATCCGGATAAAACAGCGGACGGCCAATTCGTTACCGCCATCAACTGCCAGAAAGACATTGCCTTGCAGCAGATGATTCTCACCAAACAGCGTTACGGCAAGGAGGACGGTTATATTGCGTGGCACGGCTACCAGACTTTGGCTGGATTTTTTCATGCAGACGCGCTAGTCTGCTGCAAATTGGTATGTCTTTGTCCTTCAGACTCTAACCTTGAGAGTTTCCATGAACGACGCCATTGATCTGACCCGAAAGCGTGACCGCGACTTCACCGCCGCGGTGGAAGCGCAGAGCGGGCAAAACGTCTCCACCTGCTACCAGTGCGGCAACTGCTCGGCTGGCTGTCCTGCGGGCTTCGTCTATGACCTGCAGGCCAACCAGATCATGCGTGGCGTGCAACTGGGTCTGAAAGACCAGGTGCTGAACTCCCGCTCCATCTGGATGTGTCTGTCCTGTTCCACCTGCAGCCTCCGCTGCCCCAACAACATCGATGTGGCCGAGGTCATGGAGACCCTGCGTCACATGGCCCGCAAGGAAGGCCGCGTGGCCGTGCCCAAGGTGGAAAAATTCTGGTTCTCCTTCCTCGATACCGTGCGCAAGTTCGGGCGGACCTACGAGATCGGCACCATGGTCCTGTACATGTTGCGCTCCCTGCGCGTCTTCACGGACGTGGACCTGGCTCCCCAGGCCCTGGCCAAGCAGAAGCTGGGCTTCAAGCCCCATTCCATTCCCAACGGCGGCGCCGAGGCTGTGGGCCGCATCATGACCCGCTACAAGGAACGCGCCAAGCGTGAGGGGGTGCGCCCATGAGACTTGCCTACTATCCCGGCTGTTCGGCCAAGGGCTCCTCGGCCGACTACGAAATGTCCACCCAGGCCGTGTGCGGCGCCCTGGGCATGCGTCTGGAAGAGCTGCCCGACTGGAACTGCTGTGGTTCCACGCCCGCCCATGCGGTGGATACCGAACTTTCCGCGGCCCTGTGCGTGCGCAACCTGGACATCGCCGCCCGCACCCAGGCCGACATGGTGGTGACGCCCTGTCCGAGCTGCCTCTCCAACCTGCGCCATGCGGCCAAACGCATGGAAAAGCCGGAGTTCCGCGCCCGCGTCAACGAGCTGCTGGACAACCCCGCGGCCGAGAGCTTCCCGCCCGTGACCTCCGTCATGCAGGGCATCGCCCAGATGTACGACGCCAAGGCCATCGCCAGCCACGTGAAGCGCAGCCTGCGCGGCCTCAAGCTGGTGGCCTACTACGGCTGTCTCATGAGCCGTCCGGCGGAACTCATGCAGTTCGGGGATCCCGAGAACCCCACCCTCATGGAAGAGCTGCTGGGCGCCTGCGGCGCCGAGATGCTGGACTTCCCGCTCAAGACCGAGTGCTGTGGCGCCTCCTTCGGCATCCCGGAACGTCCCATGACGGCGCAGCTGTCGGGCCGCATCCTCGAAGTGGCCACCAACATGGGCGCCGACGCCATCGTGGTGGCCTGCCCCCTGTGCCAGATGAACCTGGACCTGCGCCAGAAACAGGCCATGAAGGGCGTGGACCGCTATTTCAATATGCCGGTGCTCTACTACACCCAGATGATGGGCCTTGCCTTCGGCATGCTGCCCAGCGAACTGGGCCTCGACAAGCTGGTGGTCAGCGCCAACGCCCTGGTGGAGCGCATCCTCGACACCCAGCGCGAAGACGCCCAGAAGGCCCAGGCCCCCGAAGGAGATAAAGCATGAGAATAGGCGTTTTCATCTGTCACTGCGGCAGCAATATCGGCGGCACCGTTGATTGCGCCAAGGTCGCCGAGACGGCCCGAGCCTATCCCGATGTGGTCTACGCCGTGGACCTCATGTACTCCTGTGCCGAGCCCGGCCAGGCCGCCATCGAGGCGGCCATCCACGAGCACAAGCTGGACGGCGTGGTGGTGGCCTCCTGCAGCCCGCGCATGCACGAGCCCACGTTCCGCCGTACCGTGGAACGCGCCGGCCTGAACCGCTACATGTTCGAAATGGCCAACATCCGCGAGCACGTCTCCTGGATCGGCAAGGACAAGGTGGCCAACACCAACAAGGCCGCCGAACTGGTGGAGATGGCCGTTGCCAAGCTGCGCAACAACAAGCCGCTGTTCTCCAAGTCCTTCGACATCAACAAGCGCGTGCTGATCATCGGCGGCGGTGTGGCCGGCATCCAGGCCGCCCTGGACTGCGCCGACGGCGGCGTGCCCGTGGTGCTGGTGGAACGCCAGCCCACCATCGGCGGCAAGATGGCCAAGCTGGACAAGACCTTCCCCACCGTGGACTGCTCGGCCTGCATCCTGGGCCCCAAGATGGTGGACGTGGCCCAGCATCCCAACATCACCCTGTACGCCATGTCGGAAGTGGAAGACATCTCCGGCTACGTGGGCAACTTCACCGTCAAGATCCGCAAGCGCGCCACCTATGTGGACTGGAGCCTGTGCACCGGCTGCGGCGCCTGCACGGAAAAATGCCCCAGCAAGAAGACGCCTGACGCTTTCAACGAATTCACCGGTCCCACCACGGCCATCAACATCGCCTTCCCGCAGGCCATCCCCAAGAAGGCGGTCATCAATCCCGAATATTGCCGTCAGATGACCAAGGGCAAGTGCGGCGTGTGCGCCAAGGTCTGCCCCACCGGCGCCATCAAGTACGACATGCAGGACGAGGTCATCACCGAGGAAGTGGGCTGCATCGTGGCCGCCACCGGTTACGACCTCATGGACTGGACCATCTACGAGCAGTACGGCGGCGGCAAGTACCCCGACGTCATCACTTCCCTGCAGTACGAACGCCTGCTGTCCGCCTCCGGCCCCACCGAAGGCCACATCAAGCGTCCTTCCGACGGCAAGGAGCCCCAGAGCGTGGTCTTCATCCAGTGCGTGGGCTCGCGCGACAAGTCCATCGGCCGTCCCTACTGTTCGGGCTTCTGCTGCATGTACACCGCCAAGCAGGCCGTGCTGACCAAGGACCACATCCCCACTTCGCAGTCCTACGTCTTCTACATGGACATCCGTGCCCCATCCAAGCTCTATGACGAGTTCACCCGCCGGGCCATCGAGGAATACGGCACGGAATACATCCGCGGCCGCGTGTCCAAGATCTACCCCGACGGCAATGGCCAGTACATCGTCAAGGGCGTGGACACCCTGCTGGGCCAGCCCGTGGAGATCCGCGCCGACCTGGTGGTCCTGGCCGTGGGCATCGAAGCCAGCAAGGGCTCCCCGCAGCTGGCCGAGAAGCTGCGCATCTCCTACGACAGCTACGGCTTCTTCATGGAGAGCCATCCCAAGCTGAAGCCCGTGGAGACCAACACCGCCGGCGTGTTCCTGGCCGGTGTTTGCCAGGGCACCAAGGACATCCCCTCGTCGGTGTCCCAGGGCTCGGCCGCCGCGGCCAAGGTGCTGGCGCTCTTTGCCCGCGACAAACTTGAAAATGACCCGCAGATCGCGCAGGTGGACAACAAGCGCTGTGTGGCCTGCGGCAAGTGCATCCGTTGCTGCCCCTTCGGCGCCATCACGGAAGTGGAATTCCGCGGCGAGAAGAAGGCGCAGGTTATCGAAACCGTATGTCAGGGTTGCGGTGTGTGTACCTCCACCTGTCCGCAGGGGGCCATCCAGCTTTCGCACGCTACTGACAATCAGATCCTTGCGGAGGTGAATGCCTTATGCCAGTGCTGAATGGCAAAGAACTGCGGATCGTAGGCTTTCTTTGCAACTGGTGTTCCTACGGCGGTGCCGACACCGCCGGGGTCGCCCGTGCCACCCAGCCCACCGACCTGCGTATCATCCGTGTCCCCTGTTCGGGCCGCATCGACCCGCTGTTCATCGTGCGCGCCCTGCTCAACGGTGCGGACGGTGTGCTGGTGTCGGGCTGCCACCCGCGTGACTGCCACTATTCCGCCGGCAACTACTATGCCCGCCGCCGTCTGGAAGTGCTCAAGCAGTTCCTGCCCGTGCTGGGCATCGACGAGCGCCGCTTCGAGTACACCTGGGTCTCGGCTTCCGAAGGCCAGCGCTGGCAGCATGTGGTGACCACCTTCACCGACCGCATCCACAAGCTGGGCCCCGCGCCCCGCTTCGAGGATCCCGAGCCGCTGCTCAAGGTGGTGGACATGGCCCTCACGTCCCTGCGTCCGCTGGGCACCGGCCAGAACGCCAAACTGGACGAGCTCAAGGCCGCCATCAAGGCCAAGCTGCCCGAACTGGACTGCGTCATCGGCTGGCAGCAGGGCTACGACGCCGTGCATACTGTGCCGCTGTTCATGCGCACGCCCGAAGACGTGGACAAGCTGGTCTGGGGCCCCTTCAACGTCAACAACCCCGCCACCTACCTGCCCAGCTTCAAGGGCAAGAAGGTGGGCATCGTGGTCAAGGGCTGCGACTCCCGCTCCGTGGTGGAACTGTTGCAGGAAAACCTCATCAACCGCGACGACGTGACCATCTTCGCCATGCCCTGCGAAGGCACCCTGGACATGGCCCGCGTGGACAAGGAACTGGGCCGCTACAACAAGATCGACAGCGTGGTCTATGACGAGGCCGGCGTGACCGTCACCGCCGACGGCAAGGAACACCGCTTCTGCATGACCGAATGCGCCCAGGGCAAATGCTACGGCTGCACCATGCCCACGGCCCAGCTGGCCGACACCCTGGCCGGTGCGCCCACCACGGTGGAAGGCACCCCCGGCACGCCGCCCGAGCTGGCCCTGCTGGACTCCATGACCCTGCCCGAACGCATGGCCTTCTGGCGCGGCCAGATGGAACGCTGCCTGCGCTGCTACGCCTGCCGCAACGCCTGCCCCATGTGCGTGTGCCGCGACTACTGCGTGGCCGAGAGCCGTGATCCCCACTGGATGACCCAGGAAGACAGCGTGCGCGAAAAACTGTACTTCCAGACCATCCACGCCCTGCACCTGGCCGGCCGCTGCACCGGTTGCGGCGAATGCCAGCGGGCCTGCCCCGTGGGCATCCCGATCCTGGCCCTGCGCCAGCAGATCGGTCGTGCCGTGAGCCAGCTCTTCGACGGCTACAAGGCCGGTATGGACCCCGAGGCCGTGCCGCCGCTGCTGGGCTATGAGCTGGAAGAAAAGAACATCCATGAGAGGGAGTGGAAATGAGCATAACCCGTTTCGTCACCGCTGACGGCCTGCCCGCCTTTCTGGCTCACCTCTCCAAGAGCGCCCGCGTGCTGGCCCCGGTAGAGAAGCCGGGCAACAAGACCGCGGTCGTGTTCGAGCCCTGGAAGGAAGGCAAGCCCTTCACCCTGGCCAAGGCCACCGTGCCCGCCAAGGAAGCCGTGCTGCCCCAGTGCGAAGTGCTGGTGCGCTACAGCAAGACCAAGGATCCCAATGATCCGGGCAAATGCACCATGACCCTGGACGATACGCCGCAGGCCGAGCCCACCGTGGTCTTCGGCAGCCGTCCCTGTGACGCCCGCGGCTACGTGACCCTGGACCGGCCCTACCTGCACGGCCCCTTCGCGGACCCGTACTACAAGGCCCGTCGTGACCAGCTCACCGTCATCACCCTGACCTGCCCCAGCGGTTGCAGCACCTGCTTCTGCCACTGGGTGGGCGGCGGTCCCACCTCGCCGGAAGGTTCCGACGTGCTGATGACCGAAGTGGAAGGCGGCTATGTGCTGCAGGCCATGACCGACAAGGGCGCGGCCCTGCTGGAAGGCAGCAGCCTGGCCGACGGCGCCGACCGCTTTGCCGATGCCGAGGCCGCCCGCAAGGCCGCCTGGGCCAGCCTGGAAAAGGCGCCCAGCCTGGCCGAAGCTCCGGCCAAGGTGGCCGCCCGCTTCGAGGATGTGGAGTTCTGGCAGCAGGAGACCGACCGTTGTCTGTCCTGCGGGGCCTGTACCTACTTCTGCCCCACCTGCTACTGCTTCAACATCACCGACGAAGGCGACGGCCTCAACGGCCGTGAGGGCCGCCGTCTGCGTACCTGGGACAACTGCATGTCGCCCCTGTTCACGCGTGAAGCCAGCGGGCACAATCCCCGTACGGCCAAGGCCCTGCGCATGCGCAACCGCGTGTCGCACAAGTTTGCCACCTATCCCGAGAACTGGGGCGCCTTCTCCTGCAACGGCTGCGGCCGCTGCGTGAGCAACTGCCCCGTGCATCTGGATATCCGCGCCATCGTGCTCGACGCCATCAACAAGTAGGAGTTCGTTCATGGCTACCAAGAAAACTACCACCCGGAGCAAAAGCACGAAGGCTGCCGCCAAGCCTGCCGCCAAGCCCGCAGCCAAGACCAAGAAGGCTGCCGCTGCGGCTGCCCCGGCAGAAGCCGCGGAAGTGGCCGTGCGCGGCACGGACAGTCCCGTGCTGAAGGAAAGCCATGCGCCCGTGGTCAAGGAAAGCCCGGTGCCGGCCGAAGCCGTGAAGGCCGAAGCCCCCGCCGTGGCCGAACCCGCCCAGGCTCCCGCCGTGGCTGAAGAAAAACCCGCCCGTACCCGCAAGAGCAAGGCCGCTGCCAAGCCCGCCGAAGCTCCCGCGGAAGAAGCCCCCAAGGCTGAAGAAAAGCCCGCCGAAGCTCCCGCCCCCGCGGCGGAAGCCAAACCGGCCGCCAAGCCTGCCGTCCTCAAGCCCCGTGCCGACGGCGGCATGCTGCGCGAGATCACGCCCCGTCCCCAGCAGGCGGGCAACCCCTACAAGCCCATGCTGGCCACGGTGGTGGAGACCATCCAGGAGACCGGCAACATCAAGACCCTGCGCGTGGTCCTGGACGATCCCGAGCAGATGGCCAACTTCACCTATGAGCCCGGCCAGGTGGGCCAGCTCTCGGTGTTCGGCGCCGGTGAATCCACCTTCGTCATCAACACCCCGCCTTCGCAGAAGGAGTACCTGCAGTTCTCCGTCATGCAGGCCGGTGAAGTGACCTCCGCCATCCATCGCCTGAGCCCCGGCGACAAGGTGGGCGTGCGCGCCCCCCTGGGCAACTTCTTCCCTTACAATGACTGGAAGGGGAAGAACATCTTCTTCGTGGGCGGCGGTATCGGCATGGCCCCCATCCGTACCATCATGCTGCACGTGCTGGAACACAAGGCCGACTACGGCAAGGTGAGCCTGCTGTACGGCGCCCGTTCGCCGCGCGACATGGCCTTCAGCTACGAGCTGGAGGGCTGGCTGGCCAACCCCGACCTGGATTGCACGCTCTGCATCGACAATCCCTACGAAGGCTGGCCGCACAAGGTGGGTCTGATCCCCAACGTGCTGACCGAGCTGAACCCCAGCCCGGACAACTGCGTGGCCGTGCTCTGCGGCCCGCCGATCATGATCAAGTTCACCCTGCAGGCCCTGGAAAAACTGGGCTTCCAGCCCGAGAACATCGTGACCACGCTGGAAAAGCGCATGAAGTGCGGTATCGGCATCTGTGGCCGCTGCAACATCGGCAGCCACTATGTCTGCGTGGACGGCCCGGTGTTCACCATGGCCCAGCTCAAGGAACTGCCGCCCGAACTGTAGGCCGGCATCTTTGCTGCGTTTGAAGGAAGGGGTCTTCGGACCCCTTCTTTTTTTGTGCCCTGGCCGGGGAGTGTCCCGGTACGACGGCGGCAAAAACGCCTGTCCGGGAGAGGTGTCCGTCCCCCCTGCCGGGCACGGGGAAGAAATGCCGTGATTCCGCTGGGCAAGATGTACTATGTCACGATTTAATGACTTAAAAATCACTATTTTGTGACAATCAATCGTGATTATCTTTTTTAAACATGATGAAATAATTTATTTTTTCTTAACTGGTAAATTTTCCTGAAAATTGTCTGTCAAAAAGCGTGAATTTTCATCCGGGGACGTTTTCGTACTCTTTACAGCCCCTTTCCTTGTGCGTATATCCCCCTTGCGTAAGTACTCAACCTCCCACCGACATAAGGAGAAAAAATATGGAAACCAGCGCTCGCAATACTTTCTGGGGCACCATCAGCTCCGTGCGTCCCGGCGCCGTCAATGACGAGATCGAACTGACCATGCCTTCCGGCACCAAACTGGTGGCCTCCATCACCAAGGCCAGCACCGAACGTCTGGGCCTGGTCGAAGGCAAGGAAGCCTGCGCCCTGGTCAAGGCCAGCATGGTCATCCTGATGAACGATGCCGACCAGTACATCCTCTCCACCCGCAACCAGTTCTGCGGTACCGTGAAGAGCGTGACCCCCGGCGCCGTCAACGGCGAAGTGGTGGTGGACCTGGGTGCTGACGGCGAAATGACCTCCATCATCACCATGGGCAGCATCAGCAAGCTGGGCCTGGCCGAAGGCAGCAAGGTGACCGCCATCGTCAAGGCCACCAACGTGATCATGGCCGTCAAAAAGTAGTTTTGCACGATCCGATCGTTGCTGGGGGCCGCACTTTGGGGTGCGGCCCTTTTTTCATTTTTGGCGGGACGTTACGAAAATGCACGAATTCCGGGGGATGACGGGCGGAAGCAAATTTTGACTTTGGGCAAAATTCGGCTATGACAAGGCATACTGCTTGCTCCAAGGTCTGTGAAATGAAGAATGCATCCTGTCTTGAAACTACGCTGCCTCCCATCCAGTTCCGCCATCCGGGGCCGCCGCTCTATCAGCAGCTGGCCGACCAGCTGCGTCAGGCGATCCTGGACAAGAGCCTGCACCCCGGCGAGAAGCTGCCGACCCTGCAGCAGATGGCCTCGCTGTGCGGTGTGGCCCGGGTGACGGCCCGCCAGGCCGTGCAGCTGCTGGTCAGCGAAGGGTATCTGGAAGCCCGCCAGGGGCGCGGTACGCATGTGGCCCAGCAATTGCCCCTGCGTCCCTGTACCAATATGCGGACTTCCTGGAGCGCCCTTATCAAACGTATCGAAGGCGCCAGCGTGGAGTTGCTGGCCGCGGACGAAGTGACGGTCTGTCCGTTGCTCAGCGCTGAACAAAAAGGGGTCCCCGCGGCCTGTTACCAGTACATGAAGCGTGTCCATATCAAGGACGGCGTACGCTTTGCCTTCATCGATCTTTACCTGGACAAGGATATCTACGATCTGGCCCCGGAGCGTTTCAATGCCACGACGGTCATCCCCGTCATGGACGAGCTGGGCGTCGATGTGACCACGGCCCGGCAGATCCTGACCATCGGCATCGCCTCGCCCGAAGCGGCCAACCATCTGGGCATCGCCTGCGGCATGCCCGTGGCCCAGGTGGAGCGCTTTGCCTGCGATAAGAGCGGCAAGGTGGTCTATGCCGCCAGCATGGTCCATCCCGGTGACAGGGTACGTTTCGAGATCGATCTTGTCCGTTAGCTGCGCCGGTCTCCTTCAGGCCGGGCCCGGCAGCAGATGGAAGTATCAGGCACTT
>OGXJ01003213.1_pt1 | contig 10069 bp, 10 predicted proteins | sample 1576231 | NCBI WGS metagenome assembly OGXJ01 (sample SAMEA3541539, study PRJEB24748) | human gut metagenome | biome: human gut; feature: human-associated habitat; material: faeces | place: China | collected 2012
GTTTCTCAATTGCGGTGCAAAGATACGACTATTTTTGTAAACTCCAAGCAAAATCGATCATTTTTATTGCAGTAATTGCACATTCGTCACCTTTGTTACCCAGTTTGCCACCGGCACGGTCCTCGGCTTGCTCCATTGTATTGGTAGTAATTAATCCGTAAATAACTGGTACGTTGCCAGTTGCGTTCAGTTGAGCAATTCCGTTGGTACTTCCCATACAAACATAGTCAAAATGTGGAGTATCTCCTCTAACTACGCAACCAATTGCAATAACTGCATCCACATTACTATATTCAATGAATTGGTTGGCTCCAAAAATTAATTCAAAGCTACCCGGAACAGTTTTCACCAAAATATTTTCGTCTCTGGTACCATGTTTTTTTAAAGTATTCATTGCGCCCTCTAAAAGTTTTCCGGTGATATTGAAGTTCCACTCAGAAACAACAATGCCGAACTTCATTTCTTTAGCGTCAGGAACAGAGTTGAAGTCGTAGTCTGAAAGGTTATGATAAGCTGTTGCCATAGTTATTCTAAAATTAATAATTAAAAATAAAAGGGGGATAAAAAAAGAAACGGATTACACGGATTTCACGGTTGTTTCTTTTTTATCCGTGTAAAATCTGTGTAACCCGTGTCTGATATACTATATAATAATAAGGTATATTACTTCTTCAGCAGTTTGGCTTGTTCGATGTACTTATCGATATCCATTGACTGGTAAGAACGGAAATATTTGTCTTTAATCTTGGTATATGCTTTGATAGCGTCGTCATACTTGCCTTGCTTAACGAGGATTTCTCCGGCTTGTTGCAAGTAGATAGGACTGAGTGAATTGTTATCAGCTTCGTCAGCAGCGCTCAGCAACATAGAAGCAGCTTTGTCCAGCTGGCCTAATTGTGCGTAGCAGTTACCCATTGCACCTTTCATTGCAGGAGCTATCATCTGGTCTTTTCCGCTGAAGCTATCCAGTGCTTTTACAGCAGCTTCGTATTGTCCCAGGTGAGCGTAGCAGATACCCATATATGCTTTTGCCAAGTTGGCAGCTTTGGTTCCGCTGTATTCATCAGCAATTTTAGCGAAACCTGCGAATCCGATACTGTCGCCATTCAAGGCCTGTTCGTAAAGGTCGGCCTCAAAGTATTCCTGTCCTTTGAACAATGCAGCCTGTGCTTTTTCTTCGCGCGGTTCAGCATAAAGGTTCTTGTACATTACTATACCGGCTACGATGATGATTACTGCTACTACAGCGCCGATAATTGCTTTTTTGTTTTTAATGAGAAATGCCTCCGATTGTGACAATGCTTCTTCCACATTCAGGGCTTCGTTAGCTTTCTTTTGTTCTGCCATTTTATATATTCTTTTTGTTATTATTCTTATTTAGCCATTTCGACCCGCAAAAGTAACTTTTTTATAGGTATCAACGAAATTTAGCGGCATCTTTTTTTCTTTTACACTTGAAAACCCGAAATTCTTCCTACTTTTTGATGAGCTAGGCTTTACCTCCGCATTAAAAATAAGCATGTTTATTTTGTACTGCATTCGGTTTAGATAAATCTCTCACATTCGGAAAAAAGAATGAATTCTCTTTTCGCTCACTAAATCGAGATTTTGCATTATCTTTGTAACTGAATTTACAGCTGTAATATGATACTGAAACGTATATCCATACTTAATTATAAGAATCTGGAACAAGTTGAGCTCTCGTTCTCACCCAAGTTGAACTGTTTTTTCGGACAGAACGGCATGGGGAAAACGAATTTGCTCGATGCCATTTATTTCCTTTCGTTTTGTAAGAGTTCGGGCAATCCCATCGACTCGCAAAACATCCGCCATGATCAGGAATTCTTTGTCATCCAAGGCTTCTATGAAGCCCTCGACGGTACACCGGAAGAGATTTATTGCGGTATGAAGCGCAGGCAAAAGAAACAATTCAAGCGGAATAAAAAGGAATATACCCGCTTGTCCGATCATATCGGATTCTTGCCTTTGGTCATGGTTTCTCCTGCCGATTCGGAATTGATTGCCGGAGGCAGTGACGAGCGTCGACGCTTTATGGATGTCGTAATTTCGCAGTATGATAAAGAGTATCTGGAAGCTCTGATACGCTATAATAAAGCGTTGGCTCAACGAAATACTTTGCTGAAAAGTGAAGTGCCGGTAGAAGAAGAGCTGTTTCTCATTTGGGAAGAGATGATGGCACAGGCCGGCGAGATTGTTTTCCGTAAGCGGGAGGCTTTTATCAGTGAATTCATTCCTATTTTCCAGTCATTTTATTCTTTTATTTCACAAGATAAGGAGCAGGTCGGGTTGACTTATGATTCGCATGCCCGTGATGCATCCCTGTTGGATGTAATAAAAGCAAGTCGTGTACGTGACCAGATTATGGGATACTCTCTGCATGGCATTCACAAAGATGAACTGAATATGCTTCTGGGTGATTTTCCTATCAAGCGGGAAGGTTCGCAAGGGCAAAACAAAACCTATCTTGTTGCCTTGAAATTGGCACAATTTGATTTCCTGAAAAGGACCGGCACCACAGTACCTTTGCTTCTGCTGGATGATATCTTCGATAAACTGGATGCTTCTCGCGTAGAGCAGATCATCAAGTTGGTAGCCGGTGATAACTTCGGGCAGATATTCATAACAGATACGAACCGGGAACATCTGGATCGCATTCTTCATAAGGTAGGCAGCGATTACAAAATGTTCCAGGTAGATCAAGGAGTCATAACAGAACGGGAGGAGGATGAAGCATGAAGCGTAACGATGCCGAACAAATAGGTAAACTGATACGTACTTTCCTTCGGCAGGAGAGTCTGGAGTCGCCACTCAATGAGCAGCGGCTCATTAACTCATGGGCAGAAATCCTTGGCCCCACTATTGCCTCTTATACCCGCGAACTCTATATCCGCAATCAGATTTTATATGTCCATCTGACCTCTGCCGCCCTGCGTCAGGAACTGATGATGGGACGTGACTTGCTGGTACGCAACCTGAACCGCCACGTAGGTGCGCAGGTAATCACGAATATCATATTCAGATAGGGATTAGTGGTTAGTGATTAGTGATAAGCTATCCACTCTCTGTATCTTCAATGTTTTCAATTCTTCTATGGCACGATTGTAATATACAGGCGTTTCCAGGTCTTTATTGTTATGCGCATCTAACCCGATGATGGCAGTACAACCTTCATTGGCGGCAATGTGCCAGAAGTCCGGGCAGGGATAAGTCTGCAAATTGTGCGCCTCATTATAAGCTACATAACCGATATTATATTCCAGCGGAATATGGAGGCGTGCGGCTGTGCGGCAGATATGGCGACTGATTAACTTACAATGACGGTCGAACTGAGGATATGAGCGCATGAATAAATCCGGGTGAGCCAGGCAGCAGAACAAACCACTCTCCATTCCCTCGATGGCGCTTTCTTCATAGAGTTCCAGCATATCAAGGTTCTCGGTATGATGTCCGAAGTAAGGGAACTTCTCATCTGTATGGTAATGGTGATTGCCGAACAGGATATAATCCAGTTGATACTCTTTGATTTTTTCTTTCAGCCAATGGATATAGGTGGGAAAATACTCGCATTCCAATCCGATTTTGATACTGATCTGATCCCGGTATTTCTCGCGGAGCGAGCGTAGGCTTTCTACGTATCCGGGTAATTCTTCGGGGAGCATACGCATGTCAGCCACATAATCGGTGTGATACTTCCACGGAGTGTGGTCTGAAAATCCCAGCTCCTGATAGCTGCCTTTGATGGCGCTGAGCACGTAGTCTTCGTCGCTACCCGTAGCGTGCATGCAACGGGTAGTATGAGTGTGATAATTGGTTTTCATTGAATTGTTATAATCGTATCCATGCGGATGTCGAATGGCTCCGCAGGCACTTCTTCCACTAATTGAAAAGGAAAACAGATGCCGGCTTTGAAAGCCGTGAGGCGGGGGAGCAGTCGGTCATAATAACCTTTGCCTCTGCCCAGACGGTTACCTGCATTATCGAAAGCTACGCCGGGGACGGCGACAAAGTCGATAGCTGCATAGTCGGTGAAGAGTTCTCCGGTAGGTTCTTCAATACCATAACTTCCTGTTGCCAGGTCTTCGGGACCGGTATAGACACGCAATTCCAGATCGTCACCTACGACAACCGGAAGCAATATCCGCTTTTCACGGCTCCACTTCCGGACAAATTCATGCGTATCGACTTCGTCCTTCAGTGAATAATAGAGCAGGACGATATGTGCCGCCCTGAAAGCCGGGTGGGCTTCCAGAGCGGCAAGTATTTCAGCAGACTGGGATTGATGCGTAGTGGTAAGCCCGTGCCGGGTCTTTAACAATGCCATACGCTTCCGCAGTTCTTTTTTTCTTTCCTTCATCTTTCGTCTCTTCTTTCACAACATCTTCCGGAGCTTTGGGAAATGCTTCGCCGTTCTCTAGAATTTCCAATGCCTTTTGTACGGTAGGATCGCCCTGGTTGATATACCTTATATAAGGTTCCCTACCTAATATATTATAGATAATGTTTCCATAAAGGTTTCTTTCCATCAGCTTGTAGGACTTGTGAATAAGGATATTGCGTCTCTTCACTCCCTTGCTGTCTGCAAAACGGATAAACTGTTCTACGATACCTTGCTGACGAAGATATTTCAGCATGTCTTCTTCATTTTCGAACTCATTCAGTTTAGCCCGGTTGCGGTCGGAATACTGGAAGCTGAACTGTAAAGTCAGTCCTTTATTGAGCACTTCAATCAGATAAGAAGAGGTTCCTGTGGTATCCTGTGGTACGAATACGTCCGGCATAATACCACCACCACCGTAAACGGGACGTCCCAGACGGGTGGAGTAGCGCAAATTCTCGTCCAGCTTGATGCTATCCTTAGAGAAGAATTCACCATGCTCGTAGCGGGTCAGCCAATCCATTTCGTACTTGGCGTCCTTACCATTCTTATACGGACGTTGTATGCAACGACCGGATGGAGTATAGTAGCGGGCAATTGTCAGGCGAATAGCAGAGCCATCGCTGAAGTCAATCGGTTGTTGTACTAATCCTTTTCCGAAGGAACGGCGTCCTACGATTGTACCACGGTCATTATCCTGAATAGCTCCTGCAAAGATCTCACTGGCGGATGCCGAACTTTCATTGGTCAGCACAACCAAAGGCATTTTCTGGCAGCTGCCTGTTCCGTTGGCATAATCTTCCATGCGGGGGTATTTGCGTCCCTGGGCATAGACAATAAGTTGTCCTTCCGGCAGGAATTCATTCACCATACGCACGGCAGCCTCCATGTAACCACCGGTGTTGTCGCGCAAGTCAATAATAATTCCCTTACAATTCTGATGACTGAGTTGAGCAATAGCATTCAGCAGTTCTACATGAGTGGTACGTCCAAACTTACTGATTTGAATGTATCCATAATCATTGCTGAGCATATAAGCTGCATCAATTGTATTCTGTGGAATATCACCGCGGGTGATGACAAAGTCCAGCAAATTCTTTTCTGTAGCACGTTTGACACCCAATTTCACTTTGGTTCCTTTCGGACCTTTCAAAGTGCGCATGGCTTTCTCATTGGTCAGTTTTATTCCGGCGAACAAGCTGTCGTCTACCATGACGATGCGGTCGCCTGCCATCAGTCCTACTTTCTCGGACGGACCACCTTGAATGACACTATTCACATGAATCGTATCATCCTGAATGGTGAATTGAATACCGATACCGCTGAAACTGCCTTCCAACTCTGAATTAACTTCCTCCAGATTCTGGGCAGGAATGTAAGTAGAGTGGGGGTCTAACTCAGCCAATATCTGTGGCATTGCTTTTTCCACAAGGTCCGTCATGTTGACGGTGTCTACATACTGGTCTTCAACAACCCGCAACAAAGCATTCAGCTTGTTGGACGAGCCATTAATAATGCCCAGCGTATTTCCGGCGAAATGCCTGGCATAAAATGTTCCGATCAGAATTCCCATTACCACGCTGATTGCAATGACGAGCGGGGTAAAGCGGGAAGAGTTTTTTGTACTCATATCTTTTAGTTGTTAGCTACGAGCTACAAGCTACGAGCGGTAGCTGGTGGTTCGTAGATTTTAGTTTATTGTTTGTTTAAGGTCTTTATTCTTTGCTTGTAGCCTGTAGCTCGTCACTTGTAGCTACATATACTACCTCGATACCTGCACGCTTCAAAAGTTCGATACCGTCTTCCAAACGGTATTTTTCGGAGTATACCACTCGTTTGATACCTGCCTGGATAATCAGTTTTGAACATTCGATGCATGGCGAAGCGGTGACATACATAGTGGCACCGTCGCTGCTATTGTTAGAGCGTGCTATCTTCGTGATTGCATTCGCCTCGGCATGCAACACGTAAGGTTTGGTAACGTTATTATCGTCTTCACATACATTTTCAAAACCGGCAGGCGTTCCGTTATACCCGTCAGAAATAATCATTTTATCTTTGACGATGAGTGCACCTACCTGGCGGCGTTTACAATATGAATTTTCCGCCCAGATACTTGCCATACGTATATAACGCTTGTCCAGCGCTTCTTGTTTTTCTTTAGCAGAACCTTCCATAGTCTTAATTACCTGAGTTACGTTGTGGAGCGAAAGAGATGAACTTTACAGTCTGTCCTTCTTTGTAATAAATATATAAATTCTTATTATCTCCTCCATATTTGAATGCACTCTTTAGCCCATCCATAAAAGCCTTACCTAAATACTTATCTCCATCGGTGCCTCCTCCGTTTTTTATGGTAATCTTTAATTCCCGATTATCCCCATTTGCACTCCAGTCACCATTGACAGAGGCACTGGTGGCTTTCCCGCTAAAAGTCCCGATTGCTACATCGTTTACGTTAGCACCTTCAAACACTAAAGTGTAATTATCTCCTGTAATCGTTTTAAAACTTTTTTCTCTGGCATCTTGATCGTTTTGCCAGAAGTCGTACATTTTGTTTTGTCCTTCCACTGCAATGTAAGTCATGTACCAGGTTTTTCCGGTGAAGATGTCAATGACATCGTCTTCCTGATCACAAGCGCTCAATACGGGTAAGAAGAGAACGACTAACAGTAACTGTATATAGGTCTTCATCTTTTTCATTTCTTTATTCCATTTCTGATTAATAATGCATCAATAGTTGGTTCTTGTCCGCGAAAGCGTTTGTATAATGTCATCGGGTGTTCTGTTCCTCCTTTGGAAAGAATGTTTTCCCGGAAGGAAGCGGCTACTTCCGGATTGAAGATTCCTTTTTGTTTAAACAGTGAGAAGGCATCTGCATCCAGAACTTCCGCCCATTTATAACTGTAATATCCGGCAGAATAACCTCCGGCAAAGATATGCGAGAACTGTGTACTCATACAGGCATCTTCTACCATAGGAAGAATCTGTGCTTTCTTCCATGCTTCTTTTTCATAAACCTTCACGTCGCCATCAAATGGGGTGGTACGGGTGTACCATGCCATATCCAGTAATCCAAAGCTAACTTGACGCAGGCAGGCATAAGCGGCATCGAAATTAGAAGAATCTACAATGCGCTGTACCAGTTCGTCCGGGATGAGTTCTCCGGTCTGATAATGTCTGGCAAATGTGTGGAGGAACTCCTTTTCAATAGCGAAGTTCTCCATGAATTGAGAGGGAAGTTCCACAAAGTCCCAATATACGTTTGTACCGCTCAGGTTTTCATAGGTGGAATTCGCGAACATACCATGCAGGCTATGCCCGAACTCATGCAGGAATGTTTCCAGTTCACCAAATGTTAGTAAGGCGGGTTTGTCTTTTGTCGGCTTGGTGAAGTTCATCACGATAGATATGTGCGGACGACTGTTTTCACCGGTTGCCTCGTCAATCCATTGTTCTTTATAAGAAGTCATCCATGCACCTGCGCGTTTACCCTCTCTGGGATGGAAGTCTGTATAGAGGACGGACAGGAATTTACCGTCTTTGTCAAATACCTCATATGCATCCACATCCTTATGGTATACCGGGATATCGCTGTTTTTCTTGAAAGTAATACCATACAAGCGGGTAGCCAGACCGAATACACCTTCTTTTACCTTGCTCAGTTCAAAATAGGGACGGAGCATTTCATCATCTATCTGGAATTTCTGGTCTTTCAGTTTATGGGAATAATAAGACCAGTCCCAAGGCATCACTGTGAAGTCACTGCCTTCCAGTTGGCGTGCCAAAGCCTCTACCTCTGCATATTCTTGCTTGGCGGTGGGAGTGTAAGCATCCAGTAGCTGATCCAGCAGTTTATATACATTGCCGCTGTTTTCTGCCATTCGCTCTTGCAGGTTATATTCAGCAAAACTGCTGTATCCCAAAAGTTGCGCAATAGCCAGGCGGGTATTAACGAGCTTCTTTACAATCTCCAGATTGTTGGTTTCATTGTCATGGGTACATTTGGTATTATATGCCATATAAAGCTTACAGCGTAAATCGCGGTTACTGGCATACGTCATAAACGGGCTATAACTAGGGGCCTGCAAAGTGAATACCCATCCTTCCACGCCTTTTTCTTTGGCAGTTTCTGCGGCTGCATCAATGGCGCTTTGTGGCAGGCCGGCAAGTTGTGCAGGGTCTGTCAGTACCAGTTTATAGTCGTTGGTTTCTTTCAGGTTGTTTTCTCCGAATTGCAGGGTTAGCAAGCTAAGTTCTTTGCTCAGAGCACGGTATTGCTCTTTGGCTTCTCCTTCGAGATTAGCTCCACTGCGAACAAAGCTATTGTACACCTTCTCCAGCAGCTTGCTTTGCTCGGGAGTAAGATTAGCCTGGTCTTTCTGGTCATACACTGCCTTAATACGTGCAAATAACTTCTCATTCAGAGTGATGTTATTACCATGTTCGCTCAACAACGGCATGATGGATTTTGCCAGTTCCTGCATGTCATCGTTGGTTTCCGCGCTCAGCAGATTGCCGAATACAGTGCTGACTTGGTTCAACAGTTCGCCGGACTTCTCGTAAGCAGCGACCGTGTTGGCGAATGTAGCCGCTTCCGGATTATTGGTGATAGCATCAATCTCCGCATTGTGACGGTTGATACCTTCACGAATGGCGGGTTCATAATGTTCGGTCTTTATCTTTTCAAACGGGACAGTACCGTGAGGCGTAGAATACTTTTCAAAAAAAGGGTTTTGAGCCTGTATTATATTCATAAAGCAGAGTAATGTTAGCGTTAGTTTTAATTTTATCATACTTACTTAGGTTCGGTAAAAATAATCTAACCGCAAAAGTGCAAAAAAAATAGCTGATTTAATGAATAACCCGTTGTATTTTAACAAAAAACAGGCAACCTCGTCGAGATTGCCTGTTTTAAATATTATTTTGTACTCTGCTTATTAGTTGTTAACTGAAGCCATGTGAGCGATCAGGTCAAGAACCTTGTTAGAGTAACCGATTTCGTTGTCATACCAAGATACAACTTTTACGAAAGTATCAGTCAAAGCGATACCAGCTTTTGCATCGAAGATAGAAGTACGATCCGCGGTGTCAGCCACGCCGGCGACGGCAATATCCATCTCGATGTCCTGCGCAAGGGCTTCGCCGATGAAGGGGATGAAAAGCAGAAAGTCGCCGCCTTTGAAGATAAGGCCTGCCAGGCAGCTTATGAGCTGGGCGGTGCCATTTCCGGGGAACACGGTATCGGTCAGGCCCGCAAGGCCCTGTTCGCCAAGTATACGGATCCGGTGGAACTGGCCTTAATGAAGGCTGTGAAGCAGGCCTGGGACCCGAAGAACATCCTGAATCCCGGAAAAATTTTTGACTGAGGTATAGAAAACTATGGAAACCTATTGTAATGACTGTCCCCGCCGCTGCGGCGTCGTCCGCGCGGCCTTTTGGGATGAAAAAAAGATGCCCGGCTTTTGCCACAGTCCGCTCCAGCCCGTCGTAGCCCGGGCGGCCCTGCACCAGTGGGAAGAACCCTGTATCAGCGGCAGCCACGGCTCTGGCGCCGTCTTTTTCACGGGCTGCAACCTGCGCTGCTGTTTCTGCCAGAATGCCACCATTTCCATGGGCGGGACGGGCGTGCCCATTACGGTGGACAAGCTGCGGGAGCTTTACGGCCGGCTC
>OGXJ01003216.1_pt1 | contig 10058 bp, 10 predicted proteins | sample 1576231 | NCBI WGS metagenome assembly OGXJ01 (sample SAMEA3541539, study PRJEB24748) | human gut metagenome | biome: human gut; feature: human-associated habitat; material: faeces | place: China | collected 2012
TGCCAGGCCATCGCCGCCGAGACCGGCGCGACCATCTCCTTTGAGGAGGACCCCGCCAAGGCCGCCAAGGGTGCCGACGTGCTGTACACCGATGTGTGGGTGTCCATGGGTGAGCCGGTGGAGGTGTGGGCTGAGCGCATCAACGACCTTGCCGCCTACCAGATCAACCAGCAGCTGATGGACATTGCAGGCCCGCACGCTGTGTTCATGCACTGCCTGCCCGCTTTCCACGACCACAAGACCACCGTGGGCAAGGAGATGGGCGAGCGCTTTGGCCGCGATGCCATGGAAGTGACCGATGAAGTGTTTGAAGGCCCCCAGAGCATCGTGTTCGACGAAGCCGAGAACCGGATGCACACCATCAAGGCCGTGATGGCTGCGACCCTTGGCTATTTAAAATAACGGATCACAAATAAAAAAGGGAGGCTGCGTTTGCAGTCTCCCTTTTGCTTTGCCTGTTAGGCTTCCTTCAGCTTCAGCACGCCAGCCTGTACCAGACGCTTGCGCAGCAGTGCACCCACGATGCAGCTCACCACGATCTTGGCGAGGTCCAGCGCAATGAACGGGTACACGCACACCGAAAGCGCATAGCCCAGCTCGCACTGCATCTGGAACACGAACCATGCGGTGCCCAGCACGTAGCAGGCGGCATCGCCCAGCACAAGGCCGATGCCGGAGATCACCGGCTGGCCCTTGCTCTTTTCGATGAACAGACCGCCGATGAAGGCCAGCAGCAGGTAGCCCACCAGATAGCCGCCGGTGGGGCCTGCCAGCTTGGCAATGCCCGCGCCGTAGCCGGAGAACACCGGCACGCCCACAAGGCCGATGAGCAGGTACACCGCCACGCTCAGGGTGCCGAACTTGGGCCCCAGCAGCCATGCGGTCAGGCAGATGACAAAATTTGACAGCGAAATGGGAATGGCCCCGATGGGCACGCTCAGCGGGCCAAGCACGCACAGCGCGGCGGCCATCAGCGCAGTGACAGCCATCTGATAGGTGGTCAGTTTTTTGTTTTTCATAGAATAGAATTCCCCTCTGTTAAAAATTTACAAGGCATCTGTGGCCGAGTATAACGCGGCAGAGGGAAGACGGTCAACAATGAAGTTGCAGCAGGGTTTACAATAGGGCGTGTTGTAATGCGTCGTAGAATATGGTAAGATGATAACAAAAAAGATTGACCGCCCTGCTTCCAAACTGTGCGGTCAATCTTTTTGACAAACGGGATGGAAAGCTGACCCTTGCAGTCAGCGCCCCTTCTATGTTTAGAATACCGCATCAGCGTTATTTATCAAGGAGGTTCCCCATGGGCGGAGGACATGTTTCGCGGCCGGACTTCGGGATGCCGCAGCCGGACCCGGCCTACCCACTGACCGAGTTCTACCTGCTTTTGCAGCACGCACTGGACAAAGCGGGCCGCTTTGTGCTGCCTGCGCTGTATGCCCGCGTGCAGGCACCGGCCCGGCACATCTATCTGGACGAGGCGCGGGAATATTTGAGCCTTTCGCCTACCGGGCGGGAGGGGAATGTCCGCCTGCTGGCCGAGGGCAGTCTGCAGCTGCTGTACAGCACCCTGCACGTCCAGCCGGACGGCGCGCCTGCAGCCCTGCTGCTCACCGAGGAGTGCACCCGCGCCACGGTGGCGGTGCAGCTGCTGCCGCCCTTTGTGTGGGAGGACCCGCTGCCGCCGCTGCCGGACACTCCTGCGGCGATGACGCTGCAGCTGACCATGCAGGATGTGATGCAGGCCGATACCGACCCGGCAGCGCTGGGCAGAAAGCTGGCTGGCACAGCGGCGAACAAGCGCTGGCTGCACCATCCGAAGGCCGAGACCTTCCTTGCAGAACGGGTGGCCCTGCTGCAGAGAGTATATAAAAGGTGATTTTCATAAATTTTTCCAGCAATGCAATCTTCGGGGGCGTTCAGCCGTGTATAGGGTGAATGTCCCCCGTGGAACACGAATTCCACCAGCCCTGTACAGGCGGTAAAGGAGAGCTTGAAACTATGGGACAGCTGACCAGAAACGAAGTATTTACGCTGGCAGTGCAGAAATACAGCGATGCTGTTTACCGCGCTGCCATACACAACAGCCGATGCACAGCCGATGCCGAGGACGTGGTGCAGGATGTCTACGAGAAGCTCCTGCATTATAATGGTACGTTTGAGAGTGAGGAGCACCTCAAGGCGTGGCTGCTGCGGGTGGCCATCAACCGCTGCCGGGACCTGACCCGCGCAGCCCATCAGAAGGACACCGAGCTGGACGAGAACCTGCCCGCGCCCGATGCGTTTGAGGACGGCAGTGTGCTGGACGCAGTGCGCGCCCTGCCAGAAAACTACCGCAATGCCATCTATCTGCATTACTACGAGGGGTACACGGCGGCGGAGATCGGCCGGATGATGGGCGCACCATCCAACACGGTGCTGAGCTGGCTGCGGCGTGCCCGGGCGCAGTTACATACGATGCTGAAGGAGGAGATCGAAGATGAGGTGGTATGAGTACAAGATGGAGACGGACGACCTCTACGCCCCGGACGATCTGAAGGCAAAGCTGCTGGCCATGACCGACCAGCTGACCGAAGAAGAAAAGGCCCAGCCCATGATGAAAACCGCCGCACCGGTACCGGCTCAGTCCGCCCCGGTGCAGCCGAAGAAGAAACTGATCCGCTTCCCCGCAAAGCGGGTGGGCGCACTGGCGGCCTGCCTTGCTGTGTGCGTGGTAGGCTATGGTGCTTTTGCCACCGGACAAATCGGCTTTGGCGCAAAGAGCAGCAGCCCGGCGGTCTGTTATTCTGCGGACAGCACTGCGGCGGTGATGGCGGCAGGCGGCGCGGATCGCGCCGCTGTGGACAGCCCCATGGCAGCCGATTACAGTCTGAACACCCTGTCGCTGGAAAGCGGCGCAGACAACGGCACCGCTGTTTATTCGGAGGACGACGCGGCAGCAGCGGCCCACAGCACCGACCACGCAAAGATCATCTACACCGCGAACCTCAGCCTGGAAAGCAAGGACTACGACGCAGCCCGCGCTGCGCTGGATGCTGCTCTTGCTGAAGCGGGCGGCTATCTGGAATCCAGCAGTGAATACTCGGATGCCGGTGACAGCCGCAGTGTCAGCCTGACCTACCGGGTGCCGCAGCAGAACTACGAGAACTTTCTTGCCGCCGTGGCCGAAGCAGGCAACGTGACCTACAAAAACCAGCAGGCCGACGACGTGACCGCCCAGTACATGGATGTGGAGACCCGGCTTGAGAATCTCAAGAACCAGCGAACCCGCCTGCAGCAGCTGCAGCAGCAGGCCGACAACCTCTCCGACCTGCTTGAGATCGAGTCCAGCCTGACGGATGTGCAGAGCCAGATCGAGAGCTGGCAGAGCCAGATGGACTGGTACAACGATCAGGTGGAAGAGTGCACCGTGAACGTGAGCCTGAGCGAGGTGAGCACCTACTCGCCGCCCAGCGAGGGCTTCGGCAGCCGCTTTGTCAGCGCCCTTTCTGCTGGCTGGCAGAACTTTGTGGATGGCCTGCAGCAGGTCATCGTTGCCCTTGCCGGTGCATGGCCGGTGGTGGTGATCGCAGCTGCCGCCTGCGCAGGGTTCGTGGTTTGGAAAAAGAAGAAAAAATAAATCAAAAAAATACTTGACATCCGCCCGCCCTTGTGGTATTATATTTGAGCAGTCAGCGAGAACCGCTGAGAGCACAAAGCAAATATCGCGGGGTGGAGCAGTCTGGTAGCTCGTCGGGCTCATAACCCGAAGGTCGTTGGTTCAAATCCGGCCCCCGCAACCACCAAGCGTTCTGAGATCTCTCAGAACGCTTTTTTGTTGTCTGGATCCGATACGAAGAAGGGGCTGCTGCACATCGTTTTAGCCGAAAGTGCAGCAGCCCCTCTTACTGTATCAAAAATTTACACCCACTCGCCGCTGAAATGGTAGCTGCCCACAAGGCCCGCCGGATTGAAGGTCTTGCTGGGGGCTGCGCTCGTTCAATGATGGCGGCAAAATCGTACTGCGCAGCGGTGCTTCTTCTATATTTACCATTTACAATGCCCTACATCACCCACGGCTTCCTGCGGGCGGACAGCCGCAACAGCATGGGTTTCATCCTGCTGTACGGCAAAAAGAACGTCTCCCGCTACGGCTTCCGTCACTCGGTGCTGGAGGCCACACGCCGCCCGGTGTGCCATGTCATCCTGCAGCGCTGCGCGGGCAGGGATATGCTGGACGATGCCGCTGCCGAGGCCAAGCTGGCCGAGGCGGATGAACTGTTGACGGCTGTGCTTTTTGTTCCGATGGGTGGAAAGTTCTTCCGCTTTCTTGTGATCGTGAAGGTTTTTGCCGGATTTTGTTTACGCACCCGGAAAAAGATGGTATGATAAACCAGGTATAATCGGGTGATATGGTAACCGGAACGTCCTGCTGCGTGAGCGCCCTCAGGGGAGAAAATCGATGAAAAAATATCTCAAAGCGGTCGTGTCCGGGCTGTGCGCCGCGAGACCGTGGAGCAGCGCATCGCCAAGGGTCAGAGCGCTACGGACGCAGAAGCCGAGTTCCTGACCGACGATCACTTTGAGGCATGGTATCAGGATATCTGCAGTCAGCTCAAACAGTACGAGGGCTGAGCCGACGGAACACGCTGAGGAAGAGAGGTGATGGCGATGCTGCGCAGACAGAAGGATACGGATGCCGCCCGGCGCAAAAAAACAGGCAGGCCTATCTTCCGCACCATTTTTAACGCCATGATGCTGGTGATGCTGGTGGAGGTGGTGCTACTGGCAGTCAGCATTGCCATTACCAATGTGGACGGCAGGCTGAACCAGAACGCCAAGGACATGCTCAACATGCAGGTGCGCAACCGCGTCAGCTACGTGCAGGACCTGATGCAGGATGCACAGGATCTGACCGATTTGTCGGAACACATCAACAATACCGTTCTTGCCATGCAGGAAGAAGGCCAGCTCGATCTGGCCGAACTGAACACGAGCCGTGAGAAGAGCGACGCACTGCTCACGGCCATTGCGCCGGAGTTGATGAACACCCTGCGAGCAAAACCGGTCAGTGGCATCTTTGTGGTACTGAACACCGTGAATCTGCACAACCTTGATGTGGGCTGCGGCCTGCCCGGCATCTACCTGCGGGATCTGGACCCGGATGCCCGCCCTTCGGAGGACAACGCCGATCTGATGATCGAGCGCGGCAGCTCGGCGGTGGTCAAAAAGCTGGGCATCACCACCGATAAAAGCTGGCAGCCCACCTTGCGCTACTACGGCCTGAAGGGCAACGGCTTTTTCAAGACTTCCTTCCAGACCGCGTGGGAGGACGGCGCAAGGCTGAACGCCGAGGATTACGGCCGCTGGTCCACCAGTGCCTATAAGATAGGCAACGACAGCCGCACCGCCATTGCCTACTCCCAGCCGCTGATCCTGCCGGACGGCACGATCTACGGTGTGGTGGGTGTGGAGCTGCTTACCAGCTACCTGCAGACAAAGCTGCCTTACAGTGAACTGCAGGACGGCAATACCGGCACCTACTTCTTAGTCTCCACCACTGCTGATGAGGAAGATATCTCCTTTATCGTCAGCAAGGCGGTCACTTCCAGCGAGGATATGATCACTTCGGAAGCACCGGCCGGCATGATGAACTGCGAACTCCGGGCGGACGAGTGCTGGCTGACGCTACGGAATAAAGACTATTATGCCGTGGCCCTGCCCATTACTCTGTACAGCCGCAACGCGCCATTTTCCAATGAGCGCTGGCTGCTGATTGGCACCGTGAACAGCAAGGTGCTGTTTGCCTTTGCAGACAATGTGCGCAACGTGATCGCCATTGCCATTGTGTTTACGCTGGTGCTGGGCGCGCTGGGCAGTCTGGTCGTTGCCCACAATCTGGCCTATCCGGTGGAGCTGCTGTATCACGAAGTGGTGGACGGGCAGGAGAAAAAGCAGTTCCCGCAGCTGTCCCATACCAACATCCGGGAGCTGGACCGTCTGGCCGATGCACTGACCAGCTTGAACAGCGAGCTGCTGAACAACTCCACAAAGTTTTTGCGCATCATGGATATGGCCAGTGTGGAGCTGGGCGGCTATGAGCTGAGGTTCGACACTGGCAGTGTGTATGTTACCGATAACTTTTTTGCGTTGCTGGGTGCCCCCCAGCCCAAGGATCACTTCCTGAGTGTGCGCCGCTTTGAGGAAAAGCTGAGCAACATCCAGCTTTCCCATCCCTGCACCACCACGGCAGAGGGGGACAAGATGCTCACCATCCGCAAGGAGGGCGAGACCCGCTACATCATGCTGCGCGTCACCAACGACCAGACCACGCAGGTGGGTCTGGCTGAGGACGTTACCGCCACCACGCTGGAGCGCATGCGTATTGAGCACGAACGCGATTACGATATCCTGACCGGCCTGTATAACCGTCAGGCCTTCCACCGCGTGAGCGAAGAGCTGTTCCGCGATCCGCACCAGCTGGGCGTTGCAGCTCTGCTGATGATGGATCTGGACAACCTCAAGCACATCAACGATACCTACGGCCACGACTGGGGCGACCAGTACATCCACCGCACTGGCCGCTGCCTTGCGGAGAACACACCCAACGGCACTGTGGTGTCCCGCCTTTCCGGCGATGAGTTCGTGCTGCTGTTCTACGGCTATTCCAGTCAGGATCAGATCCGTGAGAAGATCCGCACCCTGAGCAGCGCCATGCAGAAGAGCGTTGCCATCCTGCCCAGCGGCAATGAGCTGCGTATCAGCATTTCCGGCGGTGTGGCGTGGTACCCGGCCAACGGCACCGATATGGACACCCTGAAAAAGTATGCCGACTTTGCCCTCTATCAGGTCAAGCGCACCAACAAGGGACATCTGGAAGAGTTCAGCATGGAGATCTACCAGCAGGAAGCACAGGCCGCACAGCTGAGACGCGACTTCCAGCAGCTGCTTACCGAGGAGCGGGTGTACTATGTGTTCCAGCCCATCTTCTCGGCCCGCACCGGCAAGGTGATGGCCTACGAAGCCCTGATGCGCTCCGATATGGAAGCGCTGCGCTCGCCCGCTACCATCATGAAGCTGGCGCGGGAGCAGGGCGCACTGTGCGAGATCGAGCGGCTGACCTTCTTCAAATCGCTGGAGAACTTCGACCACCTGCGCAGCGAGGGCCTTGTGCGCAGGAACACGATGCTGTTCATCAACTCCATTGCAAGCGTCTGCCTGCCCAGAGAGGACAGCGAGTATATGGAAAGCCGCTGGCATGAGTTGTGCCGCCAGATGGTCATTGAGATCACCGAGGAAGAGGAGATCGACCACGAAGCACTGGAGGCCAAGCGCCATGTGCCGGGCTTCTCCGGCATGTTCGCGCTGGACGATTACGGCAGCGGCTTTGCCAACGAGAACAGCCTGCTGGAGCTTTCGCCCCGGTTCATCAAGGTGGATATCGCCATCATCCGCGGCATCGATACCGACCCGGACAAGCAGCAGATCGTGCAGAACATCGTGGCCTATGCCCACCCGCGCAGTATGCAGATCATTGCCGAGGGCGTGGAGACCGCCGCCGAACTGCGCAAGGTCATCGAGCTGGGTGCGGATGCGCTGCAGGGCTACTTCCTTGCAAAACCTGCCGCCGTACCGGCCAAAATGGCACCTGCCGCCCGCAAGGTCATTGCCGAGTACAGCTCTGCATCCGACAACGGCTGAATACGAACATAAAAAGTCCCGCAGAAATGCGGGGCTTTTTGCATCTGCCACTGGCGTATTGCAGTTTGCTGCGGTATACTGGAACCGGGCAAACAACAGCACAGGAGGTGCTTTTTTATTATGGTACAGGTAGACCTTATCACCGGCTTTCTGGGCGCAGGCAAAACCACCTTTCTGCGCCGGTATGTCCGGTATCTGGTGGCACAGGGCCACAATGTCTGCATTCTGGAAAACGACTTCGGCGCAGTGAACGTGGATGCCATGCTGGTGCAGGACCTTCTTGGCCCGAACTGCGACCTTGAGACCATCAGCGGCGGATGCGACTGCGACACCCACCAGCGCCGGATGCGCACCAAGCTCATTGCCATGGCCATGCGCGGGTTCGACCGGGTGGTGGTGGAACCCAGCGGCATCTTTGATGTGGACGAGTTTTTTGATGTGCTGCGGGACGACCCGCTGGACCGCTGGTATCACATCGGCAATGTGATCGCCGTAGTGGATGCCATGCTGCCGGAAACGCTTTCGCCGCAGGCTGAGTACGTGCTGGCATCCGAGACGGCCAACGCGGGCCGGGTGCTGGTCAGCCGTACCCAGCTGGCCGGGCAGCAGCAGACCGCTGCCGCCGTGGCCCACCTGACCCGTGCGCTGGAGGGCTGCAAGTGCTCCCGCCGCTTTGCGCCGGAAGAGATCATCACCAAGGACTGCTAACGCCTGTTTTGCCAAGCATATACTCTGCTTCCGCTCATTATAGCCCATACGCGCCTTTCTTTTCAAGGTGCATAAACACGAATATGTTTGACTCACTCTGGGATTTTTAGTATATTTTACATGAAAGCAAAACGGCGGAATACACTTATAATAACGCTGCAAGCACCGTTGTCAGAAGCATGGCTGCCACAACCACAATGATGATTCCTGCAAGCAGTTTTTTATTCTTTTTTTTACCAAAATCGTACATTTCGTTCTACCACCTTTCCGTTCACGCCCTGGATACCGCGCGAACCTTTTACACTATACCACAAGAAGGGATGATTCTCATGATTTTTTTAGGACTTTTTATCTTTTTTGTATGTATGTTTGCTTATCTGCGCCATAAAAGCACCGCTGCCGAAGAAGCCGCTGCCGAGAGCTTCTGGAACCGCGAGAACGAAGCAAACCACACACGCCGCAAGGACATCAGCGGGCTTCCCTATATTACCATACCTCTTGCCGATTTTCCAATGGGTATCTATGACAATCCCGAATTAAAAAAATATGAGGAGACTCTCCAATCGCTTGCCGGACAGAAAATCTTAAACCTCGGCGGCAAGACCAACACCGATCTCAAGCTGGAGTACGGCGTTGCCAATCTGGAAACGCTCTGCGCCTGTGACGAGAACTACACCACCCTCTGCCGCACCATCTATGAGTACGCCGAATGTTTGAAAAAGCTCGGTCATGACGCGGAGGCAGTCCGGGTTCTCGAGTACGGCATCAGCTGCGGATCCGATCACAGTGGGAACTACCGGATGCTCGCAGACTATTATCTAAACGCCAGGGATTCCGACGCACTTGACCGTCTTCTCATCGCCGCGAGAGCACTGGAATCCCCCAGACAGAACGCCATCGTCGCCATGCTTGAGGAAAAAGTAAATGCTTAATCCCGGGGCATCCGCCCGTGCACGGCGATCCAGCGGTCAAGCAGTCTCGACGCCTCACTCCGCGTCATCTGCTCCGGGATCTCCGTCTCCGGGATGCCGTAATGCGCAGCATATTTCTTGAGGCCATCCATCTGACGCCCCGTTGCGGGCGTCTGTTTTTTTGTGCGGTAACAGAGCGCATACGGCAGAAACGCCTCCGGCTGTACCGTACCGTACTCCTGTTTTAATCTCTCCAGCACGATTCCGGTCGCCATCGCATCATCGAGCGCACGGTGCGCCCGCTCACGCCCGATCCCGAAATAGGTACACAAACTTTCCAGATCCTTTTTCTGCTCCGCCGGAAGAAAGCGCCTCGCCAGCTTTAAGGTATCCACAGCATTTCGCTCAAACGTCTGACCGTGGTTGACCGACCACTGTTTCAGAAAGCTGTAATCAAAAATCACATTCTGGCCGACCAGCACATCGTCCCCCAGGAATGTAAAAAATTCCTGCATCGCCTCTTCCGGTTCCCTGCCGTCTGCCGCCATCTCCGGCGTGATGCCCGTCAGTTCTACCACACGCTCTGACAATTCCCGCCCGCACTTTAAAATAGCGCCATACGTTTCCGTCTGTCTGCCGTCTCTGACGCGCACGGCTCCCACTTCCAGGATAGCATCCGTCTTCGCATTCAATCCCGTCATCTCAAGATCAATGACCACATAATCCTCTAACAATCTATTCTCCCCTCTTTCCGGTTAT
>OGXJ01003223.1_pt1 | contig 10042 bp, 9 predicted proteins | sample 1576231 | NCBI WGS metagenome assembly OGXJ01 (sample SAMEA3541539, study PRJEB24748) | human gut metagenome | biome: human gut; feature: human-associated habitat; material: faeces | place: China | collected 2012
CCGTCCGTCCCGCACCACGCATATGCCCGCCTCGCATATCGAGGCACGCCTTCCGGTGGCTGTCTCAAAGTCTATCGCAATGAAATCTATTCCTCGCATATAAATATCACTCACGTTTTGCATGTCACATGTCACATGAGAGAGAAGGAGTCACGGGTGCTGAGAGCCTCATCATGAACATGCGCACATAGTTTTCAAAAAATATCTTTACCATGAAGAACGTCCGCATATCCACCCGACACATGTCGCGGAAGTATGGACAAGCGGATATTCTGATGGTGCAAAGATACTCATATGTATGTAAACAAACGGCAAGAAAATGATTTTTCTCTTAATAAAGGCATCAGCCAGAAGCAGGTGACGCCATTACGCGCATCATCAATTGGCGTCCTGGCGCCAAATGATGGCAAGACATGACAGGACTGTACCGGCATTGTTTCATTGGGACCTGTGCCAGACAGCCGGAACGGACATGTCAGATTACAGAGATGGCAAGCGAACCCGACAATCCTTTCGCGGCATCCTTGACATTCAGAATTATTGTCCCCGGACTGTCAGAAGCCTGTACCACAACGACCAGCTTACCGCTGAAAAGTCTCATTTCCGACTTAGTGAACGGCTGAAGCGACGTGGCATCCCCGTTGCAAGCCGCCCGATAGTGCCCTGCTCCTGTCACCTCGAACGTGAGATTGTCGTCAGCCGTAGGAATCTCATTGCCGTCTTTGTCAACAAGACTCACTGTGACAAAGCACAGATCGTCACCGTCTGCACTCAGCCGGGTGCGGTCAGCAGACAGCTTCAGGGCAGCTGCCTCACCTGCTGTAAGCACTGTTTTCTCATCCGCCTTGTTGCCGTTAGCGTCATAAGCGACGACCTTCAGCTCTCCGGGAGTGTATACCACATCATTCCACATCAGACGATAGCGGTGTGCACGTGTCTCCGCTTCCTCCGGTGTGGCAGGTTTTCCTTTCTTCCATTCGCCTTCCACGCCAAGGTCTTTACTTCTCTTTCCTTGGCTGACACCGTTGACAAAGAGCTCCGCAACAGGATAGTATGCCGAACTTAGAGCTGACTTTATCCACAAGTTTATCACCGTTGTAGAGCAGCGCATCAGCCGTATAAAGGTGCGGTTGTTCCGGACTCCATAGAAGAGCATGGGCTATGTCCGCCGTGACACATATGTTCCCATCTGCGTCCATCTCCGTTACTTTCGAATAAACACACTCACCCGAAGGTGAATAGACAAGTATCCTGGCAGACAGTCCGGGGACGGTGTTCTCTACTTTCTGTCTTATCTGAAGGGTGGCACGTGAGCCGTTGATGCCTACAGTGCGTACGAACGTCCCCCAAACGTCAAAATGCTGACGGTCATAACTCACCAGTCTCACAGGGCGATAGAGTCCGGCTCCGGGATACCAACGGGAACTTTCCTCAAGATTTCTCAGATGAACCATAATCTCGTTTCTGCCCTTTCTCCACACAGCATTCTTGATGCGGAAGGCATTGTAACCGTAAGCCCATCCGTCTGTCTGCCTGCCGTTGACGTACACCACAGGCTCGGACATGGCGCCATCGAAGACAAGTTCGTGCAAAAGAGTTGTGTCACCGATTTCAACTGTCGTCCTGTAATAACCGTCACCTATCCACGGGAGCGCACCGGAACGGTCGCTCTTTTCCGACTTTTCAGTCTCTCCGTTCTGCTCGATGGCAACATACTGAAAATCCCATTTCTTATCGAAAGGACCGCTTATTGCCCAGTCATGAGGGATTCTTACTTCCTCCCAGCTCCGCTTGTCGCGGCTGAAGCTCCACTCTCTAAGATTTTTCTCTGTCCTGTATTGCCCTGACGCTGAAACAGAAAACAATATTATTATTCCAAATACATGTAATCTCATAACCAATAAAGAAATGATAACGCATAGTAAAGACTGTCATCACGCAACCCGCTCTACCTGTCTGACATGTCTTTCATCAATCTGACACGAGCGCGAAGACAAGCAATTCACCTATATAAATATAATGTGTATTGCGCGACTTCACATCTACGTCTTTCCGAATCTCAATCACGCATATCGTGAATCATGCCGGACGTGTCTGCCACCGATGCTGTGCGGGTAAGCGCGCGAAGTGCCGCAGACGGCTCGCCTTTTTCTGTGAAAGCGCCGTTATTTACCACCTTCTTGCCAAAGACACACGGATAGGTGTGCCAAAAGCCGTCCCAATAAGTATGGTCCCAGCCGCCATATATCTCCGGTTCCCAATAAAACACGCCACTGACAACATCAACCATCCGAGCCATCAGCTCTTTCATAACCTTTTCCGCACGCACTTCGTCAGCATTGCTATAGCCGGTCTCCACAATCATTACAGGAACGTCAAAATGCCGTGACATAGATTTTGCATAGGCTGCGGCATTGTCAATGTCTTGGGGCAGTAGAAATTCAGTGGGGATAGGCAAATAGGTTAGCAATACGGAATAAGAAAAACTTCTTGTCAACAACTCCCCTGAGATTCGCTCTGAAGGGTTTGATTTTAGCGTTGAATGATTCAGCGAGCGCATTTGATGAACAGTTGTTGTAGAAGTTGAGGATTTCATCATAATGCTCATAGAAGGTGGCTGCGATAACATTAAATGAGTGGAATCCTGCTTCCTCCACTTTGTTGTACCATCGTGCCATGGACAGGCGTGCGGCATCCTTGATTGTGTTTTTGGCGAAGATCATCCGTAGGGAATGGCACAGTCCGTATGCCGTCTTGATGTCTGGGTATTCTTCAAACAGAATCGCAGCCCTCTGCTTTTGTCTGTCTGTCCATTTGTCGGCAGACTTGAACAACAGGTATCGGGAGCGTATAAGCAGCTCCTTGCGTGTGTCTCCATTGGGATAGCGGTACGGGATGTACTCCTTGCCGTTTTGTCGGGCTTCCTCCATTTCATCGTTAGCCTGCTGTATGGCATCCCAACGGTGTTTGATGCGCAGCTCCTGTACGGCATCGCAAGCCAGTCTCTGGATGTGGAAGCGGTCGATGACACGGCAGGCCTTGGGGAATGCCGTCCTGACAATCTTGCGCATGGAGTCCGACAAGTCAAGCGTAACCTCCTCGACGGCATTACGACGCTCTTCGTCAATCCGTTGCAGGACGGTGATCACGTCCTCGGCTTTTGTTCCCGCAACGACGGCGACCAGGGATTGCTCCCGCGTGCGGGCCTCACGGTTGGTTACAAACGTGTACAGCTCACCATTGGAAAGCGAGGATTCGTCGATGGCCAGACAAGGGCCGATATTGTCCGGAAACAGCAGCCATTCATCCGCATGTTCCAACTGCTCCCACTGTCGGAAACCGCTCAGCACTTCCTTGTATTGCTTCTCGAACGTATGCCCGTCTATGTGATAGAACTCCTCAAGCGTATGGCAGGTCACAGGGGACGTCTCCATACGTCTCTTTTAAAAAAGCTCCAAAATCCTTGGAGTAACGGGTGCCCCTGGCCACAACCTCAAGGTCTATCGGAATGCTGAAACTCTTGCCCGTACGTGTGTCTGTCCACCGCCTGCGACGGATTTTCAGAATTACTTTATGGTCCCGTATCGGGAAATCCGTCACGCTGACGGCTTCCGTAAAACCTTTGGACTCAAAGTGCACGTCCTTGCCTAGTTCCGGATTCATCTTCTCGTCCAGGCTGATGTGTATCTCTCCGGTGGTTTGCTCAATGCCAACTATCGAAAAGTAATCCAATATCTGTGTGGGCAGTACGATACCGGCCAACATATTCAAATAATCTTTTTCCATACTGCAAAGTAAAGGACTTTTCGATTTTCTTACAAATTTATCCCCACTAAATTTCTACTGACCCCAAAACAGGCTGTCGGACGGCAGAATTAGTTTGTATCTGGAGTATTATTTGGGTAGAGAGGAAAAGCCTGTATTGGATGAAAACGGTAATCAGGTGTATTATGAAAGCGGTAAGATGCGGGGAAAGCCGAAGTTCGCTATCAAGCATCACAGGCGAAAAGAGAACCTCAGCCTGTATCTGATAGAGAAGCCACGTACCCCTGCGGAACGCCAGCAGAACAAGGAAACACTGGAGCTTGCTGTAAAAATACGTGCCGAACGTGAACAGGAGTTTAAGGAAAGTATGTTGGGCTATCGCCTGAAAAAAGACCGGAACGTGAATTTCTTGGATTATTTTCAAGCCTATATCAATGACTATACCAAGAAAGACATTCGGATGGTGCAAATCGCCCTAAGCCGTTTCAAGGACTTTTTGAAGGAGCATTACCCGATGCACGAGTTCGGCATCAAGCCGGAACTTATCACGAAGGACATGATGGAACAGTTCGTAGCTTATCTGCAATCCCGGAGCGTGGGCGAAGGGGCTAAAAGCATCTTCCAGCGTTTCAAGAAGGTTATCCACTATGCGATTGACCACGATGTGATGCTGAAAGACCCCTGCAAAGGCGTTACCTGCAAGGCGGATAGCCAGATACTACGCAAGGACGTGCTTTCGCCGGAAGAAATCCAGCGGTTGATTGCGTGCCATTATGACAACGAGAACCCCAACGTAAGGCGTGCGTTTATCTTTTGCCTGTATTGTGGCTTGCGCTTCTGTGATGTGAAAGACCTTACTTACCGGAACATAGACTATTCCAATAAGCTGTTGAAGTTTGAACAGACCAAAACTAAAGGACATTCCGCCAATAGTGGTGTTGTCATCCCGCTTAATGACGGGCTTCTTTCGCTTGTGGGAGAACCGCCGGCAGACGGTAACAAAGACGCTCTCATCTTCAACCTGCCTTCGTATGAAAGTTGCTGCAAATCCGTCAAGCGTTGGGTGAAAAGAGCCGGGATAGATAAGCACATAAGCTGGCATTGCGCCCGTCACTCATTCGCCGTGAATATCCTCAACAATGGGGCGAACATCAAGACGGTTGCCAGCCTGCTCGGGCATAGCGGACTGAAACATACGGAGAAATACACCCGTGCGGTGGATAAATTGAAAGAGGAGGCGATAAACAGCCTGCCGGAATTAAAGTTTTAACCATAAAAGACTTACCTTTGCAATTATGGACTTTGAAGCATTAGTAAAACATATCAGCACGATACAAAGCACGTTGCAGGCGCAAGCCGCACACGCTGTAAACCTCGCCCTGACTGCCCGCAATTGGCTCATGGGCTGCTATATCGTGGAGTTTGAGCAAAACTGTGAAGATCGTGCCGCATACGGCGAACAACTGTTGAAGAAACTGGAACAGCGGTTGAATGTCAAAGGGCTGAACGAGCGCAGGTTTCGTGAGTTCCGGCGGGCTATACCTTGTTTATCCGCAACTGAAAGAGCCTATCGCACAATACCTATTGGCAGGAAGCGAAATTCGGCACACACTGTCCGCCGAATTTGCAGAACCAATTCGGCGGTTATTGACCGCCAAATCCGATGATGAAATTCGGCGGTCAATAACCGCCGAATCTTCTCAATATATTCAATCTGCTCAAAACAGATGGATAACCCCACCTGAAAAGTTGTTTAGTCGTCTATCGTCCACTCATCTGAATGCGATTTCTCCCATTGACAACCCCATTAAACGTGCTTTCTACGAAATGGAAGCCATTCGGGGCTGTTGGTCAGTAAAAGAGTTGGAGCGGCAAATCAATTCCCTCTATTACGAGCGCAGCGGATTGTCGAAAAACAAAGAAGCCTTGTCTGCTTTAGTGCAGCGGCAAACCACGCCATTGCATCCCAAAGACATTATTAACGCGCCTGTTACGTTGGAGTTCTTGGGATTGAACGACCGTGCTTTGGTAACGGAAAACGACCTGGAGCAATCCATTCTGGACAACCTGCAACGCTTCCTGTTGGAAATGGGACATGGCTTCTGCTTCGAAGCACGCCAAAAGAGAATCCTGATAGACGGGGATTATTTCTTTGCCGACCTCGTGTTTTACCACCGCATTTTGAAATGCCATGTCATCGTGGAATTGAAGATAGACAAGTTCCGCCACGAATACGCTTCGCAACTGAACCTATATCTTAACTACTTCAAGGCGGAAGTGATGCAACCCGACGACAATCCGCCTGTCGGCATCCTGCTTTGCACCGAGAAGGGCGACACGTTGGTAAAGTATGCCACAGCCGGATTAGACCCGAATATTTTCGTGCAGAAATATATGATAGAACTTCCAAGTGAGGAAGAAATCAAGAAGTTTATTTCGACTGCAAACTATTAGCGATAAAAGCACTACTGGCGAAAAGAAGGAAAGCCATTCTTTCTCTTTTCGCCAGCACGTTTATTACTGCCAACAAGAATAGGTTTAGGTTAGTTTGGATGTATATACAAAAGACTGAACTAAACCGTAAATGCAGACGATAATTATAGCAAGTCACTTATGATACATTCTGTTCTTCCAAGACTATATTAGCATCATTATCGCATTTTTCAGGCTTAATCCGCTCTATACGACGAATATGTTTTGCCCTATTAGCTATAATTAACGGTACACGCTCGACAACAACAACCGATGTGTCAAGCCCCAACGCACTCGGTTCTCCAATGCCTATCTTTCTAATTAAGGCATAAAGGCTCATCAGCAAATTTTGTCGGCGGTTACGGGAATCTTCAGGATAATATATCCGGTGGATAATAATAAAGCGAAAATCACCCGGTATGCCATTCTTATGCAATGAAGGATAAGAGCTTGTTAGTTCTACTTCACCATCCGCAACAAGGTCATCAACTACTTGTCGTAAATAAAGGCTCACGCGCGGTTCTATACGAAAACCTATACGCATGGTTATACTAAACAATGTCCCTTTTATTAATGTGGAACAATTATATTCAAGTGTGTCTGGTGTATCCACAAATTCAAGGTTAATAAGCCAATAATGATCTGCCCGTTTAGGTTGCTTATTAATTATGGAATACAACAATTTATCGTCCACACAACCTTCTTTGTCTGCATGATTCACATAGACAAGATTAGAAGCATATTTGGATATGCTTTCGTCCGCCTTAATATCAGAAATAATGTTGTAGTATTCACTTAACCGTTTGGAAGACATATGTTTTCGACGAATTTTGTTGGCACTTACCCATACAAACATGATAAAACATAATAATCCACCTATTAACAGCGTAAACCAACCTCCGACCATAAATTTGGACAGGTTTGCAGCAAGGAAAATACCTTCAATAACACAATATCCGCCGACAAACAGTATTGATAGAATGCGTGGAATGTTATGCATATGCAAATAGAATCCCAACAACAATGTTGTCATCAACATTGTAATAGTTATGGCAAGTCCATAAGCGGCTTCCATGTGGGTGGAATCTCGAAACAACAATATAGTAAATATTACTCCAATATACATTACAAGGTTTACCATTGGAATAAATGACTGACCTTTTACGTTGGTAGGGTGCTTAATACGCATACGAGGCCAGAAATTCAAGTTCATAGCTTCACTCAATATGGAAAATGAACCGCTTATTAGAGCTTGGCTCGCAACAATAGCTGCCCCGGTAGCCATTGCTATGGAAAACAACAGTATTTCTTGTGGCATGATTGAATAAAATGGGTTCACTGTACCTTCTGCACTTTCCGGATGATGCAATACCCATGCTCCTTGCCCCAAATAATTTAGAATAAGCATCACCTTTACAAATATCCAACTGACCGTAATATTTCGTCTGCCACAGTGCCCTAAATCAGAGTATAAGGCTTCTGCACCAGTGGTACACAAGAAAACGGCACCCAATATCAGAAACCAGTGGGGGGATTCCACTAATAACCGTATGGCATAGTAAGGATTGAATGCCTTGAATATTTGAGGATAGGAAGTCAGACTGATAGCTCCGGCGATTCCAAGAAGCAGGAACCAAAGTAGCATAAATATGCCAAATGACCGTCCTATATTTTCTGTACCAAAACGCTGAACGAAAAATATAATGGTAATAATGGTCAGTGTAATAGGAATCACAGGCAGATGCGGACTGATACTTTCAAGTCCTTCTATGGCAGTTGTGACCGTAATGGCTGGAGTGATAATACCATCAGCAAGCAAAGTGCTCGCACCGATAATGGCAATGATGTAAATCCACCTTCTTCTGTGGCGGCGTAAAAGGGCATAAAGCGCAAGTATGCCACCCTCCCCGTTATTGTCGGCACGGAGAGCCACCAGCACATATTTCACCGTAGTCTGAAGAGTAAGCGTCCATATGATACAAGACAATGCGCCTAAAACATAATTTTCATCAAGAGCTTCTCCAGTATGAATGATGGCTTTCATAACATAGAGTGGCGATGTTCCAATGTCACCAAAAACAATACCCAATGTGATGAGTAACCCGGCAAATCCAAGTTTATGTTGAATATTGCCTTCTTTTGATAAGGTTGCCATAAAAAGTAGTTTTTTGTTCTACATATATTTGTTTTCCTTTTAAGCGGCGCAAATATAAAATAAAATCTTAACAATAAGATTTCACTTTTCTTTTTTCGTGAAAAATATCATATAAACCTTGACGATGGTCAAGGCTTGTCTAAAAAAATAGTCTGTTTGAATTACGTATAACTATTAAACTCAAAAGCCGAAGTTATGGGACTTATCCTTCACCTCGGCTTTTTGCTATTTACTGATTTCCTAACCTATCAGCTTCCTTTTTCAACTGCTCAGCCTGCTCATTAAGCAGCTTTGCCCGTTCCAAGGCTTCCGCCTGCCTGCGGCAACGTTCCTCAAAATCTAGTACCGAATCCGTCAGGTTGCGGATAAAACGCTCGTCCCGCTGCCACTTGAACTTATTCTCCAGTCTTTCAAGGGTATTGCCGTCCGCTTGTCCCTGCATCAGCAGATAACGGTATTTCATGTCGTTGTCCTGCAACTGCCCCATCCGTTCAGCCAGACGGACATTCAGGAACAGGGACGTGGCACAGACAATCAGACCTGCCGAAAAGAGGAATAGCTTCGGGCGTACCAAAGAAGTTACTTTGTTGTAAATCCGCCGATGAAACGGTACGGGGTTGGCTTCTTCTTTTTCTGCCATGCGCTCATCATGGTACCGCTTCATTGTTTCCAGCATTTCCTTGAGACAGCCGAAAGTGGCTACTACATAATTCTTGACCTCCCCGAAAGATTGCCGTTGTTCCTGTCCTGATTTCCGCAGTTCGGCAAGCCGGGTCAGGATGTCTTGCAACTCTTTTTCGGGAACCGCCGGGTTCCTGCGTAACTCAGACAATGCCCGTTCTATAGCCTCCAGCCGGGAAAGGGTTTCCTCGCGTCCGGCTGGCGTCACCTGCGCTTCCTGCTTCTCCTTCAGTTCCGTGACCATGGAGAGAAGCCCCTCTAAAATCAAATTTTCTTCCATATCCGTTTACAGTTTAAGTTGTCTTTTCTTTTTCTTCTTCTTTTTTCTCAGACTCCAGTCAATTTCTTCGTCCGATGGAGCAGACGGCGAAACATCGAACAAGCTGAACAAGCCGCCCATTGAAGGGCTGTCGTTCCTTTGCGGTGTTTGCTCAGGCTCCAAAATAGGTGCGGAAACTATCTGCTGGAGGCTATTTTCTACGGTATCCATTCCTGCGTTCCCGAAATGCTTATCCAGCTTGGAGAAGCTGAAACTGCGGTCTATTTCCGAACCTTTGAACGTATAGGCACCTTTTGTGAAGGAGATGCCCTGTACCTCGTCTGTACGTCCTTTATACTTGAAGCGGATGCCGATGCCCTTTTCTGCCAGCCGCTCCTGCAACTGCCGCCAGTTCCGAGATTTGCCGATTTCATCCCTCACAGCCGTGTAAATCTCGTATTTCGACTTGTCCGGCTCTTTCAGACGGTGCCGCTTAACCTGCTCCTTGCCTTTGGCGAAGTATAGCCCGTGCTTGGCTTTCAGCTTCTTGCATACCTGTTCGTTACGGTACATATCATTCCTGTCCGAAATGGTCTTGCCATTGTTGTCTATCCGGTTGAATACGATATGCACATGCGGATGCTCCCTGTCTTGGTGGCGCACGATGATGTACTGCGTATCGGTGATTTTCATCTCGCGCATATACTCTT
>OGXJ01003234.1_pt1 | contig 10019 bp, 8 predicted proteins | sample 1576231 | NCBI WGS metagenome assembly OGXJ01 (sample SAMEA3541539, study PRJEB24748) | human gut metagenome | biome: human gut; feature: human-associated habitat; material: faeces | place: China | collected 2012
TCTATACTCGTGCCATCGAAAGCAAAGGCGCTGACGGAAGCAATTCCGCCAGCGCCTTTTGTGTTTTCGGGTGGGTCTTGCCTTCGGGGGAAATAGAGGGTCCTCTGAGGGAAATGCATCGTTCCTGCGTGCATCCGGTACGGGGAACGGCACACGGCCGCAGGGGCTGGTGCCCTGCGGCATCACACGACTTGTGGGGAGGTATGACTGTTATGTTCAGTTCCGTCAACACCTGTTGGACGCTGGTGGCAGCGTTCCTGGTCTACTTCATGCAGGCGGGTTTTGCCCTGTGTGAAGCCGGCTTTACCCGTGCCAAGAACACGGGCAACATCCTGATGAAAAACATGATGGATTTCTGCATCGGCACCCCGTGCTACTGGGTCATCGGCTTCGGCCTGATGTTCGGCGGCACCGGTGCCCTGATCGGCGGCTTTGATCCGTTCATCCAGGGCGACTACAGCCACCTGGGTCTGGACATCCCGCTGTGGGCATCGTTCCGGCAGGACTCCTCTGAAAGAGTCGCCCGGTCATATTTCTGCCCGCAGAGCCAGAGCCCGATGAGATGTGTTCCGTCGCTTGCCAGCTGGATCGTTCCCAAAGGGGAATCGTATACTGTCGTATAATCCATGAGGTATACCTCCTTCATGCCTTTTATACCCCATATTATATCATACTTCACGGCGGACACGACAACGAGGGCTGCCCCATGACAGATGACACTTCATGGGACAGCCCCGGTTCCTGCTATGCCGTTATTTCGATTTATCCGCTTTGGTACTGGCCTGCGCCGCAGCCTGTACGCCCGGCCGTTCTACGGTCATGAACCCGTATACGGCCGTGCAGGCCAGACAGACAAACAATAGTGCTACAATCGTATTTCGTATGCCCATAATACTCCTTTCCTGTTACTCATATAATCCCGACGGTGTTTCCGCAAGGTTGATATAGATGTTCTTGGTCTGCATATAGTGCCGCATGGTCGTCTTGTCCGTTTCACGGCCGATGCCGGAAAGCTTGTAGCCGCCAAAGGGCGTGCCTGCCGGCAGGGCATTGTACGTATTGACCCACATACGGCCCGTTTCCACCGCTTTGGCTACCCGCAGGGCCCGGTTGATATCACGGGTCCAGACGGCGCCGCCCAGGCCGTATACGCTGTCGTTGGCCATGGCGATGACTTCTGCTTCATCGGTAAAGGGGATGATGCACACGACGGGCCCGAAGATTTCTTCCTGGGCAATGCGCATATCGTTCCTGACATCGGCAAATATAGTCGGTTCGACGAACCTTCCCTTTTCCAGCCCCGGTTCCGCCGCTTTCCTGCCGCCACAGACGAGGCGCGCTCCTTCCTGCTTCCCGATTTCAATATAATCGAGGATTTTCTTCACCTGCCGTTCGTCTATCTGGGCGCCCATCTGGGTCGTTTCTTCCCAGGGCAGGCCTACGCGGATGCGGCGGAAGCGGTCAGCCAGATCCGAGACGAACTTGTCATAAATGCCTTTCTGGACGAAAATCCGCGATCCGGCGCAGCATACCTGGCCCTGGTTGAACAGGATGCCCAGCTGGGCCCCATCCATAGCCATATCCCAGTCGCAGTCGTCAAAGTAAATATTGGCCGATTTGCCGCCCAGTTCCAACGTAGCCGGAATCAGCTTCTTCATAGCCGCATCATAGACGTCGCGGCCGATTTCCGTCGATCCCGTAAAGGCCAGCTTCTGGATATCGGGATGATCGAGGATATACTGGCCAGCCCGCGAGCCCTTGCCGGTAATGACGTTGACCACGCCCGGCGGCAGGACATCGCCGATGAGATGCATCAGTTCGAGGACGCTCAGGGACGTGGAACTCGACGGCTTGAGGACGATGGTGCAGCCTGCCGCCAGGGCCGGAGCCAGTTTCCATATTTGCAAGCCATGAATGATTCCCTTAATGGCACACCGTTCAAAATCGCCTACCGTACGCGAAACGAATTCTTACTTTATGTGGTAAACAATTTGCCATACAACATGGATGAAAACGGAAATGAGTTTAGTGAGGATGAAGTCATAGCAACAGCATTGGATGAAATAACAAGCATGAAAATATTGTCGCGTATTGAAGGAGACGATACAAAAGTCAAACAATCACTTCTTGAAAAGTTGATTACCACTATCGAAACGCAGTTGTTGGCATTGACTGGGGAAGATAAGAAAATAGAATCTGTTTCCATAGCCAAACTGAAAGAAATGCAAGGAAGACTGTCATCTGGTTATACAAGTTTCTGGAGCTAAAAACTATCAGACAACTGCAAGATACGATGGAACTGCTTACCATAAGACATCAGGATTTTGAAATGATTGTCGAATGTACAAAGTTCGATGACATTTGGCGCAAGGCTAAGAGTAATGTGGGAGAAGAAGGACTACACTCTATTTATTCTTGGTCGAAGGGAGTAGTATCTGTTTCTCTAAGCAACCATATTGGAGAAAGAGTTACGATTGAGAACAGCCAACAAGCCCCTGCCGTATTTTTTGATAATGTCGATTATCCTATTTGGATTGAATTCAAGGACTATGTGAAAAAAGCACAGTTCGGTTCCATTCTTCAAAATGAAAATGAGAAATTTACTTTTCGTAGACAGATATTAGCCGGTTTCTTGAACTATGGCAATGAGGTCGGGCGCAGTGAAATACAATTCGTATATCAAGTAGGAACAGAGACCCGTAGGTTTGTTTTCTCTTTTGAAGTGTTAAGCACAAAGCTCAACTATCACGAGCATTGGAAAACCATTATCGAGGATATTGAACATGAGTACAGGATGCTTTCACTTGATTATATGCGAAGAACCTTTCATGGCTTTTCGCCCGATACAAACGGAGATACCCCGGAAATAATCTGGTGGAGCGTATTTGCCAATGAACAACAGAAATTCATAAAGGCTTGTAAAAATATCATTGACCGCCCACGGCATCGGCTACACGGGAAGGATGCTTACAAACGTGCTGACAAGCTGACATTTATTCCCTCTTACATAGAAAACGAATTGGCAGAACACAGAAATGACTGCGCTCATTTATACCGTGTAGAGGAACATGTATGGACAAACGATACACAGGAAAACAGATTCCTGAAATTTGCTCTTGGACAAATTGCTGACAAATATGAAGTCTTGAAGAAGCGTATAGAAGCTGTGAAGAATGCTTCCGATGTGATGAAGGATGATATGCAAGCCACATTAACGGCACTTAAACATCTGCAACGAAATTCCTTTTTCCGCACTGTAGGAAATTACAAAGGAATGAATCAAGAAAGTTTGGTTTTGCAAAAGGCTACCGGATATAGTCAAGTATATCGCACATGGAATCTACTCCAACGTTCCTATTCACTGAACGATGGTATATATCGCTTGCAGACCAAAGATATAGCAACGCTTTATGAAATTTGGTGCTTTATAGAGGTCAGCCACATTGTGAAAGAAAAGCTACATTTATCCAATGAAGACATAGACCACAGAAACCGCATGGAAATGAATGGTCTGTTTACATGGGATTTGGGTAAGGGAGAACATTCGCGCATCCTTTTCAAGAAAGATAATGTAGAACTGGCGGAGCTAATCTATAATCCGAAGAGTTCTGAACATGAAAATAATTCAGTCGGCATAACTGATTTAGTAGTGCCAACTGTGCCCCAGAAACCGGACATTGTGTTGCAGCTTACCAAAAACGATTTGCAAGAAGGAATGAAAATGACTTACCTGTTTGATGCAAAATATCGCATTGATGGAAAGGATAAAAATGGAGTTGATGTTCCACCCGAAGATGCAATCAACCAAATGCACAGATACCGTGATGCCATCTATTATAAAGATTGTCAATCAGACGCATTGAAAAAAGAAGTGATAGGCGGTTATATCCTGTTCCCGGGTGATGGTGAGCCAACTGATGTTGCCGTATCTAAGTTCCGTAAGACTATAGATGAGGTAAATATTGGAGCATTCCCACTTCGCCCTAAAGACATTCATAACCGATTGCTTTTAGAACAATTCATAGAAGAACTTATTCAAAATAAGTCACATGAGACTATATCGAAGGTGATACCACAAAAGGGCGCGTTATTGCAAGTACCTAATCGCCTTCTTGTAGGTTTGGTTGGAAATAGCTCACGACCCGGATATACACAAAGTTTCCTTGACGGTAATGCCACTTTATACTATACAGGGCCAAAGTTCCCAACAACCATTTCATTGCATGATCTCCATTACTTTGCACCTTATATAAAAGGTGAAGGTGTTCGTGATATTTATGAAATTATTCGTATAAGAACTATAACAAGTAAAGAGGCAAAACAAGCCGAAGGTGAAGATATAACAGATGATATGCGTTTAGCATTTGAATTGCGTTTCAGCCGTAAGCTATTTGAGAATTATCGGCAGATAGATACTCATAAGATGATTAATTATACTTTCATTGACACTACATTTGACGAGACAGAAAAGTGGTTGATAGTAAATGAGTCATAGCTATCTTTCACTAACAAATGTAATGGCATATTATACAGTTAACAAATAGATATTTACATAAATACAAAATCCTATTATTGCAATTTATGATACAAAAAATAAAAATTGATTGGGAAAATTGCTATGGTATTAAGGAGCTCAACCAAGAATTCAAGTTTACTCCTGGTAAACAAATACATTTAATCTATGCTCCAAATGGTTCAATGAAAACATCTTTTGCTAAAACTATGCGCTATTTATCAGGGCAGTCCAAAGAGAAACCATGTGACAAGCTACACGATAAAGACAAATCGAGTTTCATCCTAAAAGTGGACGGTTTAGATGTGTCTAAGGAAAATATATTCGTAGTTAATGGAGATGATGATATTGATTGTTCAAAGTCGTTTGTGAATTTCCTTGCAAGCTCAGAATTGAAAAACAGGTATGATTCTATATATCAACAATTGTCAGAGAAGAAGGAACTCCTAATAAGTAAATTAAAAAGTGCCTCTTTAAGTTCCGACTGTGAAAAAGAGATATTCGGTACTTTCAAACAAAATGATGCTGACACTATCTTTAGCATACTTGAACGTTTAAACAGTGAAGTCAAATCAGGTTTACCAAAGTTTGAATTTAAGTATAATGATGTATTTGACACCAAAGAGAATGTTAAGAAATTTATAGAATCTAATAAAGATAACCTGAATATATATATCGACAATTACAATAGACTTTTAGGGGATTCCAAACTATTCCGAACTGTGGCCGGTCATACATTTGGAACGTATCATGTTGCGCAATTACAACAGTATGTTTCTGATGGTTCATTTTTCGGTGTTAATCATAAAATTGTACTTCAGGACGATACGGAATTATCGTCCGAGACAGAGTTGCAAGAACTTATTAATAGTGAACAACAACGTCTTTTAAAGGATGAAAATTTAAAGAAAGCTTTTGATAAAATCACAAAAGCAATTGACAAAAATGTCGAATTGAGAGGTTTTAAATCTGTTTTGAACAATCATCCTGAATGGATACCTGAAATCATTAACTACGAAGTATTCCGAAAAAAGGTTTGGTTAGGGTATTTATCAGACAATGAGATAAAACCTCTGTTTGATGCTTATATACAAGTTTATAATGAGAATAAAGAGGCACTACAGCAAGTCTTAGAAGAGGCCAGCTCGCAGCAAGAAAGATGGGAACAAATTATAGCCCTGTATAATGCACGTTTTCATGTACCAATAAAAGTTTCTATAGCCAATCAAAAGGATATTATACTAAAACAAGAAGCAGCGAAACTACAGTTTTCTTACGTTGAAACTTCAAGTACAGAAACAACTGTGGAGAAAGACGTGCTGGAGAAAATCCTTAGTCGAGGCGAAAAACGCGCTTTCATTATCCTGCAATTTCTCTTTGAAATGGAAGCACGTAAGACTATGGATCATGATACAATTTTAGTTATGGATGATATAGCTGATTCATTTGATTATCAAAACAAATATGCGATAGTAGAATATATTAAAGATATTGCTGCAGACAATAGCAATAAGTTCTATATGCTCGTGTTGACTCATAACTATGATTTCTATAGAACATTGTCGTCCCGTCTTAGTCTATTCCAACCAAATCTATGGATGACAGAACGCTTAGCTAATGGAAAGGTAATCATCAACCAAGGTCAGTATAGAGGTAATATATATACTAATGCTTTTATCGAGCATGATAATGATGATAAAATATTTATAAGCATGATTCCTTTTGTTAGAAATCTGATAGAATATACTAAAGGGGAAAATGATGATTACAAAACATTAACAGAATGCCTTCATAAAAAAGCAAATACACGAACTATAACAATTGAGCAGTTGATAAATATTATGACTGATTTTACACAAGGTAAAGGTATGAAACGCCCTAAATCAGCAGATAAAATTTACGACTTGATTATGCAAACCGCAGATAGCATCATAACCGAAGCCAATCCTAATCAAGTGCTAATTGAAAATAAAGTGTGCTTATCTATTGCCATAAGACACTTGGCGGAAAATTATATGTACGACAAAATGATAGCAAAAGGTAAAAGTGAAGAAGATTTAGCTGTAATAGGTAGTCAAACAGGGAAGTGGACAGGTCTATTTAAAAAAACCTGTCCGAAAGATGCTCATTATGATATTATAGAGCGTGTTAATATGATGACCCCTGAACTAATTCATATAAACAGTTTTATGTTTGAGCCTCTCATAGATATGTCTATATATCATTTAATTCAACTGTATAAAGACTGTAAAGAACAACTCAAATAAACGATATGGCTGATGTACTGAATAGAGAACAACGCCATCGTTGTATGTCTGCTATAAAAGGGAGGAATACAAAACCTGAATTGCTGGTTCGCAAATTCCTTTTCAGCCGTGGCTTCCGCTATCGGCTAAATCATCCTCGCCTTCCAGGTCATCCTGATTTGGTGCTCCGCAAATATCGGACGGTTATTTTTGTGAATGGCTGTTTTTGGCATGGTCATGATAATTGCAAATACTTTCGTCTACCTAAAACAAATATTGACTTTTGGCAAAAGAAAATAGAACGGAACAAAGAGCGTGATAAAAAAGAGCAATGCCAGCTTGCAGCTATGGGCTGGCATTGCATTACAATTTGGGAATGTCAACTAAAACCTAAAGTCCGCATACAAACACTTGAATCATTAGCATATACATTGAATCACATTTTTCTTGAAGACCGAAAAGTCAAAACATATCAAATAGCAGAAAATGACAATAGTTTCATGGCTGCAGAACCGGAAGTGTCATATGGTAAAATAGACAAATAGTAATCTATTAAAACTTATTATTCCGCATCAGGCTTAGATTTTACATAAGTAATTTCCACTAAATGCTGATATTGTTCCTTCACTGCCCTATACATAGAATAATGCTCAAAGGATTCTTCCTTAAATTTCATACTACTAGCAGAAGCAGCAACAGCCCATATAATAATAACGGCAATAATGGGCACAATATACTGGAGTTTTATATGATAGCCACATATAAACAACCCACTGATATTAGGCGGAATAACGGTTACAGGGCTTTTCAATTCATTGATTTTTACTAATATCTCATCCTGCCGTTTCAATATATATCGGGTATTAGTTTCGATAGTCATACAATTCTGATTGTAATCGCAAACGTGCCGATAAAGATATTCAAGAAGTGTGGACTTCTGCTTGAACAAATCAATGAGTTTCGGAAACCATAGCGAAAACGGCAATCTGTCAGGCTGCTGTTGCCAGATATGTTTCTTGACCACAGACAAGGCTTCATTCCAGCAAGTACAGAAACTTTTGGCAATTCCTGTATAAATGGCCTTTTCATTGAAATCCGCTTTTACAGATTGTTCCGGTTTAGGAACAGTAGCGTTCTGTTTTTCAATACACTCTTTTAGCTCGTTGATACTTTGGCGCAAATTCGCAAGATTTGCAGCTACTACATCTTCTTTCATTATCTTCTACGTTTTGAGGTTTTATAAAAAGGTTCGTTTCTTTCGTTGTCTTTGTTTTTATCGTCTCGCCATCCTTGTTCATTGTTGGTTCCTCCACCTCCACTGGGAGTTATGGCTTGATGGGGTTGAATAATCAGTTCTGCTGCCACATTACCCAATGTAGCACAAAGGCTGTTAAAACTCAAATCACGGTCAAGTTTGGAACCAGCCATGCTATACTCATCCTGACAGAATGATATACCACGAATTTTATCAGAGTTCTCAGCGTGATTAAAACGTATATCTATACCCAGACCTTTGAGAATGCTAAAAAAGTCATTCCACGAATGAGAATTTGCTCGTGCATCAAGAACTGAAGAACGGAGATTATATTTCCGTAGTTGATGAGGACGCAAACGGCTCTTATTTCTGGCTTTGCTATTTTTAGGGGCAAAGTAAAGTCCATACTCTTTAGTCAAAGCACGACAGATTTTTGCATTGCGTATTCTTTCATTGCTGTCAGAAATGAGATTGCCTTCATTGTCTATCCGATTGAATACCAAATGACAATGAGGATGTTTCGTGTCGTGATGCCGAGCTATGATATATTGAGTATTGCGAATCCCCATTTGTTCCATCCATTTCTTGGCAATCTCCACCATAAGCGCATCCCCTTCTCCATTATCAGGAAAACGGCTAATATCTTGCGAAGAGAAAGCAAGTGATACGTGCTTCACAGGACTCTTTACTTTCGGACGTATGGATGCTTGAAGGCAAAAAGAATCGGCGATCAACTTATTACTAATGGCACATACTCCTTCGTGCGCTAAAAGTGTAGCGCATTTCTTCTTGTTCTTTTGGTCGTTGGCATAGTTTACAATACCTCCGAAATCAACTCTTGTTTTAATCTTCGCTATCATGACAGGTATTCTTTACTTGGGTGATAATTCTACTAACTTCCGAGATAATCGAAAAACATTGTTGTTTGACTGTTTCCAATCCATAGATGTGCATCTGATGGGCAAGCTGATTGACATTATTGGCGATGCCGGAAAGGTCACGAATTGCCGATACCATTTCCGGACTGATACGTTGACAGACTTGACAATCCATTGCAGCCTGATGGCAAAATTCATTGACAGACAATCCTGCCTGTTCCGCTTTGGATTGGATATAAATGTAGTCGTTCTCAGTAAACATTACCCGAAAACATTTGGTACGTTTCTGATAACTCGCCAACTTTGGGCGGCCACCAAGTTTCTTTTCCTTTATACTCATATTGATTCTCGATATTGATAAATTATTTTTTGAGAGTGGCAGTTCTATCGCTTGCCGCATAGGTTTTAGTGGCACTAAAACACAAACTTGCCACTCAAAAAATCTTCCTATATTTCCCCTGCTCTATTCGGCATAGCTTGCCATCTTTAATAAAGGCTTCTATCCACTTGTTTGCCGTACTTCCATTCTCGCCCAAAGTTAAAACCGCCGCATCATAATCTTTCTTTGTGAAAGTGTCAGGCAACATATTATAAAGGGTGTTCCTTCGTGCATAAACGCCTGTCTCTTGCGAACCGGCATTAAATCGTTTTGACTGATTTCCTGACAAATTCTGATAAATGAATACGGCATGATAAAGCAGGGTGTCGCAAATACTCATGGCTATGAAATAGTCAAACTCATGGCAAACCAATTGTACAGTCTCGTCAGAAGAAGATTTGTGAATCACATTATCCAAATGTCGGACAACGGTCAACACCATCATTATACGATAAGCAATCAGTCCCATCCGTCTGACTACTCCTTGCATCTTGTTATCCACTTCGTCACAACATTCCTCATTCACCCGACTGAGATATTCAATAAAGTATTCCTGTAAATCAGAGGGAAGAGAAAAGGAATAATTACCCTGCCGTACAAAATTCTCATGTAAATGGCAGAATTTATCTCCCAACAGTTTGAACATGGCATTCTTGGATTGAGAAACGTCACTTGTGGCAAACACATTTCTTATACCTCGTTTGAAGCGGATAATATAGAAACAAAAGCGACTCATCAATCCGTTCTC
>OGXJ01003242.1_pt1 | contig 10000 bp, 9 predicted proteins | sample 1576231 | NCBI WGS metagenome assembly OGXJ01 (sample SAMEA3541539, study PRJEB24748) | human gut metagenome | biome: human gut; feature: human-associated habitat; material: faeces | place: China | collected 2012
GGTTGGCAAGATGGTCCTCAACCGCAATCCGGACAACTTCTTTGCCGAAAACGAACAGGCGGCCTTTCATCCCGGGCATATCGTACCGGGCATTGATTTCAGCAACGATCCGCTGCTGCAGGGGCGTCTCTTCTCCTACGGCGACGCGCAGCGCTACCGCCTTGGCGTGAACCATCACCTCATCCCGGTGAACAAATCCCGCTGTCCGTTCCACAGCTACCACCGCGACGGTCAGATGCGCGTTGACGGCAACTACGGCTGCAACTGGATCCAGAATGCGAAATCCATCGGTACGCCCCCGTCGTCGCCGACGACCTTGACGTATTTGCCCGGCTCGCGCTCCTCCATGCGGAGTTTCACGGTGAAGCCTTTGGCCTTGAACGAACAACTGTCCTCGGTAGCCTGCCACTCCTCGACCTTGTCGGCAAGGGCGGGCGTGAGGTTGTCGAAACGGCTGATGACCGCGTAAATCTGTTCAGCGGGACGTAAAACCTGTTGCTGTTTGGAGATATATTCTTGCATTGCGTGTGTAAAACTTGTATGAAATGTGTTTCAGAAATCGGATGCGGTTTCGGGCGCTGCCCAGAAACGTGTTTCGTCGGAGGTTTTGACCGCTGTGCGGCCGAGCCGGAACCCTTCGAAGTCAGGCGGGAGCAGCACCACGCAGCGGTGCCTGCCTCGGTTCGGCTCCTGGTCGAAGCCCGTGCTTTCCCAGCATTCGAACCAATAAAGGTTCTTGGCCCAGTAGGCGGCATAGTAACCGTCGTCCTTTTCATCCAGCAGGCGGTGTACCTCCGTCGGCTCGCCGCCGATGTACCGTGCGCGCATCTCCGCGAGCGAGAGCGGCGTACCTGCCGGATCGGTGATGAATGCCTGCATGTCCGAGTCGACCATCGCCCACTTCTGCAGCTCGGGCAGCCATGCGATGTTGACGACGTGGCAGTCCGTGTCGAGCGAGTCGGCCGGGAGGCACGTGACGAAGCGGTTGGTGATGCCCGATGCCAGCAGCAGTTCGTGCAGCATGATCGAATGCAGACGGCAGTTGAAAGCCGGTTCGACCGTGCGGCTATACTCCCACAGGGCAACGGCGTTGCACTTTTCGGGGTAGACCTGCTGGTTGGCGTGCGGGATGTTGCGGGCGACGAATTTTGCCAGCGCCAAGGTATTTTCCCAAGTCGAGGCATCGCGGCGCAGCAGCGTGTCGAGGCGGAAATGGTCGCGGATTTCGCGGGCGCGCACGCTGTCCTGCCGGTAGGCGAAGCGGAATTGTACGGTGTCGGCGGCATAGGGTGCGGCCGCGCGCAGCAATTCGGTGCGCTGTTCCGCCAGCAAGGCGTTGAGCGCACTGGCGACCTGCTCCCTGAATACGAAGCGGGCGAGCAGGAAGGCTGCCAGCAGCAGCGTGACGAGCGAAGCGAGGACGATCCCCGCGATTTTCAAGGTTTTTTTCATGGGAGTAAGGTGTTTCCTGCGGCAAAGATACAACATCGGATCGAGAAACGGAGCGGATTACGGCAGGAATGTTGCCGATTGGCTTTCCGGGCCGTGCCGGCGGGGGCGGGGCTGCCGGCGGAAACCTTCGGTGCGCCGGATGGGCAGGCCCCGGCCTTGAGCGGCTGCAAGGGCGGAGATTTCCCGGAAATATATTATCTTTGAAAAACGATGAAGTCGGTTGTGATGAAAGGGAAATTATTGTTGGGTATCGTGCTCCTGTTCCTGAACCTCCCGCGCTTGCAGGCGGATGCGGGGGCGGATGGCGGCGCATGCAGCGTGCGCCGGGAGCTCCCGGAGCTCCGGCAGCCGGAGTGCAGGGATGCCGAGGCTGTCCGTTTGATCGAAATGTTCTATGCGGACTATGTTTTTGGCGGGGAGGACTATGCACCCGGAGTGGAGAAGTACTGCACGGAAAAGTTGATAAGGCGGCTGAAGGACGACTATACACACGAGTACGACGGAGCCGGTTATGCCGTTTGGAATTTCCGAACCGGATGCCAGGACGGCCCGGGCGATGTATCGCAGGTCGTTTCGGTAACGGCTCTGGGAAACGGTCTCTATGCCGTGAAATTCATCGACATGGGGATAGAGGGGACGCGAACGGTTCGGGTCGTTTGCGAGGACGGGGGCCTGAAACTCGATTCGGTCGAATGACGGAAACGACCTGCCGGGCGGTTCGCCCCGTTCGCCGTGCCTGCGGGGCGTGTTCCCGCGATGCGGCGGCCATAGGGTAGAAGGTTGTAGCCCGCGAGGTTGAAGCGTCGGCGCTGCATTGAAGGAAGAGGACGGGGCGGATGTGAAGCCTGTACGGTAAGCGGGTGCCGGGATATTGCGGCCGGCATCGGCGGCGAACAGCGCGGGTTTATCGGAGGAACGTCTCCCGGTAGCGGGCGATGTCCAGGTCGTCGGCGATCTTGCGGGCGAAGAGGTACGGAATTTCCGCCGCCGTGTCCCGTGCCTGCAGCAGCCGGGGCAGGTCGTCGGTGCCGAATGTTTCCGGATGGGGCGCCCCTTCTCCGACCCATCGGGTGTAGACGAGGGGACGGCGCGTATTCGCACCGGCGAATTCGGAAATGCCCATCAGGGTCTGGAAAAAGATCTCGTCGCCGCAGTGCGAGTGTCTGAATGCGCGGATATAATCGGGGTGGGTGCGCAGATAATCGAACACAAAATCCCGGAAGCGGTCGGTGACGACGATCCAGTTGGAACCCTTTTCGAGCGGCGGCAATGTCCTGAAATAGGGGTTGCCCCCGGGGCGCAGCCGTTTGTAGAGCCTTTTGCGGAAATAGCCCGGCAGGTGCCCGATCCAATCGTTCCTGTCGGGGTAGTGGCACCACTGCATCTTCTGCGTCAGCTCGGTGATGTGCAGTTCGGGCTGCATGTCCGCGAACTGCCGCGGGTAGCACGCTTCGAGGAAATCGTGTATCTGCACGCAGGGGCGTAGCGGCAGGGTGTCGCCCGAGAGAATGGCGATGTAGCGGTAGTCGCCGTTACAGGTGGCCCGGAACAGTTTGAGCATGCAGTCGATCTGGCCGTACTCGCCCCAGTACACCTTGCTGCGCGGGTGGATGAAACGTGCCAGGGGACGCAGCGGCGCAAAATCCCCGATGTCGGATTTCGCATCGACATGGATGAAAATATCCGCTTCGGGGTGCTGCAACTGCCGGCACAACTCCTGCAGGACAGGGGTGTATTTATGGCATTCGATGCAGAATGCGATGCGGAAACCGTCTGCCATGGTCGTAGTGTCGCGGGGCGTTGGCCGGGCTTCAGTCGATTTCGAACGTGCGTGCCGTGTCGCTGTCGACGGTGATGCGCACCGTCATCACGTTCTCGGGCAGGAGCTGCTCGATCTTTTCGGGCCATTCGACCAGGCAGAGGTCGCCCGAGAAGAAATACTCTTCGTAACCGAAATCATAGGCTTCGCGGATGTCGTTGATCCGGTAGAAATCGAAATGATGGATACGGCGGTTGCCTTTGCCCTTGTACTGGTTCACGATGGCGAACGTAGGACTGGTTACGGTGTCCGTGGCGCCCAGTTGGGCTGCGATCTCGCGGATCAGCGTGGTTTTGCCCGCGCCCATTTCTCCGCGCAGTGCGACTACCGTGCGGCGGCCGAGCGCTTCGATGACCGCCTCGGCGACGTCCGGCAGTTCGTCCTGCGAGGTGATGTGGATCGTTTTCATATTACTGCTTGGGTTTTAAGACGATATAAGGCACGATCATTTCTTCCATCGAGATGCCGCCGTGCTGGAACGTGTTGCGGTAATAGCGGATGTGGCGGTTCGCATCGTTGTTGTAGACCAGGAAATCCGAATTGTAGGCGAAGATATAGCTCGACGTGAGGTTGCTCGACGGCAGCTGTACGTCCTCGGGTTTCAGTATCTCGTAGACGTCGCGCGAGTTGTAGGCCAGGTTGCGCCCCGTTTTGTAGCGCAGGTTGGCCGAGGTTTCGCGGTCGCCCGTCACCTTGACGGGGTTGTCCACGCGGATGGTGCCGTGGTCGGAGGTGATCACGACCGTGTGCCCCCGCTCCGAGAGGAGCTTGAGGATGGTGTAGAGGTCGGAGTGCTCGAACCACGAGCGCGTCAGCGACCGGAATGCCGCGTCGTCCTCGGTCAGCTCGCGGATGATGTCGGTCTCGGTACGGGCGTGCGAGAGGATGTCGAGGAAGTTGTAGATGATCACCGAGAAATCGGCGTCGTACACTTTTTGTATATTGTCGACCAGCCTGCGGCCCTGTTCGGGGCGCACGAGCTTGTCGAACGAGAATTTCCAGTTCTTCCCGTTCTGGGCCATCAGCCGTTTGAGGAACTCCTCCTCGTACTGGTTCTTGCCGCCTTCCTCGTTGTCGTTGAGCCATTTGTTGGGCATCAGCTTGTCGATGGCCAGCGGCATCAGACCGGCGAAGATGGCATTGCGGGCGTATTGCGTTGCCGTGGGGAGGATGGCGCAGTAGAAATCGTCCTGCGCCACGTCGTAATAGCCCCGCAGCAGCGAGGAGATCGACCGCCACTGGTCGTAGCGGAAGTTGTCGATCAGCAGCAGTGTGGTCTTCGGGTTCTCGTCCGCCACCGGGAAAATGTTGGTGCGCATGAGCGTGTGCGACATCACGGGGGTTTCGTCCGAGCGCTTGTTGATCCAGTTGTAGTAGTTACGGCGTACGAACTTGCAGAATTCCTGGTTCGCCTCGGTCTTCTGGTAGGTGAGCACCTCCTTGATGCCCTGGTCGGTGGATTCCGAAAGCTCGACCTCCCAGTTGGTGAGCTTGCGGTAGAGCGAGCACCAGTCCGAAAAGGTCTCGGCCATCTGCAGCGACGAGGAAATACGCCCGAATTCCGACCGGTAATCGGCCGTGGTCTGCTCGGTGACGAGCTGCTGCTGGTGGACGTTCTTCTTGATCGAGAGCAGCACCTGGTTGGGGTTCACGGGCTTGATGAGGTAGTCGGCGATCTTCGAACCCACGGCCTTGTCCATGATGTTCTCCTCCTCGCTCTTGGTCACCATGATGACGGGCGTGGTGGGGCGCACCTCCTTGATCTTGGGGAGGGTCTCGAGTCCCGTCATGCCGGGCATCATCTCGTCGAGGATTATCAGGTCGTAGGCGCCTTCAGCCGCCATGTCGATCGCGTCGTAGCCGTTGTTGCAGGTGTCGACTTCGTAGCCTTTCTGTTTGAGGAACAGGACGTGGGGCTTCAAGAGTTCGACCTCGTCGTCCACCCAGAGTATTTTGACCATACGGTTATCGGATTTTAGTTCGCAAAATTAGTTATTTTATTATCAAACGCAAAAACCGGGCGTTTATTGGGTCGGCGGGATATTATCCGCGGTTCCGGGGCGTAAATCGCCTCCGGGACGGCTTGCAGCGGCGTGCCGGAGAGCCCTTCCCCGGGGATCGGTGCTCGAACCCGGGCGGGGCGAGGATGCCGTCCCCTCCGCCGCCCGTGTGGAGGACTGCATGCCGGATGCCGGCGGGCGCGGGCGGGCAGCCGCACCGGCATCCGGGCGGGGCATAGCCGTACCGGGACTCTTCGGGCGCAATGATGCCCGGAAAAGGCTTCTCCCGTTTCGGCGGGTTTGTGGCTAATATGTTGATTATGAGCGATTATTTCGTGCGGCTCGCTCCGGTGTGCCGTCCGGATATAATTGCCTGGCACATAATATTTTAATTTTCCGCCGAGTTTTGCCCGATATTTGTTATCCTCTTGTTCCAGTGGCTGGTAGGGGACTGCCGGAAAAATAATGAAAAAAAGTTGCGGTTTATTGGCTAAAATGTAAATAAAGCGTATATTTGCAGTCCGAATGTCTTCACACGAACTTAATAATTTAATACTATATAAACTATGACAAAGGCAGATATCGTAAGCGAAATCGCTAAGAGCACCGGCGTTGAGAAGGTGCAGGTTCAGGCAATCGTCGAAGCTTTCATGGATAGCATCAAGACCTCTCTGACCAACAAGAACAACGTGTATCTCCGCGGCTTCGGCAGCTTCATCGTGAAGAAACGTGCAAAGAAAGTCGCACGCAACATCTCGAAGAACACGACCATCACCATTCCGGAACATAACATCCCCGCTTTCAAGCCCGCCAAGAGCTTCGCTGCGAAGGTGAAATAATTCAATAAATAAAGAACCTCTAAAATTTAAGGACTATGCCAAACGGAAAGAAGCATAAGCGTCACAAGATGGCTACCCACAAGCGTAAAAAACGTCTGCGCAAGAACCGCCACAAGAAAAAGTAGGGTAGCACCTTAGTGCTAAACGATAGATAAAGCTAAAGGAGCCCCGGGTTCTTTTAGCTTTACCTATTTTCTGCGGTTTTTTGCGGCCGGGGCCCGTATCCCCGGGGGGAATGCAGGTTCCCGGATCGCCGTTTGCGGACGTCAGGCCCTCTTGCAACGCAGGTTATGAGCCCCCCCCCGCAGGGGCATTGCGACGCAGTGCCGCCGAAATAAACCAGGGTATTTCCTTACCCGCCATGTTGCCGGCCGATGGCCCGGACAATATTTTCCTTTGGAGTTCGCCGCCACTTCAGACCAAAATGCGGCCTAACCGGTTTCAGTATTCCGCAACCCCGTTTCCGGGGTGCGACACACGATATAGATGAACAGAGAATTAATCGTAAACGTCAACCCGACAGAAATCTCCATTGCGCTGTGTGAGGACAAGGTGCTTGTCGAACTCAACAAGGAGCAGTGCCAGACGGGTTTTTCCGTAGGGGATATCTACCTCGGGAAAGTACGCAAGATAATGCCCGGGCTCAATGCAGCCTTCGTAAACATCGGGCACGAAAAGGACGCTTTTATCCACTACCTCGACCTGGGAAGCCAGTTTCCCTCGTTGCAGAAGCTGGTCGCTTCGCAGCAGCCCGGCAAGCGGGGAATGCGCGTCGAGGGCATGAAGCTCGAGCCGCCTGTCGAAAAGACGGGCAAGATCGGCGACTATCTTCAGGTCGGGCAGAACATCATGGTGCAGATCGCCAAGGAGGCCATTTCGACCAAGGGGCCCCGCCTGACCTCCGACATTTCGCTGGCCGGCCGCAACGTCGTACTGGTGCCCTTTTCGTCCAAGGTGTTCCTTTCGCAGAAAATCCGTTCGGCGGACGAGAAGAAACGCCTGAAGCGCATCGCGGCTGCGGTGCTCCCCAAGAATTTCGGGGTCATCATCCGCACGGCGGCCATGGAGGCCAAGGACGAGGACATCGAGCACGACATCCAGTCGCAGATCGACCGCTGGCGCAAGACCTGCGCCGCGATCAAGAAGAGTACGCCGCCCGCGCAGCTGATGAGCGAGATGAACCGCGCCAATACGATCATCCGCGATTCGCTCAACGGCTCGTTTTCGCAGATCGCCGTCGACGACGAGGCGATGTACAACGACATCCGCAATTACATCCGCCTGATCGAGCCCGAGAAGGAGAAGATCGTCAAGCTTTACCGGGGCAACGTCCCCATCTTCGACAACTTCGACATCTCGAAGCAGATCAAGTCGCTCTTCGCCAAGTACGTCTCGCTGCGCCGCGGCGCCTACCTGATCATCGAACACACCGAGGCGATGAACGTCATCGACGTCAATTCGGGCAACCGCACCAAGGCCGAGGACAACCAGGAGCAGACCGCCATGGACGTCAACCTGGCGGCCGCGAAGGAGATCGCCCGCCAGCTGCGCCTGCGCGATTTGGGGGGCATTGTCATCATCGATTTCATCGACCTGCACAAGGCGCAGAACAAACAGGCGCTCTTCGACGAGATGGTCAAGCTGATGTCCACCGACAAGGCCAAGCATACGGTGCTGCCGCTCACCAAGTTCGGGCTGATGCAGATCACCCGCCAGCGGGTGCGTCCCGTGGCCGTGGAGGAGGTGTCGGACGTCTGCCCGACCTGCAACGGCACGGGCAAGATCGAGCCTACGGTATTGCTGGACAAGAAGATCGAGAACCAGATATCGTTCCTCACGCAAGACCGGGGACACAAGTATATCAAGCTGGTTGTCAGCCCCTATGTGGCTGCTTTCCTGCGGAAGGGCATCTGGTCGCTGCGCCGCCGCTGGGAGTGGAAATACAAACTCCGCCTGCGTGTCGTCGAAGACCAGAGCCTCGGCATCGTCGAGGTGCATTACCACGATGACAAGGATAACGACCTGATTAACAAGTGACGCTATGACTGCCAGCGAGCAGCTGGCGCAGTTCGCCGCCGGGTCGAAGGCCCTGCCGAAATTGTGCCGCGAATATAAGAAGGAGAGCGCAACCGTCCACCTGAAAGAGCTGGTCGGCGGTGCTCTTTCGTTTTATGCGGCGGCGGCAGTGGCGAAAACGGGGGGCGTGCATATCTTCGTGGCCGAAGACCGGGATGCCGCGGCCTACCTGCTGAACGATTTTTACAACCTGCTGGACGAGAAGCAGGTCTATTTCTTCCCCTCGTCCTACAAGCGTTCGGTGGCCTACGGCGCCGAGGATGCCCAAGGCGTGGTGCAGCGCACCGCGGCGATGAACGCCGTGCGGGGCTTCACGAAGGGATACCTGGTGGTCTGCACCTATCCCGAGGCGCTGGCCGAACGGGTCGTCGACGCCGCGACCTTGCAGCGCGACACGATTGCCGTGAAGCTCGGCGACAAGATTTCGATCGCCGTGCTGGAAGACGCCCTTGCGGATGCGAACTTCACGCGCGTCGATTTCGTCTACGAACCGGGGCAGTACTCCGTGCGCGGTGGTATCGTCGATGTTTTTTCCTATTCGGAAAGCAAGCCTTACCGGATCGACTTCTTCGGCGACGAGGTCGACTCGATCCGCCGTTTCAATATTTCGAGCCAGCTCTCGGCCGACAAGCTCGACCGGGTGGAAATCGTCCCCAACCTCAATGCCGGCGAGGCACCCCGGGTGTCGTTCGTGCAGTTCGCAGGTTCTGGGGCAACCTGCTGGTTCTACGATGCCGACTATGTGCTGCGCCGCGTCAACGACCTGCGCCGCAAGGTGCTCGCGGACATGGAGGAGCCCGGGCAGATCGACCGCCTGCTGACCAGCCGCAACGTGCTGCTGCGCGACATGGCCGGCAACAGCGTGGTGGCGCTGCGCGACAACCTGCCGGAACGCCCCGCCACGGCGGCCGTGGTGTTCGACACGGCCCCGCAGCCTAAGTTCAACAAGAATTTCGAGATGCTGGCCGACGACATGATCCGCAATTCGCTGCGGGGCTATGCGACCTACATCCTCTCGGAGAACAAGGTGCAGGTCGAACGCCTCGAAAACATCTTCCACCAGATAGGGCGCGGGCAGGCCGCCGTGCGGTCGCTCTCCGTTACGCTGCACGAGGGGTTCGTGGACAACGACCTGAAACTGTGCCTCTATACCGACCACCAGATTTTCGACCGTTACCAGCGTTACCGCATCAACGGCGAGATCCGGCGCGACGAGCAGATAACCGTCGCCGAGCTGAACCAGCTCCGCCCGGGCGACTATGTGGTGCATATCGACCACGGCGTGGGGCGTTTCGACGGGCTGGTGAAGATCAACGAAAACGGCAAGGTGCACGAGGCTATCAAGCTGGTTTACAAGGACGGCGACGTGTTGTTCGTAAACGTCCATTCGCTCCACCGCATTTCGCGTTACAAGTCCGGCGACGGCGAGCCGCCGAAGGTCTATAAACTCGGCAACGGGGCCTGGCAGAAACTCAAGAACGCCGCCAAGAAGGCCGTCAAGGATATCTCGCGCGAGCTGATCGCCCTCTATGCCAAGCGCAAGGCCAGCAAAGGGTTCGCATTCACCCCCGACAGTTACCTGCAGCACGAGCTGGAGGCGTCGTTCCAGTGGGAGGACACCCCCGACCAGCAGACGACCGTCGCGGCCGTCAAGGGTAAGTCATATCGCTGCAAGGATTGTGGGGAGACTGTGCGTGAAGAATACGCATCTATCTGTGGACAAATGACCCGGAGAATGGTTGAGAGCATCCAAAGGGACGTATTTGGCGACATGACCTTTACTCAAATCGCACTTCGGCAGTTTTATTGTGAAG
>OGXJ01003245.1_pt1 | contig 9998 bp, 7 predicted proteins | sample 1576231 | NCBI WGS metagenome assembly OGXJ01 (sample SAMEA3541539, study PRJEB24748) | human gut metagenome | biome: human gut; feature: human-associated habitat; material: faeces | place: China | collected 2012
GTCAGTTACAGAGAACACTCGTGTTTCTTATCCGATCTATCACATCGTGCTATTCTTGCCATTCTTCCTGCACCTCCATGTTAAAAAATCCCGAGCTTAGCCCTGACGCTGCTTATGCTTCGGATTTTCGCAGATTACCATTACTTTGCCTTTACGCTTAATCACCTTGCATTTTTCGCAAATCGGCTTTACGGAAGGTCTTACTTTCATTGCAACTGTCCTCCTTCTCGGAACAACTGTGCAGCCGGCCGATATGCCGTCTGCATACTTTACGATAGAAAACAGCATTCCGGTTACCGGAACACGGTTTCCCTGTGCGTTATCTGCACAATTACTTGGCTCTCCAAGTGATTCTGCCCTTGGTCAGATCATAGGGCGACATCTCGACAGTCACCTTATCGCCCGGCACGATACGAATGTAGTTCATCCGCAGCTTACCGGAAACGTGTGCCAAAATGGTGTGCTTGTTTTGCAGCTCCACCTTAAACATTGCATTGGGCAATGATTCGAGAACGACGCCTTCTACCTCAATGACATCCTGCTTTGACAAATTGATAACCTCCCCAATGGGTATCTTCGGGGCGTGGACGCGTTAGTCACACGCCTGATATTGTTTCAACACATTTCTGAGCTTTTTATCCGTGACACCGTCCAGTTCCACGAACTGATCCGTCCGCTGGAGATGACGGAGATTTTTTCGTTTCGGAGAAGCGAGCTTCCGCCGTTTGCCGTCTGCGATGAGGGCATATCCGCCGTCCACCGACAGCACCACGAAAAAATTCCCCATATCTCGTCCGGCGAGTGCACGGACCACCAGACCCTTTGTCAGTTCCATTCGGAAACCTCCGTTACGGTCGGGTGAGAATCACCGGTCCGTCCTGCGTCACTGCGATTTCATGTTCGAAATGTGCCGCAAGAGAGCCGCTGCGGGTCACGACGGTCCAGCCGTCACCGAGCACACGGACGGCATCGCCTTTTCCGTTGATCATCGGTTCAATGCAGAACGTCATGCCGGGCATCAGCCGCATGCCGTGGCCGGGCTTGCCGTAATTCGGCACCTCCGGATCCTCGTGCATTTCACGGCCAATTCCGTGTCCGCAGTATTCCCGTACAATACCGTACCCACGGGAACCGCAATATTCTTCCACGGTATGGGACACATCGCCGAGGCGTGCCCCGACCTTTGCCGCATCGATCGCAGCGTAAAGGCTGGCTTCTGTCACACGCAGCAGGTCTGCCGCTTCTTCCGAAATGTCGCCCACAGCGAATGTGTATGCTGTGTCGCCGACGAATCCGTTAAAAGTTGCACCCACGTCCACGCTGACGATGTCGCCCTCGCGGATCACGCGTTTGTGACTGGGGATACCGTGAATGATCTCGTCGTTGATCGAAATGCAGGCACTTGCCGGAAAACCGCCGTATCCCAAAAAGGTAGGAACCGCACCGCAGCCCACGATGAAATCGTGAATGGATTTGTCCAGCTGCTTTGTTGTCATGCCGGGGTGAATTACCTTACCGGCATGTACCAGAGCATTTGCAGCGATTCTGCCTGCTTCCCGCAATTTCTGTATATCAGATTTGGATTTAATGGTCACACTCATTTTACGCCCACAGCCTTCAATACCAGAGCCGTGGTATCCGCAACTTCTTCCTGTCCGATCACGGTTTCCAACTTGCCCTGCTTTTCGTAATACGCCTTCAGCGGTTCAGTGGTCTTGTGGTACACTGCCAGACGATCCAGCACGGTTTCGGGCTGGTCATCCTTGCGGATGATGGTCTTGGCACCGCACTTGTCGCAGACACCCTCAACCTTTGACGGCTTGAACTGAATGTGATATGTTGCACCGCACTTCTCGCAGACACGTCTGCCGGAAACACGCTGCTGAATGGTTTCCTGAAACTGCTGCACCATGTCCTTTTCCTTATTATACGCCTGAATCACGGTATGACCGGCGTAGGTTTCTTCCACTTGTCCGTTGATGTGTCCCAGATATTCCTGCTGCTGGCGGAAATATTTCTGCGAATGTTTGATAATAAACGAAATCAGGATGGCAGATACCGGAAGAATCACAAGTGAAATCAATGTCATAATTCCGGAAATTGAAATCATCATCACAAGTGTTCCGACCAGTGTCGCCACACTCGTAATGATCTGCGTCACACTCTGATTTAAACTCTGTCCAAGTGTATCCACATCATTGGTGATGCGGGATAGCACCTCTCCGTACGTGCGACTCTAGAAATATTTCATTGGCATGCGGTTGATTTTCTCTGAAATTTCCTTACGCATGCGGTAACAGGTTTTCTGCGTGATTCCTGTCATGATCATTCCCTGTATAAAACTGAATACTGCAGAACAGATATACAGGCCAAGTGTAAACAATAACACTTTGGCAATATAGGTAAAATCAATAGATCCGGTTCCCGCGATCTTTTTTCCGAGACCTTCCACCAATGCATTCGTTGCACGTGCCATAACCTTTGGTCCGGCAACGGAAAAGACGGTAGACACCGCCGCAAAAATCATAACGGCAACGATTGCATACCAGTATCTTCCGAGATAACGAACCAGTTTTTCGATAGAGTTTTTGAAATCTTTTGGCTTTTCTCCCGGCATCATTCCTCTGCCCGGGCCGCCCATCGGACCGTGAGGTCTTCTTGTACGTTGTTCTGCCATCTTATTTCACCTCCTCAGAAAGTCCCAGTTCTTTGGCAGACAGCTGGCTCCTGGCAATCTGCTCGTAAACTTCGCAATTGTGCAGTAATTCCTCATGCGTGCCTTTTCCGACAATCTTTCCATCGTCGAGTACCAGTATCTGGTCCGCATGCAGAATTGTACTGATTCGCTGTGCGACAATGATCACGGTCGTATGTTCCGTCTTTGTCTCAAGCGCTCTGCGGAGTGCCGCATCGGTCTTCATATCCAGAGCGGAAAAACTGTCATCAAACACATAAATCTTTGGATTTTTTGCAATTGCTCTGGCAATGGCAAGCCGCTGCTTCTGTCCGCCGGAAACATTGCTTCCGCCCTGTGCAATCGCACTCTCATACCCATCCTGTTTGCTGTCAATAAACTCTGTTGCCTGCGCAATCTCCGCTGCTTCCCGGATCTGCTCATCTGACGCATCCTCTGCCCCGAAGCGCAGATTGCTTGCAATTGTACCAGAGAAAAGAATTCCCTTCTGTGGTACAAATCCGATATGTTCCCGCAGATCCTGCAATGTATAATTACGGATATCCGTTCCGTCAAACGTGATCTCTCCGCCTGTCACATCATAAAAACGCGGAAGCAGGTTGACCAGCGTAGATTTACCACATCCGGTACTTCCGATAATTGCAGTGGTCTTTCCTGGCTCTGCAACAAAATCAATATCCGAAAGCACATCTTCCGTGGCTCCCGGATACCGGAAATTTACATGATGAAAGGCAATCACACCCTCACACTGTTCCATGGCAGCCGGCTCTTTCGGATCTGTAATCGTACTTTTTGTGCGTACAACCTCATCTATACGCTCTGCAGCTACACCGGCTCTCGGCATCATGATAGACATCATGGTCAGCATCAGAAATGCCATAACGATCATCATTGTGTAAGTAATAAATGCCGTCATGGAACCAACCTGCATATATCCGCCATCGATCCGCTTTGCGGCAACCCACACAATCAGAAGCGTAATGCAGTACATGATCATCATCATTCCCGGCATCATAAATGTCATAACACGGTTGGTAAACAACTGCGTCTTTGTCAGATTGCGGTTGGCCTCATCAAACCGCTCTTCTTCCCGTTTTTCCCGTCCAAATGCACGAATGACATTTAATCCTGTCAGAATCTCTCTCGAAACCAGATTCAGCCGGTCCACGAGATTCTGCATAATCTTAAACTTCGGCATGGCAAGGGAGGTAAGAAGCATTACAAATCCAAGAATAACAAGCACCGCAAGCGCGATCACCCATTCCATTCCTGCATGGGTCTGTGCAACCTTAATCACACCACCGATTCCAATGATCGGAGCATAAAGAATCATTCGCAGAAATACTGCAGTCACCATCTGAATCTGCTGTACATCATTGGTACTTCTCGTAATCAGGGATGCCGTTGAAAAATGATCCATCTCTGCATTGGAGTACTGTACAACATTGCGGAATGTCTTATCACGCAGATCCCGTCCGATGGATGCTCCCACACGGGAAGCACAATATCCGACAACCACTGCCGCCATAACCATCAGCAGCGCAAAACCAAGCATCTTGGCTCCGGTGGTCCATAAGTAATGTTTCTGAATGGCATCTACATCCACACCTGCATTTTTATCACAGGAGATCGCATAGGTCACACCCATGGATTTCAATGTAGAAGATCCGATCGCATCAATCTGTCCAGACACCTGCTTTCGCATCTCAAGAATCTGCTGATCCGGTACCTGGCCGGCTGCCAGTGCCTGCATCAGCTGCTTCATATCTACCTGCGTCCCATCCGTTCCCATTTTCCCCGTGAAAGCCTTCTCGTCAATATCGGACTCCTTCATCTGGGACATTTGATATACCATGACGATCGGCTCCAACAGAGACTCATCCATATCGTCAAGCGTATCCTCTTCACAATTTCTCACATAGTTTCCGTCTTTTTTTTGCTCCTTATAACAGGCGGCAAATGTTTTCTTTTCCCTGCTGGTCATAAAAAGCTGTGCTGACACAAAATCTTCCTGTGTCATTTCTTCCGGAAGAATATGCTCCACTCCGCTGCTCATGATTCCGACATCGATAATATCCGATGTATACTGTGGCAGGGACAGATCACAAAATGCCTGCATCACAAGAAAAGCCACAATAACCAGAATCCATTTCCAGTATGGGAGCATGTTTTTAAATATTTTTCCCATGATTTAACTCCTTTTCATATGCATAGCTTTTATACTATCACGAACTGATTTCCAGAACAATTCCTATTATATAAAACTTTTCTTAAATTAAAATGAAATGTGTGGTGCAACCATGGGCACCACACATTTCATTTTCTGATTTTATACTGCTGGAATTATATAACCGGCCTTCTTCATTTCTTTTGTAAAATCATCGACAGACATTCCTGCTTTTTCTGCACCAATTTCCACTGTAATGATTCCATCCTGTACCAGGGATGCATATGCACGAATCTTTCCCTCGCGCTGTCCTTCGATTCGACCTTCCATACGCTCCTCATTCAATTCATCTGCCATCAAAACACGTAATGCCTCACACATGATCCTTTCACTTCCTTTCCATTCCCGTACTTTCTCCATGTTACTGTTTACAATGACCTGCAGCACGATATCTGCAAGATTCTTCTCCCTTCCCTCAAAGGTACTCGCCTGCAATAAATACTGGCGCAGCAACGATTCCTCCAGCCTGTCGGTCAGTGCCTTGAGCTGTACATGCATATCCACATCCAGTTCCGATGACACTATGATCTGCACCGGGAACATCGCGCCATTGACATAGTAGATTCCTGCTGCTTCTTTTTTATATCCATACCCAGATTTTTCCAGTTCCCCCAGCAGCTTCACCGGCTTGCGGTCTCGAATCAGTGTAATGGTAATCTCCTCTGCCGGAATCTCATCCACATGATTTGGTAATACTTTATACAGGCACGCATACGCAACCGCCTTGTAAAAAGTATCAATGTTCAGCTCATCCATCGGGGATTTATATTCAAAAATATTGTGTTTCCGGAAGATCTTCCCGATTTCATTTTTTATTTTGCAGTCCTTCTTTACTTTTACAACCGTACAGTCAATCTGCAAAGGTTTCTCCGTAAGCTGGAACTCATCGGTAAATTCCAAATTTTCTGCATCCTCCAATAGTTCCAGGCGCAAGGCTGAACAGAATGCCGGATGCCACTGCAGCTTTTGGGACTTTTTCTGATTCTCCTGTTGATTCTTCTCCTGTTGATTTTTCGTTTGTTCTTTTTCCAAATGTTCTCCTTATATTATATGTGGTTTTTGCTTTTATTTCAACGCATAAAAATTGCAGACTGTTAAACCCTGACCGTCAATCTCCGACCGTCAAAACCTGACTGTCAAAACCTGACCGTCAAAGGCACATCAAGGTTCACATCTTTCACTTATGCAACAAAACAAAATGGGATTTTCTAGCAGAAACTGCCACTGAAAAAAGATATGTTTACCATAGCATATCCCCACCTTCCTGGCAAGGAAAACTTTACGTATACTGCATAATATGTAATTGCAAAACGTATTCTACCTGTGACCATCATAAAAAAGACACACAATGCGATACTCTCTCACATTGTGTGTCTTTTCTTAAATCCCCATACTAATCAAGCAAAAACAAATTCTGTGATTCCATTTTCACAGTAGTTTTTCCCACCCTTGGTGTTCCATCCGGATTTTTGGACTTATTGTTATAAATTTCAAAAACAATATCCCCTTCCTTCTTTTTGTTTTCCCCTGTCGTATCATAAATAAAGTAATACTCACTCATATTTTTCAGGTTTTCAAACACATATTTTTTAGGATTCTCCTTTGTTGCTTTTCCCTCAATCACCGTTCCGTCTTTTTTATAAATTTTATCTACATAAGTTCCATCCTTGTATTGGATCGAACAGGTCAGCTTCGTTCTGACGGTATTCAGTTCGACCGGGCTGAAGCGGATTTTTTCCTTAGTGCCGTCAAGGTTATTTCCATATTCTTTCATCCAATTCATCTTATACACAAGATTTGGATCACTTCCATTTCCGGACTCCTCTTTTAAAAGCTCCGCCTCTTCATTCAGGATCTCGACCATTGGCGGCTCATATGTGGTACGGTATGCGGCAATCATCGTATTAATGAAAAGCTTTGCCTCCATATCTCCATCTACCGTAGAATGACCTACTCCGGAATAAAAAACATTTCCCTTACTGTAAATATAGTAATTATTGGCGGCATCATTCGGGGAAGCCCCATAGGTGGCACCGGTTCCATCTCCGTTTGAAGCCGTACCCGCCCATGCACACGGATCTCCGTTCTCATTATCCGAAAGACAGTACCAGACCGTAACTTCCGGATCTTCCATGTCCAGCTGATACCACTGCCCATGCGTTGATGCAATTTTGAGTGTTTCGTCAATTTTAAACGGATATTCCGTAATCTGTCCCGTATTCGTCTTCGTTGCACGCGTTGTCAGGTCATTATTATTGTTAAATCCTGTCAATTTCACGTTATTGTTACTCACGCCACAGATATATTCATCATTTTTATAACTTCTGATCATATACCGGTATGGGATGATCTGATCCGTATTTTTCTTTTCCCATCCCAGACGTTTCATGGCATAGTAAGTAAATCCCTGGGTATTACCAAGTGCCGTTGTAGAAAGTGTACCGTCACTGCCAACGGTTGTCTGGGTCATTGTATCATACTTATGTTTCGCCTGATAAGCCAGCAGTTCCTTTCGTTCGCTCTCGGTCAGCTTCCCACTCACAGCTTTATACCGGTTCATTCCCATGACATCACGCAGATATGTATTGGCAGAATATCCGAAATCCCCACTGTGCACATTATGCATAGAAGTAAAATCATGCGTAAACAAAACACTTTTTCCAGAGGCGATAAAATATTTCAGAAAATCAATCGCACCTTTTTCATTCGACATATTCACCTTATGGAACGTATCACCAAATCCCAGAATAAACATATTGTATGTATGATACAGTTCCTTTTGTTTTGTCGACATTTTAACTGGATTTTCGTTTCCCTTTTGGGCTGAAATATCCCTGGAATAATCATACACAAATTTCTCCCCGAAATAATTCTCCTGAAACTTAGAAACCGTAGTCGTTACCACGGTAATATTATAATCATTCAATGCATTATAATATTTCGTAAACAGCGTATTTTCTTCCAGATTCAGATACCCCTTATTATTAGTATCCGTATCCGGCATAATCTGAAGCACCTTAATCTCCCGTTTCTGTCCGGTCTGGTTTTTTGCAACCGAGCAGCCGGTACGTGTAAAATGAATGTCCGGATTATCCTTGCGGTATACAACAATCTTCCACTGGATCAGCCCAAAGTACAGTTTGGAAAGTTTTACCGGTGTAATGTTCTGTTCCCCGTCTCCTGCCGTAAAAACATCTCCCTCATAATAAACTTCCCCTGTATCATCCGAATCATCCGCATCCCCGGAGCCATCTACATCTGCCAGCCCCTCTTCAAATTTACCATCCTGATTCTGGTCAATATAAACTTTACACTGATACTGTGCGGATGGCACATCCGTCACCTGAAAACCAAAATCAAGTTTTGATCTGCCAAAACCGTCCACATCCAGATAATTTGCCTGACTGTCATCTACGGAAACAGACGTATCATTTTTCCCCCCAGACGAAGTCGTTCCCTGATATTCATTTGGCAGTTTTGTAAACGTAATTTTCGGACAGACCTCTTTTACCTTTGCAATCAGCCCATTGCTATCTGACGTCTGGTAAATGGTTTTCTTTTCCTTCTTACTCTCCCTGACCAGATCTGCAAGGTTTGAACCGGCATCTATTTTATCGGACAGGCAATAGAGATCATCAACCGCAACAACCGGATAACCGGCATGTAAAAAGTTCTCCAGTTCCGCTTTCTTAATCTTTGTAATGTCATTTCCCGGGAAACGGAGTGTCGTATCCTCTATAACATTATTTCCGCTTCCAGCCCACAGGAACTTGACCGAACGGCTTATGCCGTCTGACCTGCTATACTCTGCACTGGTCATTTTATCTCCGGTATGGAAATATATTTTTCCGTTCATCGTGGTATCATTCCACACCGTCTGATTCTCTTTGATCCATTTCACATTGCCATCTGCATCTTTATAGGTTACATCCTTTTCTACCAGATTGTAAGCCCCCTGATCCAGCCCAAGATAAATCATGTTGTACTTGCTGTTTAGATCCTCCGTGGAACCAATAAACTCTGCCGTAGTCATATGGGTAATCTTAATATCCCCGATAAAATTCGGAATCATAAGCTGGATATAACTCTTTTTCAGAGAGTATCCGTTCTTTCGGTCATAGCATGGCTCAATATCCAATATCCGCAGTTCTCCATCCACATGATCCTTTGATGTTTTATATCCGAGAATATAACGGACTGCATCTGCCGGTGTCGCTTTGGGATCATTTCCCGTAAATTCCTTAAAATCCGTAAACTTAGAATTCGGATCCGATGCCGGAACCGTCCCCGTGCCAAATGCCTGTGTGGAAGTTGTATCCCCTTTAAACACAAACAGTCTGCCATTTAAATATCCCTGATTTTCATTGGTAGAAATATTTCCGGCAGTCATATACTTCTCCCATTTATCCTGCTTCGTCCAGTAATGGTACCAGTTCTCGCCGATCACACGTCCATCCACATCGGACGGAAGAAATGTAAACATAGACCAGTATGTCTGCGCATCGCCCGTCTGTGCAGTAAACACACCAGTCTCAACTCCATTAATTTCTTTCTTTTGAATCAAGGCATCTTCTCCATCCAGATACAACCGCTGAAACAGTTCAGAATCCATGGAAAACAGCATGACTGCCAGTTTATACATATTATTGTTATAGCCCGTATCGGTATAAGTATAAATGGTTGGATTCATATTCCAGTCCAGAATATGAAACGTAACCGATTTTCCCCCACTTAAAGATCCCTCTGTATTTATATACACCCCGGAATCCATAAAAATCGGGGCATAGTTCTCCTCCTGATTGATCTTCTTATACATTTTCTTGACAACATCCCAGCTGATATCTTTCGATCCATTAAATCCATTCGTATACGAAGAAACAGACGAATGCTTTCCGTACCTGTTGTGTTTTTTCCAGATCTCTCTGATATTATCACCCCCGGAATGTACCTTTGGGGAAACCACATACAGATCCGCATAATCTGCCCATTCCGGCCGTGCATTCAGCTCTTCCGGTGTAATCGTTTTAATAATCACCGAATAATTGTCTGCTTCCTCCTGTGTTTTACAGCCGATAC
>OGXJ01003248.1_pt1 | contig 9993 bp, 10 predicted proteins | sample 1576231 | NCBI WGS metagenome assembly OGXJ01 (sample SAMEA3541539, study PRJEB24748) | human gut metagenome | biome: human gut; feature: human-associated habitat; material: faeces | place: China | collected 2012
CATGCGTTCCAACAAGCCGAAAGTGCTGCACACTTTGGCCGGAAAGACGTTTTTGAACCGTGTGATGGACTCTGTGTCGGCGCTCGACCCTGAAACGTTGGCCGTGGTCGTGCACTACCAGGCGGAACGAGTCGCCGAAGCGGCCCGCTCCTACAATGAGCGTGTCACCATCGTCAATCAGGACGACATTCCCGGCACCGGGCGAGCCGTGCAGTGCGCCATGACGCAGTTGAAGGAGCAAGGCGGTCTTGACGGCTCGGTGCTGATCGCAGCTTCGGATATGCCGCTGCTCGACGCCGACACGTTGAACCAGCTGCTTGCCTTCCATGAGCAAAGCGGCAACGGAGCCACCGTGCTCACCACCATTCTTGACGATCCTACTGGCTATGGTCGCATCATCCGCGACAGCAAAGGCAACGTGCTGCGCATCGTGGAACAGAAGGACGCCAACAGCAGCGAACTGGCCGTGCATGAAGTGAACACGTCCGTCTACGTGTTCGATGCCAAACTGCTGGCTGAAGCGATCGCCAACCTCAAATCCAACAACGCCCAAGGCGAGTTCTACCTGACCGACGCACTCGAAACCGCCAAAGCCAACGGTGCCGTCGGTGCGTTCGCCGCCCCCGACCCGTTGAGCGTCGAAGGTGTCAACGACCGCGTGCAGCTCGCAGCGCTCGCCAAAGCTCACAACAAGCGTATCTGCGAGCATTGGATGCGTAAGGGCGTGACCATTCTCGACTCTGAAACCACGTGGATCGAAGATGACGTGCGTATCGAACGCGATGCGGTGATCCTTCCCGGATGCTTCCTGGAAGGCCAGACCGTGATCGGCGAGGGCGCGCAGGTCGGCCCATACACAACACTTATCAGCGCGGTCATCGATGCCGACGCCCATGTGGAGCGTTCCCGCGTGCAGGAAACCCACATCGGTCGCGCGGCCAACATCGGTCCGTGGACGTACCTGCGTCCGGGCAACGATCTTGGCGAGGAGTCCAAGGCCGGCGCCTTTGTGGAAATGAAGAAGGCGCACATCGGCAACGGCACCAAGGTGCCGCATCTGAGCTATGTCGGCGACGCCGACTTGGGTGAACACACCAATATCGGCGGCGGTACCATCACCGCCAACTATGATGGCGTGCACAAGCACCACACCACCATCGGATCGAACGTGCACGTCGGTGCCGGCAACCTGTTCGTGGCCCCTGTCGAAGTCGGCAGCGGCGTCACTACCGGAGCCGGTTCCGTGGTACGCCACGACGTTCCGGACGATTCCATGGTCTATTCCGAAAACACACAACATGTAGTAGAGGGCTGGAAGCCCGAATGGGAGCGCTGAATATGCCGGCAGTACAAGATTCCATCGACGCCATCCGCATCGCCGCCGCCGCGGCCGACCGTATGAAGGCCACCGACCTTGTTGCCTTCGACGTCACCGAACCATTGGCCATTACCGACGCGATGCTCGTCGCCACCGCTTCGAACGAACGTCAGGTGTTGGCGGTTGCCGAAGAGATCGAAAAGGACCTGTATCTCAAAAGCGGCAAGCGTCAACCGCGTTCCCGCGAAGGCTTGACCGAAGGCCAGTGGGTGCTGCTCGACTATGGTGATTTCGTGATCCACGTCATGCATCAGGAGTCCCGCGACTTCTATCGCCTCGAACGCTTGTGGAAGGATTGCCCGAGCATCGACCTGCAGCTCGAACATCCGGAGACTTCCGACGAAGAGACCGCGGAAACCGCGGAATAACACGTATGAACATGCCTTCCCGTATAGATGCGGAAGGCATGTTTTCATATCAAGCGAAGCAGTTTTCGCAAACATTCCATAATCGAGAAAGCAACGGAGAGCAGCAGCATGCCTCGAAACGTCGAACTTGAGCATAACAGCGCAGTACCGGAACACGTGCACGCCATCACGCTGGTGCGTCACGGACGTACCGCCTACAATGCGCAGCATCGTCTGCAAGGCCAGATCGACATTCCCCTCGACGAAGTCGGACAATGGCAGGTTCGCCAGACGGCCGACGCATTGCGTGAACTGTATGTTGATCGTCGTCCCGATATTCCGAACCGGCTGGTCATCTGTTCCGATCTGGGACGTGCCGCAGCCACCGCGCATGCGTTCGCCGACCCGCTGGGCTTGGAAGTGCATCCCGACATCCGCGTGCGTGAACGCAGCTTCGGCGATTGGGAAGGCATTCCGGTTGAGGAACTCGCGCAACGGTACCCGGAAGACTATCGTTCCTGGGCTGAATTCCGTGGCGGCGAACTCAAATACGGTGCCGAACCCAAGGAGGAAGTCGGACGTCGTGGTGTCGAAGCGTTGAACGATTGGGCGTTCCGTGCCGGATCCGACACGGACTTGTACGTGTTCTCGCATGGTGCATGGATTTCCCAAACGGTGCAGACGCTGCTGGGAATGGCGGATGCGCATGGCGATTTCGCCGACATTTTGTCGATGCGCAACGCTCACTGGGTGCGGCTCATTCCACTGGAGATCGGTTCCACATTGCGTTGGCGTTTGATGGACTACAATCACGGTCCCGCTATCGCCGATTCCGAGGAATGGGAGCATCCCAGCCTGTAGCCAGCCTGTAGCCGGCCGATACATGATGTCGGACGCTGGTCTGTCACCGCTTTTTCAAGCTTTTCACAGAATCGCCAGTACTTTCATAGCGAAATTAGCTATCGTCATGGCTTGTGAAAAACTTTTTTAAGGGAATCTCTTTTTCGTCGATTTGCGCGGGTGCGCTGGCGGCGGTCACGTCATTCCTACTTTCCGCGAAAATCGGTATCGCGGGATCGGTGATTGGTGTGGCCGCGGGTTCGGTTGTTTCCGCGGTTGCCACGCAGGTCTACAAGAACGTTTTGAAGGCATCAGGGGAGAAGATCCAACAGGCCGTGCCGTTCCCGTCGAGTAGCGAGACGGTTTCGAATGAGCGAGCTGCGGATGAAACGCAGGTGCTTGGCTCTTCCGAACAGGATGATGAGACGAGGATTATTGGATCGTCTCCTGTTGCGTCGGATGTCACGATGGTATTGTCTGCCGATACGGCTGCGGTAGCGCAGTCCGGTTTACCGCGCGTCATTTCCTCCGGACAGGAATATGCGGATGCGACTCGTGCGCTCGGCGATATTGCCGGGGCAGGGGAGACTTCCGTTTTCCCGAACGGACAGCGTGGCGTCAGCGATGTTGGCGTAGTTACCGGTAAGACCGGAACACTCGGAAGCGCGCATGATGCCCGAGTACAGCATGCTGGGCAGCGTTCCTCGAATTGGTTGCATAGCAAGTACGCTCCGGCGATCATCGCATTCGTCAGTGCTTTGGTTGGTGTGGGAGTGAGCGCGGGATTGATTCTTGCTTTCACCGGCGGTCAGGGGACGGACACCGTGGTGCGTGACGTGGTGCATGAGAAGGTTGTACCTTCGCATGGAAATACCGATGACTATCAGACTGGCGACGGGCAGACCCCCGTGCAAAAGCCTAAGTCCGATTCCACGGATTCGAACGACGAAACCACCACGGACGGCAGCGACAAAACCACCAACGGATCCACCGACTCGTCCACTTCCAACGGCACATCGAGCAATACCAATGGATCCACGTCCGGAAACAGCGGGTCGTCATCCGATAATTCCAGCAATGGTTCCAGCCAGAACGGAACGGATTCGTCCAACGGCACTGGCTCAAACGGAGGCACGTCCGGCACCACTGGTGATGGCTCATCATCCGGATCCGGAAACAGCGGAACCGATGGTTCGACTGGCACTGGCACGTCGGGATCCACCGACGGTACTACCGGCTCGACGGGAGATGCAAGTAGTAACTAATGTCGCTGGTGGCGCACTTCCCATGTCGCCCGCATAAGGTTCACATAAGGTGATTGCGTAGTGCGGTTTTACTCATGCCAATTCCTCAGTGCGGGCGACACGCCGAAATTTGCGTGACTTATGTCTGCGATGTATATTGTACAGAGTTTGCAGGGCAGACTTTGGGGCTATGGCGCAGCTGGTAGCGCATCTCCATGGCATGGAGAGGGTCAGGGGTTCGAATCCCCTTAGCTCCACGATTATCGAGGGCCACTCCGTAAGGGGTGGTCCTTTTTGTTGAAACGACACTGTTTCGCGGACGTGCTTGCCGAACCTCAAAAACGGTTCAAGGTGATAGAAACCGGTTATAAGGCGGTAAAGAAACAGGACTTCCACGACGACGCGGAGAACCTTCGGCAAGATCGTATACAAGCCGAACAGACGGACGCATGAACGACCCGTGTCGGCAGGGGTGTCGGCGACGGACGGTAGAGCCGACATGGGCTTATTGTTAATTTTCATTCATAGATGTTTTGTCTTGTCTTATGAGTGCTTCTAATTTATAATTCTCATAAAATATAAATGACTTTTTGAAAGCAGTGACCGTTATGAGCATGGAATACAGGACTTTGGCGCGGCTGTTCCACGCCGACAGGAGCATGGACTCCTACGCCAACCACGACCGGCTCGTCAGACAACGCCTCGAAGCGGACTCCACATTCACAACCGGAATCGGCACACCCTTGGGCGAACTGTTCATCGCCACGCCGCGCTGCGTGTGCATGCTCACACAGAAGGTGCTCCTCGCCGAACGCCGGGTATCGGCCATGTGGCGGAGCATCCCAGGAGTCATGCGGTGGAACTACATCTACCACGCCATATCCGAGGAATTGCTCGCCACCAACGAGATGGAGGGGGTCAGGTCGACGCGGAAGGAGACGGAAGCCGCCGTGGCCGCAGCCCGGCAGGCCAGGACCGAGGGCGACATGGAGAAGGCCAGGTTCGGCGAGTTCGCGAAACTGTATCTCAACCTCACCAATCGCGACGTTGAACTGCCCAAGACTCTCGAGGACATCAGGGACATCTACGACAAGATAGCCCTCGACGAGATCGACGACAAGAACAGACCCGACGGGGAGCTGTTCAGGAAAGGCGATGTCGAGGTCCAAGGACCGCACGGCACCGTCATCCACAGCGGCGTCAGCAGCGAGGCGCGGATATCAGCGCTGCTCGCACAGATGATGGACCTCGCCCGGTCGGATACCATACCGTTCCTGCAGCGGGCGATAGCCAGCCACTTCCTGTTCGAATACATCCACCCGTTCTACGACGGCAACGGCAGGACAGGCAGGTATCTGCTCGCGCTCTACCTCAGCAACGATCTCACTCTGCCCACCGTGCTGTCCCTCTCCAGGACGATCGCGGAGAACAAGAACGAATACTACAAGGCGTTCACTGAGGCCGAGGACAAACTCAACAGCGGGGAACTCACGTTCTTCGTATACACCATCCTCGGACTCATCGAACGGGCGCAGGAATCCCTGATCGAGGAGCTCGGCGTCAAAATCGACCAGCTCGACAAGGCGACCGTCCTGCGTGACGAGTTACGGAGGGAACATGCACTGTCCACGAACGCGACCCTGCTTCTTTACGCAGTCATGCAGGAGGAGCTGTTCGACACCACCAAGTCCATGACGCTCGAAGATGCAGGCGGCGACCTCATGCTGACGAAACAGACGATCCGCAAATACGTGGATGAGCTGGCGGGCGCGAGCCTCATCGAGTTCACAGGAAGACGCCCTCTCAGATTCAGGGCCTCCGGGGCGTTGCGTACGCGCATACAAGCAAAGCGAGAATGGGGGATGGAATAAAATGCCTTTGTGCTTTCTCTGGCAGATACTGTCTGACATATCTAAGCCAGCAAACAAGAATTGCCACATCGCAAAAAGCCCAGGCTAAATCGGAAATGTCTGAATCTGCATAAATTCTTTTGAGGGAAAAACCCATCAATGGAATAAAGGAATTCACACACAATATCTAAACCAAGTGCGGATATCGGCATGCTGCAGGCTTTGTCTTTGAACCCATTGCGAATCAACTCGACGTGCATATCGTCCAGCAGATACCGCTGATGCCAACCCAAAATCAATCCTTTCTTTTCCATGATTGATTGGATAGCGGATGATCGTGGTCTGACGCCTCAGCAAAGTGCGAAACAGGTGTTATCTCTCCTAAATTCGGTTTCAGATGGAGCGCGTATGTGATGTTATTCACGTTGGGCGAACATGCGTTGTGGGGTTTCTTGTCGTAGTCTGAAAGTATGCCCGCATTCCATGGGCATATAGACGAAAGGACGGCATCATGGTAGATCTCACCGATGAGATGAAGGGATTCCTCAACAGCAACCTCGCATGGGTGGCCACCATCAGCAAAGAAGGCCAGGTCGATCTCGGTCCGAAGATGAGCATGTTCATCATCGACAACAACCATATCGGCTACCACGAGCGCACCGCGGGCCAGACATACCGTAACCTGCTTGACGGCAGTGATCTGGTCGTCGCGGTCGCCAACCTCGAACAGAAGAAGGGATACCGTTTCCGCGGCAACGTCGTGCTGCATTCCGATGACGCCATCTATGACGAACAGGTCAAAGTCGCCGAAGAACGCGGCACGAAAAAGCCGATGACCATTCCGGTTTTGGAGATCACGGAAATTCAGGATCTCACTCCGGGCGCTACGGCAGGCAAAACCATCGTCAAGGACTGATCGGTTCCATACTGAACCAGTCGAAACGACAATATCGGAGAACCGCAGACGGGACTGTATGTCCGGTCTGCGGTTCGCTGTTATCGGAACGGAAGATCGCGAATCTGCAGCATATCGTTCGCGGCGGTTCGACCATGGATTCCTATACGGCAGTTGCATGCATGGGTTGTGGATAAGTGTGGATAAGTGTTCGCTCATCCACTTATCCACAGATTTTCTTAAAGAGGTGGCGGGCGAATATTGGTTTCTGCCATGCTGGTCTGCACGCATAAGCGAAGACGCCTATGCGACAACCAACAACCAAAGAAGGTGAACCATGACACAACACACCATACGCCGCCGATGGACCTCCATGCTTGCGCTGGGCATGATCGCGGCTCTTGCCATGCCGGGCACGGCCCAAGCCACGCCGCAACTCGGCGATTTAGGCGTCAAGCAGTCCATGAGCGTGAAGGCAAGCAACGGGGAAAGCCTCGAAGGCAAGGACCTCCGCGCCATCCAGCTTGCCACATATACCGCCGCAAGCGTGGACGGCAACACGATCGTCGGCTACGATCTGACCACGAACACGGCATTGGCATCCGACATCACCGCGGCAGCCAAAGCGGCCGGAGCCACCGATACGAACCTTACCGTCAACGGCAAAAACGATCCGATGGTGTGGGTGGTGAAGAACCTGACCGACTCGCGCAGCGATCCATGGAGCGGAAAGCTACGCAACTTCTGCAACAGCCTCGCCAAACAAACCAACTTCGCCAAGCAGGATGGAACGGCGGTTTCCACACTCAGCCAAGACAAAGCCACCATGTCGACCGGCAACGTACTCGTACCGGGAATCTACGCCATCGTGGACCGTACACCGGCGACAACCACACTAAGCAGCGGCACCGCCATCAAAACAACCGCGTCCATCATGATGATGAACGGCACCGCGGTCAACGGCGTCAACCAACTACGTACGGCCGGCGGCACGACCCTGACCCTCGGGCAAGTGATCTACAAGGTATCCAACGTGGAATCGCCAGACAAAAAAGTCAACGTCGGCAGTGCCTGGAAAGACAGCGCATCCGAAGCGATAGGCAAGGACCTGACCTACCGTGTGACGCAGAAAATCCCCAACTGGACAGGCTACGAGCACTACTATCTTGCGTTGAACGATACGCTTGGCGCGGGTCTCGACTATGGTTCGCTCACCTCGATCACCGTCGGCGGCAAAGCATTGGCGAGCACGTTCTACAAGGAAAACGTCAACGGCAAAACCATCAGCTGGCTGTTCGGCGTCAACGGAGACATTCTCGCCTCGGACGCATCAAAGGCGGCCCTGCCGGTCGGCGCGACGATCACAGTCACCTACAAGGCCAGACTCAACGGCAATGCGGTCATCGGAAGCCCCTGCAACGTCAACTCCATCGACTTGGAATACTCCCACAATCCCAACGCATGGCAGGACCACAACAACCAGCCCGGCAACGAGGTTAAAGTCTGCACCGGTGAAATCGCATTACGCAAGGTCGACGCCAAAAGCCAAAAGCTCACCGGCGCGAAATTCGCCATCGCCCAAGGCGCCAGCGACAAAACGCCTTTGAAACTCGTGGCCCTCGGCAACGGCACCTACCGCCTCGCCACCAGCGGCGATACCACCACAACCACCACATTCGAAGCCGGCGAAACCAAAATCCAAGGACTCAAAGGCGAATACACCATCACCGAAACACAAGCGCCCCAGGACTACTCGTCGCTCATGCTGCCCAGCGCAGTCGTCACCGTCAACGTTGACGACACCAACATGACGTGGAGCCTCGACGTCAAATCCGACCCCAACAACCTCATCAAAAAAGGCGACAGCCACACCGTGGTCGTCACCAACATCCGTACCATCATGCTGGACTTCTTCCCCGACGATTTCGTGCTGTTCGTGGCAGGCCTCACCATGCTCTTCAGCATCGCGGCACTCCTCTTCATAGGAGGCATCGTCATGCTGCGCATGTGCCGATCAAGCAACGACTAGCCAACATCCGACAATAGGCAACACATGGCGATTCCCCCGCATAGCAAACCACGGCACAAAAAAGCGCCCAACAAACGCAGCATCATCCGATGGTGCGTGGGAACCGCCATGCTCACCGCAACGGCACTCATCATCAGCATCCCCCTGATCATGCGCGCCGAAGACAACATCCAACAAGCAGCCAACGTCAAAGCGTACGCAGCCACCATCACCAACACCGCAAACAAGGCAATCCAAGAAAGCAAACGGCAGGCGAAACTCTACAACGCGCGCCTCGCAAACCAAACCAGCAACCAAACAGACGGCGAACCCGCAACGCAAAATCCCGACGAATACAATCGGCAACTCGTCATCCCACCCAGCGACGTCATGGCAACCATCAACTACCCGAAACTCGGCATCAGCCTACCCATACGCCACGGAACAAGCGAACAGACGCTCGCCATCGGCGCAGGGCATTGGGAAGGCACATCCCTGCCAATCGGGGGAGCGGGAACCCATACCGTCATCACCGCACACCGGGGCCTCGCCGACAAACTCATGTTCACCAAACTCGACCAAGCCCGAGAAGGTGACGAATTCACCATCACCACCCTCGGCGAAACCCTCACCTATCAAGTGCAAACAATCCGCACCATCACCCCCGACGATTTCACCTGGATAAACAAACACGACGCCAGCGCCGATCAGGCCACCCTTATGACCTGCACCCCATACGGCATCAACACCCACCGGCTTCTCATCACAGGAACGCGCGTCCCCAACCACGACGAATGCCCGCCAGAAACAGGATGCCTCACCGACGGAACCCTCTCCACCACGGCATTCGCGCTCACAGCCATCTGGGCGACCCTCGCCACACTCGCACGGCATAGCTACAATGAAATGCATGATCGACGAAGTACTCTTCCTGCGCCACGGACGCACCGCATACAATCTCGCAAGACGACTGCAAGGCCAAATCGACATTCCCCTCGACATCGTCGGTAGGTGGCAGGCCGACCAAAGCGCTTATGAACTCGCCAAAACATACTATTGGGCGAAAGTCGCGCACATCGCCGACCATAATGATGAACTCGCCCAACCCGCGTACGAGGGCGCGTATCTCGCCGATCTTAACGAAATCAACGAGGCACCGGCCGCGAGCCGACGCATGGTCGTCGTATCATCCGACCTTTTCCGCGCCCAACAGACCGCTCACGCCATCGCCGACCTTCTCGGACTTGACGTAGCCCTCGACCCACGCCTGCGCGAACGCAGCTTCGGCGAATGGGAAGGCATGACCCGCGAGGAAATCCTCGAACAGTACGCCGACGACTACCATTCATGGCGTGCCCACACCGGAGGCGAAACCAAGCATGGCGTCGAAAGCCGCAGGCATACCGGCCAGCGTGGCTCCCAAGCCATACG
>OGXJ01003249.1_pt1 | contig 9992 bp, 6 predicted proteins | sample 1576231 | NCBI WGS metagenome assembly OGXJ01 (sample SAMEA3541539, study PRJEB24748) | human gut metagenome | biome: human gut; feature: human-associated habitat; material: faeces | place: China | collected 2012
GCCGCCGTTAGCGACTTCGCTGACGATCATGGCTGCCTGGAGCGGCGTAACCAGCTGGAACCCCTGGCCGATAGCCGAGTTGAACGTATCGCCCAGGTACCAGTCCTGATTGAAATTCTTCTTCTTATACTCTTCACTGGCAACCAGCCCGGTCGCTTCACCGCGCAGAGCGATGCCCGTCTTTTTGCCCATACCGAACATGCGGGCATATTCAGCCAGTTTATCGATACCGACACGACGGCCTAATTCATAGAAATAGACGTTATCCGATTTGGCCAGCGCTTCTGTAAAATTCAGCCAGCCCAGTGCTTCGCCGCCGGCGTTACGCATATCGACCAGCCAGTGACGGCCACTATCGAAAATCATTTCATCAGGCGTAACCTTCTTCAATTCCAGAGCTGCCGTGCCAGTAATCAGTTTAAATGTTGATCCGGGAGGATATTCGCCGGCAATAACGCGGTTTTCCATGGGATGGGCGGGATTATTGTTGATCTGAGCCCATTCTTTTTCGGTAATCCCCCGGGTGAACCAGTTCGGGTTATACGAAGGCCGGCTGGCCATTGCCAGGACAGCACCAGTATTGGGATCAATAGCCACGGCAGCAATCCCATGGGTACCGATGCCGTTGGCAATCTGGCGGTCCAGGGCATCTTCTGTTGCTTTCTGCAGATTGAGATCGATAGTCAGATGGAAATTATGTCCCGGTACGGGATTTTTGCGTTCCATTTCCTTGACGGGAGTACCGCTGGCATCGACTTCAACCTGACGGCCACCGTCTTTACCGCGCAGCAGATCATCATAATAGGCTTCCAGCCCAGCCCGGCCAATCTGGGTGATACTGGAAACACCTTCCTGCCCCTGCAGTCGTTTCATATCTTCTTCGTCGATCTGCCCGACATAGCCGAATACCTGTGCAGCCATAGAATTATACGGGTAATAGCGGATTGGCTGGACATCGACAGATACACCGGGCAGGTCATTGCGCCGTTCTTCTACCCGTGTGACGATATCCTGGGTCAGATCCTGGGCCAGGATGGTCGGTTCAAAGGAATTTTTTCCCTTGTCGATTTTTTCCTGCAGCTTCTCTTTCGGTACATTGAGCAGTTTTGCCAGGGAATCCAGTTCGGCATCGGATATGCCCTTTTTCGTCGGGACATAAGTAACCATAAAGCTGGGACGGGAACCGACGAGAATCTGGCCATTGCGGTCGTACATGACGCCACGCATAGCCGCTATGGGAATAGCACGCAGGCGGTTTCCTTCTGCCAGCCCGTGGTAATAGCTGCCTTCAAACAGCTGCAGATAGACCAGGCGGCAAATCAGGGCAGCAAAGATAAAGATGACAATCCAGTACAGATAGCGGAACCGTCCGTCCTGGTTCTTTTTTTTCATTAAAGCTTCTAGCATGTATTACACTCCTTGTGCTTCAGGCCTGTCAGCGGAAATCGGCAAAATTATAATACATTTCCTTACGGCGCAGTTTCCACACCAGATGGTCAACCGGCAGCGCCAGAATCCCGTGATAGATAAGCATGGGCACACTGAATTCAACAAGATAGGCGATGATATTGATGTACTGCCCGGAAACGAACAGGACAAGGCAGGTCAGGACCAGGTCCAGGAAGGTTGCAGCCAGCACGATGAGCAGCGTCAGCAGCCATTGTTCTTCTTCAATGTACTGGCCGATATAACTGGCAATGCAGGCAATGATCAGATACGGCAGCAGGTGGATGCCAAAGAAATTGCCAAGGACGACATCCTGGGCAAAACCGCCCAGGAGTGCCGTATAAATAGCTACCTTTTTCCCATGGTGGAGCGACATGAGAGCGACGAACAGAAAAATCAGGTTCGGCTGGGTCACGCCGCTAAAAAGAAAAGGAAGCACCGATCCCTGCAGTATGAATACGACAAAAGCCGTAACCAGGCAGGCTAACTTTCTCATAATGCAGCAGCTCCTTTGACGCCTTCTACCTTGTCACGCTGAGTCTGTGGCACAAGCTTCGGTGAAACATCCGGTTTTTCATACGACGTCGTATCCGTCGAATGAGTGATGACAAACACTTCTTCCAGTTTCGAAAAATCGACGCCGGGACGGATGACGGCATACTTGACGAAATCATTGTCGTCCTGGTGGATAGACACGATGGTTCCGATGTACAATCCCTTCGGATAAATGGATCCAAATCCCGATGTTACCAGCGTATCGCCTTCCAGAATATCGGCATCCTTGGCAATATTGACAAACTGCGGTTCTGTCGGGACATTGCCATTTCCACGGACGACGGAAGATACACGCGATTCAGGACGCTGTACGATAGCCCCGATACTCGTCCGGGGATCGGTCAGGAGCTGGACCCGTGAGGAATGAGGGTATACATCGCTGATAAATCCTACGACACCGGCCGGAGTCACGACAGCCATATTTTCTTCGATGCCATCTTCGCTGCCAATATCTATGACCATGGTATTGCTCCACGTGCCATAATCCCGCGAAATAACAGAGCCGGCCCGCACATTGAACTGACGATGGGCAGCTTTAAAATCGAGAAGTTCGCGGTACCGTTTATTTTCAGCCAGGATTTCATCATAATCGACGCTGCGTTCTTTCAATTCAGCATTTTCTTTTTCCAGAGATTCCCATTCAATGCGGTTTTTCAGGCTGATATCTACGATATGGAATGTGGAAGACAATGTGTCCATAATACGGCTGGCACCATATTCAAACGGTGCTGCCACAATCTGCAGCGGTTTTGTGATAAAAGGCAGGGAATCCCGCTGGCGCCAGGCCCAGCCGACAACAGCTATAATAATGAATAATACGAGTACGACAAGGATACTCTTTTTACCGAACGAATACAATGTTAAAATCTCCTTCTGTAAATACGTTCTGCCCCTTCGATGAGGGCACCTAATTTTTCTCTGTCATGGAGAGCCTTGCCTGTCCCGCGGGCAACGGCCAGTTCCGGTTCTGCAGCCACTACGACAGGCACGCCCAGTTCCTGGGAAAAGAGCTGGTCCATGCCATGAAGCATAGAACCTCCCCCGGTCAGGACAATACCGTGTTCCATGATATCTGCCGACAGTTCCGGAGGTGTTTCTCTCAGGACATCCTGGGCCAGGTCCAGAATCTTGACCAGCGGCTTACCGATGACCCGGTAGATTTCACTGGATTTGACGCCCACTTCCTGCTGCAGACCATCGTCGATGCCACGGCCCGTGAAATAATATCCCCGGTCTTCCAGCGGCAGTACAGCTGATCCATTATGTATTTTCATTTCTTCCAGTGTCGTATCTTCTGTGACAATGGCATATTGCTGGCGGATATACTCTTTAATGGCATCATCAAAATCGAGACTTCCCAGATGGATAGAACGGGAAATGACAATGCCCCCTAATGAAATGATGGCAATATTAGCCGTACCACCGCCGATGTCGATGACCATATTCCCCACAGGATCATAGACAGGCAGTCCGGCACCGATAGCTGCGGCAGCGGCCGTTTCAATAAGATAGGCTTCTTTGGCCCCGGCCTGGAAAATAGCTTCCATGACAGCCCTTTTTTCGACGTTGGAAGCAGCTGCCGGTACACCGACCATAATACGAAGCCTCTGTACACTGCGGACGCATTTGCTCAGGAGATATCCCAGCATCGTACGCGTTACATTATAATCGGCGATGACGCCGTTTAAAAGGGGCCTGTGGATTTTGACCGTCTCCGGCGACTTGGCAAGCAGCTGTTCTGCTGCATGACCGACGGCAATCGTTTTGCGGTTGCGTTCGTCTGTCGCTAAAATGGACGGCTCCGACATGACAATGCCCCGTCCTTCTACGAATACCTGTGTCGTACAGGTTCCCAAATCTATCCCAATATTTTTCGTTAATGGTGAAAACATCGACCCCATGTCATTTCCTTTCGCTGCACACCCTATGGGTATGTGTTATATTTCATTGCTACAGTCATCCATATATTTTATCACAAACCCTGTCTATGAACCAGTGTCATACAGAAAAAAGCGGCCAGGAATTTTCCGGGCCGCTTACCTGCCTCTGTCTCCGATAATATGTTATAACGAAGCAAATAATTTATTTTTTGTCCGTTCCGCTTCGGATTTGATTTTTTCAATATCGAGAGTCGTAAATTCTTTATGGCGCAACAAGATATTACCGTTGACCAGGACAGTATCGACATCCATGCTATTAGCAGCATAGGCCAGAAGGGACAGCGTATCATGATGAGGATACCAGTGAAGGCCGCTGCGGTCTATGAGGGTGATATCGGCTTTATACCCCGTTTCCAGCCGTCCTATGTCACTATATCCCAGTGCTCTGGCGCCGCCTTCGGTCAGCATATTGACCGCCGTTTCCGCGGGAATGACCAGCGGGTCCAGCGTATTAGCTTTATGGACCAGCACAGCCAGTCGCATTTCTTCCATAATATCCAGATTGTTGTTGCTCGATGCACCATCTGTCCCGAGACCGACGACAATGCCTTTATCCAGCATCTTGTGAATAGGGGCAAAGCCGCTGGCCAGTTTCAGATTGCTTCCCGGATTATGGGCCACGCGTACATGTTTTCTGGCCATGATATCCAGATCATCATCGTCAACCCAGACGCAATGGGCAGCCAGGCATCCCGTATCAAACAATCCCAGTTCATCGAACCAGGCAATGGGCGATTTGCCATACTGTTTTTTGATATTTTCCACTTCCCCTTTCGTTTCCGAAAGATGGGTATGTATTTCCGCACCCAGTTCATGAGCCAGATTGACTACCCGGTGCAGATATTCCGGCGTGTTAGTATAAGGGGCATGAGGCCCGAGCATGACCGTAATGCGGCCATCCCCTTTCTTGTGCCAGTCCAGGAATAACCGTTTACTTTCTTTAAGTGCCGTTTCTGCGCTGGGCGTGATGCCCGTCATACCCCGGGACAAGCATGCCCGGATACCCGATTCTTCTACGGCCCGGGCCGTATCGTCCATAAAGAAATACATATCGGCAAAACTCGTCGTGCCACAACGGATCATTTCTGCAATTCCCAGCATGGTCTGGGCATAGACGACATCGCCGTCGAGGTGATCTTCGGCAGGCCATATTTTATTCTGCAGCCAGTCCATAAGATCCATATCGTCGGCATAACTGCGGAATACCGTCATGGCAATATGATTGTGGGCATTGACAAACCCGGGCAGAGCCAGCATGTTGTGACCGTCGAGCACTTCATCATAGGCACAGAATAATACGTCCTTATCTTTGGGAAATCCCGTGATTTTATCATCGGTGATTTCAATGTTCTGATGTTCCGTCACCGTATGGTTTTGATATATACCGACATTTTTAATCAGCGTCTTTTTCATCCCTGTCACGGCCCCCTTAGTCCAGATTGAGGTATTTGCGCTGTTCTTCTGACAACGTATCGATGGCATATCCCATAGAGGCTAATTTGATCTTGGCGATTTCCGTGTCGATTTCATGAGGCAGGACGTATACGTGATTTCCCAGTTCGGCATGATGTTCCAGAATGTATTTGGCAGCCAGGGCCTGCACGGCAAAGGACAAATCCATGATTTCTGCAGGATGACCATCGCCAGCAGCCAGATTGACCAGGCGCCCTTCAGCCAGAAGATTGATAACGTGTCCATTGGGAAGTTCGTATCCTTCGATATTGTGGCGGGCTTCAAAATGGCGTACTGCCAGGGCTTCCAGTTCCGGTTTGTTGATTTCGACATCAAAATGACCGGCATTGGCCAGGACGACGCCATCTTTCATGTTCTTCATATGTTCTCCACGGATGACATCTTTATCACCCGTCAGGGTAACAAAAATATCCCCTACTTTAGCCGCTTCTGCCATAGGCATGACTTCAAATCCGTCAAAGACGGCTTCAATCGCTTTGATAGGGTCTACTTCGGTGACTATGACATGAGCTCCCAGGCCTTTGGCTCGCATGGCACAACCTTTGCCGCACCAGCCATAGCCGGCGACGACGACGCGCTTGCCCACGACGGTCAGATTGGTCGTACGCATGATGCCATCCCACGTAGACTGACCTGTACCATAGCGGTTATCAAAGAGGTATTTGCAGTACGAATCGTTCGCCGCTATCATGGGGAACTTCAACGCCCCTGCTTTATCCAGTCCATGGAGACGGTTAACCCCGGTCGTCGTTTCTTCCGTGCCACCCAGAAGGTTTTCCATGGCATCAGCCCGTGTCGTGTGCAGGAGATGGACCTGGTCGCCGCCGTCGTCGATGATGATGTCCGGATGATGGTCCAGGGATTTATTGAGGAAATCGAAGTATTCTTCGTCCGTTGCGCCATACCAGGCATAGACGGTCAAGCCATCTTCGACGAGGGCTGCAGCGACGTCGTCCTGCGTGGACAAGGGGTTGCTGCCGGTAACGATGACGTTGGCGCCGGCGCGATGAAGGACTTCTGCCAAATAGGCCGTCTTGGCTTCGAAATGGACGCTGACGCAAATCGTTTTGCCCTTAAAGGTCTGGTCGGCTTTCAGTTTGTCGCCAATGGCATTGAGGGCCGGCATGTGACGATCGACCCAGCTGATTTTTTCATGACCGCTTTTAGCTAACTTGATATCGCGAATAATAGATTCCATACGAGTAAGACCTCTTTCTGTAATGAATTAGTGTTGGAAAAACGCCGGTACGGATATGGCATCCGGCCGGTGGATGATGCCCTGTTCCGTCACGATGGCGCGGATATTTTCATGAGGCGTCACATCGAAGGCGGGATTGAAGACGGGCGTTTCGGGGAGGGCTGCCGCCGCACCCCGGAAAGAACGGACTTCATCGTGATTCCGTTCTTCAGCGCGGCACGGGCGGCGTCAAAGGGACGATCGACTCGGATATCCGGTTTGAAGACTGCGTCGCCCGCAACGCCTATGCTGCTCAAAAAAACGGAGAGTCTGGATCTGGAAGTCGGTGAAGACTTCATGGAACAAAATTCTGCCGGAACAATCGGTCAGATGCAGGAAATGAATGAGCCTGCGGATGTTACGATCGACGAGATCAAAGGTGTATACAGAAAACTTGCTGATATCGAAGTGCCGGAAACAGTTCATGTAGCACAGGCAATGTGCTATGCCTATATCTATGCAAAGGAGCAGTCTTTGGATCGGATCAATGTACAGATCACATATGTGAATCTGGAAAGTGAAGAAGTAAAACAATTTTTTTATGTGTTTTCTTGTTCATTTCTTGAGAAATGGTTTCATGATACAGTGGATGAGATGATGAAATGGGTTGATCATGCTATATCACATGCAAGAAGCAGAGATGCGTCAATTACAGAATTGGAATTTCCATATGAATATCGGAAAGGACAAAAGCAGATGGCTGCCTGTGTGTATAAGGCGATTGAAGGGGAGCGCAGATTGTTTGTGCAGGCTCCAACCGGAATCGGGAAAACGATGGCAGCGATGTTTCCTTCCGTTAAGGCATTTGCAACCGGGCTGGTATCGAAAATCTTTTATCTGACCGCAAAGACGATCGCCGGAACCGTGCCGGATCAGGCACTTACATTGCTGCGGGAACGTGGAGTGAAGTTTTCTTCCGTTATGTTGACTGCCAAAGAGAAGATATGTCTGAATGAGACGATGGAATGTGATGCAGAGCATTGTCCTTATGCGAAAGGACATTTTGACCGGGTTAATGATGCATTATTTGAATTGATCACTCAGGAGGAAAAAATGGATCGGGAGATCATCCGGGCTTATGCGAAAAGGTATCAGGTCTGTCCTTTTGAGCTGGGACTGGATGCAAGCCTGTTTGCAGATGCTGTTATTGGAGATTATAACTATGTGTTTGATCCGAGAGTGAATCTGAAGCGGTTCTTTTCACAGACAGCATATGATACAGGACGGTATGTATTTCTGGTAGATGAAGCACACAATCTGGTGGACCGGGCATCGTCCATGTACAGTGCCACGCTGTATAAAGAAGATTTCCTTGCTGTAAAGAGGCTGGTAATGCCGTACAGCAAAAAACTGGCACGGAGTCTGGAATCCTGCAACCGGGAGCTTCTGGAATTGAAGAAAAAATGTCCGGAGCATGGATATCAGATCTTAAATGATATCGGGGTTCTATATCTGAAGCTGCTGCATCTTCATACGACGATGGAGGCTTTTTTAGAAGATTACAAACAGATCCCGGAACGTAAGGAGATACTGGAGTTTTATTTTGCACTTACGACATTTTTAAATATTGCGGATCTGATCGATGACAGCTATGTGATCTATGATGAGCTTAAGTCGGATGGCAGATTTATGGTTCGGTTATATTGCGTCCATCCGGCGAATAATCTGAAGCTTTGCTTGGATAAGGGTGTATCGACTGTTTTCTTTTCGGCAACGATCCTGCCAGTAAAATATTACATGGAGATGCTGTCCGATACGGTGACCGATCAGGCTATCTATATTCCTTCTCCGTTTGATCCGGAGAAACGACAGATCATGGTTGGTGTGGATGTATCTACGAAATATACCAGACGGTCTGTAAAGGAGTATAAGCGCGTGGCTGAATATATCAGGCAGTTGTTTAACGCACATTCCGGAAATTATATGGTGTTTCTGCCATCATATAAAATGCTTCAGGAGGTCTATGAGCAGATGATAGAGGGTGATTGTTCTGGCATGGAGCTGCTCTGCCAGGAACAGAACATGAAGGAGGCAGACCGGGAAGCATTTTTGGATCATTTTTCAGCGAAAAGAAATGTGGTTGCCTTTTGTATCATGGGCGGGATCTTCTCTGAGGGGATTGATCTGACCGGAGAACGGCTGATCGGATCGGTTGTAGTAGGTCCGGGACTTCCGCAGGTGTGCAATGAGAGAAAGATCATGATGGACTATTTTAATGCCAGAAAGAGTATGGAGGCATATGCTGGCTCATCGGTTGATGGTTTTAAATATGCATACCTGTATCCGGGCATTAATAAAGTATTTCAGTCAGCCGGACGCGTGATCCGGACAGAAGCGGATGCCGGAGTGATCCTGTTGCTAGATGAACGATTTGGAACCGGGGAATATAATTCGTTATTTCCGGTGGAGTGGCAGGATGCGGTCTTTGGAAATTTTGATCAGATTTCGCAGAGCATAGAACAGTTCTGGTCGAATCTTAATCTTTCCTGAAAACGGGAATATATATACAAGAATACTGGAAATTCGCATATACATGTGATAGAATGGACGCAGGCATTTTTTACAGCCTGCATGCAGTGCATGCTTTTATATAAAATTATGAAACTGTTCTGGAAAGGCAGATAGGGGAAAATGGAAAATATTACAGTAAAAGATATTGTGAAAGCAACAGGAGGTTTCCTGCTTTGCGGCGATGAAGATACACCGATCACAGGCCTGTGTATTGATTCCAGAAAAGCACAGCCGGGAGATTTGTTTATTCCTCTGTTGGGTAATAAAGTTGATGGACATCGTTTTATTGAATCCGCTATGGAGAAAGCGTCTGCAACTCTGACATCGGAGCATGATAATGTTGTTATTTCAGAGAAGCCGTTTATCCGTGTTGATGACACGATGAAAGCACTTCAGGCAATTGGAATGGATATCCGTGACCGATATGATATTCCGTATATCGGAGTGACAGGAAGTGTAGGAAAGACAACGACCAGAGAGATGATCGCAGCGGCTGTCAGCACAGCAAAACGCTGTTTTCAGACAAATGGAAATGAAAATTCACAGATTGGTGTACCGATGACACTTTCCAGAATGACAGATGGATATGATGCAGCGGTGATCGAGATGGGGATCAGTGAACCTGGTCAGATGGAGATATTGTCTGAGATTGTAAAGCCATCGATCTGTGTGGTGACGATTATCGGTGTTGCACATATTGAATTTATGAAAACTCAGGAGAATATCAGAAAAGAGAAGCTGTCTATTATCAATCATATGAATAAGGACGGCCTGTTGCTGTTAAATGGAGATGATCCATTACTGCGTGAGATAAAAGCGGATATGCCATG